>PDWI01004246.1_pt1 | contig 19394 bp, 15 predicted proteins | sample 1430891 | NCBI WGS metagenome assembly PDWI01 (sample SAMN01162508, study PRJNA174530) | Oral metagenome, whole genome shotgun sequencing project. | biome: Marine environment; feature: Marine mammal; material: Swab sample of the gingival sulcus; isolation source: swab sample of gingival sulcus...
CCTTAATGCTCTTTTTATTATTTTTTCAGTTTCTTGTGTTGGTGATTCGTTCTTCCACTTTTCACATAATTCAATCACAAAATTTGGTTCAGATTTACTTGCATCATTCAACCAATTTCCAACACTGTCTTGAACATATTTTGATTTATCAGATTTTAAGTTTTCCAAAATAGGTAATGCTATTTTTGGATTTTTCTTTAATTGTTCAATGTGTTTACACCAAACACCTCTCGGTCTCGTGCTTTCAGTCGTAAAGCGTCTTATATTTTCATTATCGTTTTTCGTCCAACTGCTTAAAATTTCAATGGATTTCTCTAAATTATTATCAATTTCAGGTCGTAAAGCCATCCACACAACTTCCCGTACTCCAAAATGATTATCGGCAATAAGTTTTTTAGATTGATTTAGTTTTTCGGATATGCTTAAACCTTTATTTAGAGATTTAAGGTATGGTGCATAACAGCGAATAGAATCGGACAAATGAGAACTCAGATTATCAAAAACTGAGTTAAATTCTTTATCATTAAAATATAATTTATAAAGCATTGAGCCAACTAATTTGATAGTGTTCATTGTAGTTGGCTTTTTTTGAAATTTTATTTTTTCTGAAATCAGTTTTATGTTTTCTTTTGAAATACCAATTGCACCAAAATTTGTCTCTATAAGCTTTAAATGGTCAACCGCCAGCCATTCCGTTAAATTAACCGTTTCTATTTTTCCAACATTCAGCAATTGCTGAACTTCTTTTGGAATATCTTGGGTTTTTCTTGCTCCTTTTCGGTTAATAATTTCTTTTTTCACACAGTCTCTCTTAATTGGATACAACAAGTATTAATTCGAATTATTTCAAGGTAAACTTCGTTGTTCCTATTTGGCTGCCGTCCATAAATATATCAACATCATAGGTGCCGGGAGCAACTTCCGTGTCGGAAGTATAAAAAGTGCAAACATCGGCTTTCTTGCCGGAATAATTTACCTCCCTTTTGGCAGAATAGGCAATTTTTTTCCCTTCATAATCAAACATGCCCGATTCGGAATTCATTAGAATAAAGCCGTCGGGAGCCGCAACACGCAAATAAGCATATCGGTTGCCCGGTTTTGCCAATACATTATCATCAATTGTGAAACAGATTTTTGCTTTTTTAAATCTTCGTGCACGACTTGTCTTATTATCTCTGACATTTAATAATGAAATCGTAATATTTTCGGCTTTTAATTCTTTGGCAATTTTTATTTGCTCCGACAAGCTGTCTTTTAGGTTGGTCAGTGTTTGGGTTTGCTTTACGGCACTGTTATAATTTTCTTTTATGCTTGTATTTTCTGCTTGAAGTTTTTTGTTTTCCGTGTTTAAAGCATCAATCTGTTTCACAAAATCTTTCATGATGCTTTTCAGGGTTTCGGTTTCTTCTTGCAGCTGTTTTATTTTATAGCGGTCTGTGTTTTTTACATATCGCAATTGCTTGAGCGTTTGCTCTATTTTTTCTTTTTGCTCTTCAATTTTGGTATTCAGCTCTTTATTGTTGGTTTTTAAACTTTCGTATTGTGCCGACATTGTTTTTAATTCTTTTTCAATATTGGCTTTGTCATTTTTTACTTGAACCAACTCACGGTTTATTTTTCCGATATTTCTTTTTTGATCGAACTTGTCGAAAACAAGCCAACCGATTATTAAGGTTTCAAGAATAATTACAGCGATTAACGTTTTTGATGTGGAGTTCATACGCAATTTATTTTAATTGTTTTAAATACATTTGAATGGTGTTGTGTAGTCCGAAATACAAAGCATCGGAAATTAAGGCATGTCCAATGGATACTTCATCTAAAAATAAGATGTTTTTACAGAACCAGTTTAAATTATGCAAGTCTAAATCATGCCCGGCATTTATGCCCAGTTCATTTTTATAAGCCGCTTCGGCTGCTTTTGCAAAAGGAGCAATGGCTTTCTCCTTGTCGCTGTGATAGCTTTTTGCATAAGGCTCCGTATAAAGCTCAATACGGTCTGTATTGCATAATTTTGCGCTTTCTATCATTTTTATGTCCGTTTCAATAAAAAGCGAAGTGCGTATTCCCGATGCTTTGAACTCAGAAATAACTTCTGTCAAAAAATCCCTGTTTTTTATGGTATCCCAACCGGCATTAGAGGTCAAAACATTCGGAGAATCCGGTACCAAAGTAACCTGTGCGGGTTTTATTTCCTTAACAAGCTCAATAAACTTTTTGTTCGGATAGCCCTCGATATTAAACTCGGTGGTAAGCACCTCTTTGAGCTTATAAACATCGTCATAGCGAATATGTCGCTCATCCGGACGAGGGTGTACGGTAATTCCTTGCGCTCCAAAGTTTTCACAATCAATGGCAGCTTTGATAACATCAGGATTATTGCCGCCTCGAGCATTTCTGAGCGTGGCAATCTTGTTTATATTTACACTAAGTCGTGTCATTTTGTTTTGCTATGAAATAATATAATAATAACTTTGATGTTTAATTAAAAGGCAAAAATATAAAATTGATTTAAATAATTAAACGAACTTAATGTTTTTATATTTGATATTCTATGCAAATAAAAAATTTTATTCCGGATATTTCACCTTTGGTAAGTGTGCATGAAAAAGGCGAAAATGCACTTGCCAAAATGGACTTTTATAAAGTTTCGCACCTCCCTTTGGTTGATGCTGAGGGGAATTATTTTGGTGTAATTTCCGAAAATGAAATTTATGATTTTGATTTGATTGAAAAAACACTTTCCGCTTACAAAAATGTTTTGGCAAGACCTTATATTTATGAAAACGAACATGTTTATTCCTTGATTAATTTATTTTCGGAATTGAGCCTTTCGCTTATCCCGGTTTTAAACAAACAGGATAAATTTATCGGGGCGGTATGTTTTTATGATTTAATGAAATATTTTAAACGGTTTACGGCTTCGGATAATCCCGGAACCGTGTTTATCTTGGAGTTGGATTATCATAACTATTCCTTGTCGCAAATAGCGCAAATTATAGAAAGCAATAATGCCAAAGTTTTGAGCTTGTTTACCGAAACGCATAAAGATTCCACCAAGCTGAATATAACAATTAAATTGAATACAACGGATTTTTCGGCAATCAGGCAAACATTTGAGCGTTATGACTATAAAATAAAAGCAGCATACAGCGAAAACGATAAAGTAAACGAGCTTTTAGAGGGACGTTATGAAGAATTTATGAATTATTTGAATATATAATGCTTACATTAAAAAAGAATAGATATTTTATAAACAGCTTAATTGTTTTTTTGGGGGCATTGTTGTTTATCCCTTTTTTGGGCAGTGTGCATTTGTTTGATTGGGACGAAATTAACTTTGCGGAATCGGCAAGAGAAATGATTGTTACCGGCGATTACTTAAATGTGCGGGTAAATTTTGAACTGTTTTGGGAAAAACCGCCTTTATTTATTTGGATGCAAGTATTGTCCATGAAGCTATTCGGGATTAATGAATTTGCCGCACGATTTCCCAATGCCCTTGCCGGTATTGTAACTTTGCTTGCTTTATTCAATATCGGAAAAAAGCATTTTGACCAAAAATTCGGATTATTCTGGGTCTTTGCTTATGTCGGCTCGGCTTTGCCTTTTTTCTATTTTAAATCGGGAATTATCGACCCTTGGTTTAATCTTTTTATTTTTTCCGGCATTTATTTCTTTATAAGATACCTGCGAGAAGACAAAAACCGAATGCGTTTTATTGTCCTGTCGGCAGTTGCAATTGGTTTGGGCACTTTAACAAAAGGTCCCGTAGCTTTGCTTTTGTTTCTTTTAACCGGTTTTGTTTATCTTGTGCTCGAACGTTTTAAAATGCGCATATCATTTCGGGCAATTGTTTTGTATATCTTCATTTATATGTTCGTTGGCGGTTTGTGGTTTTTACTCCAAATTGCAAGCGGAAATTTTACCATTATTCAAGATTTTATTTATTACCAAATTGAACTGTTTACGCAGGGTGTTGCCGGACACGAACAGTTTTTGCTCTATCATTTTGTGGTGGTATTTATCGGTGTTTTCCCGGCTTCTGTTTTTGCGCTGAAAACATTTCGTAAAGAAAAAAAAGACAGCCCGGAAGAGGAGCGTGTGCTTAAAAAATGGATGATGATTTTATTATGGGTTGTTTTAATTCTCTTTACGATTGTTAAAACAAAGATTGTGCATTATTCGTCTATGGCATATTTCCCTTTAACATTTCTTGCTGCTTTGGCTCTTTACAAAACCGAAAAAGGAAGCTACGGCAAATCAAAAATTATTTCCGGTATCGTTATTTTTCTTGCATTTTTTTATGCTTTTGCAATTTTTGCTTTGCAATATATCGGAATGAATCATCTCGAAATAATAAAATCCGGTATTATTAAAGATGCCTTTGCCAATGCAAACTTAGAAGCGGCAACAAACTTTACCGGTTGGGAGTTTTTGCTTGGTATGTTTTTGCTTGTCGGAATTATTTTTGCTTTGCATTATGCGCGAAAAAACTTCTTTAAGGGAATTTTTCTTTTGTTTGCCGTAAACCTTTTATTTGCTAATATGTCGCAAGTTATTATTGTGCCGCAGGTAGAAAAAATTTCCCAAAAAGCAATGATTGATTTTTTTGTGAAGCATCAAAAGGAAGATGCCTACTTTACAAGCTACGGAATGAAAAGCTATGCGCCGCTTTTTTATGCCCGAAAAATGAAGCCGGACGATATAAGTAAGACGGAAATGCTAAGCGGAACCATTCACAAACCGGTTTATGTAATGTGTCGTATTACCAAAAAAGAAGAATTTGCCCAAAAACATCCGAAATTTAGCATCGTGCAAAATAAAAACGGATATGTCTTCTTTAAAAGAATGCCTTGAAAGTAAGTTTGAAAAAATACAGAAATGCACTTTATAATACTTTCCATATTGTTTTATTTTGTAAACATCAATAATAATGTATGTCATCCGATACATCTGTCCGTAATAAATATGGAGTATAATACGGAACGGCAGGCTTTTGATATTTCAATGAAGTTTTTTACCGATGATTTCGAAAAAATTATTAACAAAAATTACAATATTAATTTGAACTTGGGCAAAGAAAATCAAATGGCTGCCTGTAATAAATATATTGATAAGTATATAAAGACAAATTTTAAAGTGTTTTTTAATAAGAAAAAGACCGAAAAGGAACTGAAACTAAAAGAGTTTGTCGTAAAAAACAGTGATAATGCGGTTTGGGTATATTACTCTTTAAAGTCAAACAAGCCAAAGACAGTGCGTATAACAAATACTTTGCTGAATGATTTATATAAAGACCAAAAAAATTTGTTTATATTTACCTTTAAAAAAATTCAAGAAGCAAAGAAATTTGAAAGAAACGACAGCGATTTGCAATTTGTTTTAAAATAATCCGTATTTTCGTGGAGTGTTAAAATAAGTATGAAACAACTTTTACTGCATATTATTTCATTGTTTTTGGTCGTACAGGTTTATGCAACACATAATCGTGCCGGCGAAATTACCTATACCCATGTTTCCGGAAATACCTACGAAATAACTTTAATCACCTATACATATACACCGAGTGCGGCGAATGAATCAAGAGATTTTTTAACAATACAATGGGGCGACAATACTTCTTCGGAAATTCCCCGAATCAGTATAGAATATTTGCCCGATGAGATTCAGAAGAATACCTATCTTATGCAGCATACTTTTCCCGGTGCGGGTGTCTATCAAATAATTATGATAGACCCGAATCGTAATGCAAATATCATTAATATTCCCGAATCGGTTACGGTTCGATTTACTATAAAGACAACCTTAAAAATAGACCCGGACATCGGGGCAAACAATACGCCCGTATTATTAAATCCGCCTGTTGATAAAGCTGCTTTAAACCGGCGATTTGTGCATAATCCGAATGCCTATGACCCGGACGGAGACAGTTTGTCTTACAAAATAACGGAATGTCTTGGTGATAATGGGGTGCCTATTGCCGGATATACCTACCCGGCGGCAAGCAATACCTTATATGTTGATGAACTGACCGGAGACTTTGTTTGGGATGCTCCGATGCAAATCGGTGAGTATAATGTTGCCATGCTGATAGAAGAATGGCGAGACGGTGTAAAAATAGGACAAATTGAGCGGGATATGCAAATTGAAGTGCAAGAAAGCGACAATCAGCCGCCGGTTATTCTTAATTTGCCGAATTATTGTCTGACTGCCGGCGATACATTGGAGTTTGATGTTACGGCAACGGATCCCGACAACGACCAAATTAGGCTGTCGGCATCGGGCGGTATTTTTAATTTTGAGAACAACCCGGCAGAGTTTCCTCAAACAACCGGACAAAGTCCGCTGACGGTTCCTTTTCGCTGGGAAACGCTTTGTGAACATGTCCGAAGTCAACCTTATGGGGCATTGTTCAGAGCAGAAGATATAAATCCCGAAGTCGGTTTAACGGCATATAAAAACGTAATGATCGAAGTGCTTGCGCCGGCACCGCTAAACTTGTCTGCTGCCCCCGGTGCAAGTTCCGTAAATTTATCATGGGATACTTATCAATGCGATAATGCTGTGGGTTTTAAAATATATCGAAAAAATGAGCCTTACGAATATACGCCGGCAGATTGCGAAACCGGCATCCCAACCGGCTCCGGATATGTGCTTGCGGGAGTTGCTTCGGGGGCTGAAAGCACCAATTTTGTCGATGATTTTTCCGGCTACGGCTTACCGCAAGGCTATAATTGGTGTTACAGAATAACCGCTTTTTTTGAAGACGGAGCGGAAAGCTATGTGTCGGACGAAGTTTGTGCGGAACTCGTGAAAGCGGCACCTGTTATTACGGAAACAAGCATAAGGCATACCGATATGCAAAACGGCAGTGTGCATCTGACTTGGATGAAACCTACTGAGTTCGATGCCGGAACTTATCCCGGACCGTATAAATACATTATAAAATCAAGTGCGGGACAAATTTGGGAAAACTTTGCCTCCCCGCAGGAAGTCATCGGTATCAACGACACTGTTTTTACGGATACCTTAATAGATACAAAAAACAATGCACAATCATACGAAATAGGTTTATATAACCAAAAGGGCAGCAATTGGGAATTAATCGGCAGTAATTCGCATGCTTCTTCTTTGTTCATTGAAGCAATACCGGGCGATAAGCGAATGACAATAGCCATAAATGAGAATACTCCTTGGACTAACTACCGCTATGTTATCTATCGCAAGAAAGGCGCAACAGACTGTATGCCGAATACATTGCCCTACGATTCCATTGCGGAAATCAGCGGAATGGCTTATACGGACAGAGATTTAAGCAATGATTCTAATTATTGGTATAAAGTGAAAAGTTATGGCGAATACGGTCTTGATTTTATTCCGAAACCTTTAATAAATTACTCGCAAGAACTTTGTGTTTCGCCGCAAGATACGGTGCCGCCTTGTTCGGTTGGTTTATCTTTATCAACCGATTGCACCTTATTTAAAAATTATTTGAATTGGACTGTTGATGCCGAATGCTCGGAAGATATTCGAGATTTCTTGATTTTTTATTCGGGAACTGCCAAGGGAGCATTGCAACTGATTGATACCGTTAAAGACAATACCGCAAGACAGTATGTGCATGAACCGGCAGGTGCTTTGGGTGCCTGTTATGTCGTTTCGGCAAGAGATTCTGCCGGAAATTATATTCCGCCGGAAGAACTTGTGCGTGTTTGTATTGATGACTGCGAATATTATAATTTGCCCAATGTATTTACGCCTAACGGAGACGGTGTAAATGATATTTTTAAGCCTTTTCCGTATAATAATTCGGTTGAAAAAATTGATTTAACCGTGTATAACCGTTGGGGCGGAGAAGTGTTTAAAACCCAAGACCCGGACATTAATTGGGACGGGACAGATTTAGAATCCGGAAAACCGGTTGCTGACGGGGTTTATTATTATGTTTGTGATGTGTATGAAAAAAGACTTTCCGGAACCGAAGTCAGAAATATTGCCGGACTTATAAGAATTATAGGAAATGACGGGAATAATAAAAAACAATAAGATGAAGGCGACTAAGAAAATATTTTTTACATTTATTATTTCGCTCATTGTCAGTAGTATGGTCGGGCAAACAAATAAGCCCGGTGCCTATCAAAAAGCAATTGCCGAATATAGTCAAGGGCATTTTGAAGCGGCAATTAATTTTTTAAACAATGATTATTTATCGGTAGAGAACGATGCAATATTTGCCCTTTTGCGAGGCGACTGCTATTTTGCAATGCGTAGATTTGAAAATGCGCTTCAAGATTATACAAGAGCGTATAAATTAAAGAACAAAAAAGCACTTTTGAAGATTGCGTGCTGTTATGCCGAAAGCGAAGATGCGCAAAAAGCGGTGGAGTTTCTGAAAGAATATTTGAAAACACCGAATAAGTTGTCGCAATCCGAGATTAAATTGATGCCCTCTTTTGCAAAAATCGAGCACACAAAAGTGTGGATAAATTTATGGAAAGAAGAGCATTATAATTCTTATGAGCAAAAAACGGATGAGGCAAAATACCTGATGAATAAAGAGGATTATGCCAATGCCTTGGATATACTTGATAAATTAATCATAAAAAACAAACGGAGGCATCGTGCCTATGTATTGCGCGGTGATATTTTAATGTTAAACAAGGATTATAAAAATGCTGCACATGCTTATATAAAAGCAAGTGAAATAAAAAAGCATAATAATTCGTACAAAATTAAGGCTGCCGAAGCATTCTTGCGTTCGAAAAAATATAAAAAAGCCGAAAATCTTTATGCTTTAATTATACAAGACCCTTATTATAATCCCGGAATACTCGGCAATTACGTGAGAACGGAACTGCATTTAAAAAACTATACCGAAGCCGAAACAATTAATAAACTGTTTTTGAGCTGTTTTCCGAATAAGGCGGAAGCCTACTATCTTGCCGGGCTTATACAATTTAATAAAGGCAATAATATTAATGCTTTGGAGAACTTAAACAAGGCTATTGAAACGGATAATTCAAATGCAGCCTATTTTATTGCTGCCGGAGATGCTTATCTTAAAACAAATACCTTTGAATCTGCCGTTTATGTGTATTCAATGGCTTTGGACTTAAATCCGAAATTGGCGGAAGTCTGGTATAAAAGCGGACTGGCAAAAATAAAACTGCACCGATATTCCGAAGCATGTTCGGATTTGAAAACGGCAAAATTGTTAAACTACAATAAAGCGGATGACTTGTTGTTTAAATATTGTAAATAAAAAATAGAATTAAAATTTTATGTATTATGGTAAATGATAAAGGTGAAATAGATTTGATAGAGTTGATGATAAAAATTTATCTTTATTTCAGAAAATATTGGTATATTCTTGCCCTTGGTGTTGTTGCCGGAGTTGCATTTACTTTTTTTCAAAATATGGCGAGGTCGAAAAGCTACGAATCTTCGATGCTCTTATCAGTTAAAAAAGAGCAGAACTATATGTATGCAATTACATTCAAAGAAATGTATAATCGAAAAGAACAAAATGTGGGAGAAGTTGTTGCCGACATTATCGGGCAGGCAAATAAAATGTTGGAAAATGAAAACTTTGAGCAACTTGCCGAAAGAATGCACCTTAAGCCGACCGATTTAAACGGTTTGAAGTCAATTTCAGCAGTATATTCTGCAAAGGAAGATAATGAGGTAGTTAAAAATAGCATTATGGTGAATGCCGTATCTTCAAAAAAAGAAGTGTTCCATAAATTAGGTCGAGGAATAGAAACTTTGGTTAATCAAAATAAGTATATTAAAAATAAAACTTCGGAAGACTCTTTAATGCTTTGCAAGATAATCGCTCAAATTGACAAGAAAAATAAGGTCTTAGACAGTCTGCTTGCAAATTTCTTTCATATAAAATCTAAAATGGATTTGTTTATTTATCAAGAAAATTCTTTTTTCGGAGAAAGTGTGATGCTGAGCTCTTTAAGGGAAAATTTAAGGCGAGAATTGCAGCATATACAATATGTCCGACTTATTGAAGATTTTTATGTGCCGGCTCCAAAAGAACAAAGTTTGAAATCATCTTTTGGGATAAATATAATAATTTTCTTATTTCTAAGTGTTTTCATAGTCTTTTTTATTATTTTCAGAAATAAGGTGAAAAACTTTGAACAAAACCGATAAAAACAAAAGAATTTGTCTTTGAATGAAGTACAGAATCCTGACAGCATCAGAAAATTCTGCCAAGATTGAGGCTGTTAAAACCGCATTTAGCAAGGTTTTTCCTAATATGGACATGGAACATGCGAGCGCAGCTGTTTTGTCGCACGTAGCTGACCAGCCGCTAAGTTCCGAAGAAACATATAAAGGGGCAAAGAACAGAGCCGAAAATGCTCGAAAAAGATTTCCCGATTTTGATTTCTGGGTCGGTATTGAGGGAGGAACGGAAAAAAACTGCGGCGGAACCGAATCTTTTGCATGGGTTTGCATAATCTCAAAGTCAGCCGTGTCAAAAGCTCGAACCGCAGGCTTTTATTTGCCCCAAAAGGTTGCTGATTTACTGCATAAGGGCTATGAATTGGGGGATGTTTTTGATAGGCTTTTTAGCTTTAAAAACTCAAAAAAAGAACAAGGTGCCGTAGGCATATTAACAAACAATATTATAACACGAGCAGAATATTACACCGATGCGGTCGTATTTGCTCTGATACCATTTATTAACAAAGAATTATATTAAAATGAATTTAAAAGAAATAATGCAATGGCGCTATGCAACCAAAGTGTTTGACAAAAACAAAAAAGTGCCGGACGAAACTTTAAACAGAATACTTGAACTTACAAACCTTTCGGCAACATCCTTTGGTTTGCAACCTTATAAAACGGTGCTTGTGTCGAATCAAAAATTAAAAGAGGAGTTGGTTAAACATTCGTATAATCAGTCAAATATTGCCAATTCATCACATCTGGTTGTTTTTGCGTCAAATACAAATATCGACAAAAACTATGTGGATGATTTTTTACGTTTAACTGCCGAAACGCGAAACATTGAATTGAGCAGTCTGGATAATTTCAGAAAAATGTTGCATAATTTTATTGCTTACAAAGATGATAAAAGTATAGCCGAATGGAGCGCATTGCAAGTATATTTGGCTTTGGGAACCTTTTTGGTTGCCTGTGCCGATGAAAAGGTGGATGCTTGTCCTATCGGTGGTTTTGTCCCTGATGCTTATGATGAGGTGCTTCAATTAGAGAAATATAATTTACATTCCGTAGTTGTGGCGGCAGTAGGATACAGAGACGAAAGCGACAAATATCAATATCTGAAAAAAATACGCAAATCGGCAGATGAAATGATAATTCGTATTGACTGATGACGGCAATTGAGATAACAGAGCTTGTTGCTTTGGGGATTTTTACGGGCTTTATAAACACGCTTTCCGGAAGCGGCTCTTTGCTGACTTTGCCTTTTCTTATTTCTTTGGGCTTGCCGGCAAATATTGCCAACGGAACAAACAGAGTGGCTATATTGTTCCAGAATATTGTTGCCGTAGGCAGTTTTAAAAAACAAAAAATATTTGAATATAAGGAGGCTGTTTGGCTGACAATCCCGGCTGTTGTGGGTTCCTTTATCGGAGCTGCCGTTGCCGTGCAATTGTCTGATGATTTGATTGAAAAATTTGTTGGAGCAATTTTGGTGCTGATGTTTTTTTTGCTGATTTTTAAGCCTAAAATGTGGCTCAAAGAACAAGCCCAAGACGTAAAAACAAAACCGAATATTATTCAGTTTGTCATATTGTTTTTTGTGGGCATTTACGGAGGATTTATTCAAGCCGGAGTAGGTCTGTTTTTGTTGGCGGGTTTGGTGCTCGGTGCAGGTTTTGATTTGGTAAAAGCAAATGCCGTTAAAGCCTTCATTATTTTATGCTTTACCATAGTTGCGCTGTCGGTTTTTATTTATAATGATACCGTAAATTTTGAAATGGGAATATTGCTGGCGGCAGGAAATATACTCGGTGCCTTTGTCGCAAGTAAATTTGCGCTGGATTGGGGACCTAAATTTGTGCGTTATGTCTTATTGTTTGCGGTTTTTATGGCAGTTTTAATGCTTTTTGATGTATTTGATTTGATTCTTTCGTGGATATAATTGATAAACATATCGTCTCCGAAGACATCGCCGGTATTGTGCGTGTAACGGACTATATCCCGATGAAATTTGCATCTGTTCAAACGAAAAGCAGTGCCAAAAAAGCCGTAAAAAAGGGGCGCGTTTTCATTAACGGTGAAGTTTGCAGTACCGGCACCCGTATTGAAAAAGGGCAAGTCATTGAGTTGTCGAAAGAAGTGCAAAAGCAGGGAAAAATCTTTAAATTGCCTTTGAAAATTATCTTTGAGGATGCCTTTCTTGCTTTGGTTTATAAACCGCCCGGCATAGCCGTAAGCGGCAATTATTATAAAACCGTGCAAAATGCTTTGCCTTTCAACTTTTTGCAGTCGCAAGAAAAAGATGCTTTGAATATGCCTTTGCCGGTGCATCGTCTTGACAAGCAAACTTCCGGTCTTTTGCTGCTTGCCAAAACACATGCGGCGCGCATAAGTCTCGGAACGCAGTTTGAAGAAAAACGCATACACAAAAAGTATAATGCCGTGGTAATCGGAAAAGTGCCGCAAAGCGGAATAATTGATTTTCCTCTTGCGGGAAAGAAAGCAATAACAAAATATGAATGTATCAAAACCGAAGAATCGCTTCGCAATGGTTTTCTTTCTTTGCTGAATTTATATCCTTTGACCGGAAGAACACATCAATTGAGAATCCATTGCGAACAATCCGGCTTTCCCATACTGGGAGATAAATTATACCATGCAAATATGCCCGTCTTTAAAGGCAAAGGGCTGTTTCTTTCGGCAACGGAAATAAGTTTTACACACCCGATTGATGAGCGTAAAATGACTTTCTCCTGTCCGTATCCCGCAAAATTTGATGCAATAATCGTGCGAGAGAAAAAACGATTTGCACAAAAAAATGCTTAGGCAAAAAATTAATTACGGTAAAATTTCTGAAAAATATATCTTTGCGGCACTTAAAAAATGATTTCTGTTAACAACATATCGCTTTCGTTCAACGGCAAGTTTTTATTGAATAATATTTCTTTTGTTATAAATAAAAAAGACCGTATCGGTTTAACCGGAAAAAACGGTGCCGGAAAATCCACTTTGCTGAAAATAATTAAAGGCATTCAATCTGTTGATGCGGGAGAAATAGCATATCCTGCCGGAATGAAAATCGGCTATCTGCCTCAGCAAATGACCTATCCGGCAGGCAAAACGGTGTTTGACGAAACCATGTCTGCTTTTTCGGAAATTACGGCATTGGAAAAACAAATCCAAACCACAGGTGCCGCACTCGGGCAAAGAGACGATTATCACAGTGCCGATTATTTGGACTTGATAGAAAATCTTAACAAATACGAAGAACGCTTTCGTATGTCCGGCGGGCATACGATTGAAGCAGACATTGAAAAGACTTTAAAAGGCTTGGGCTTTGTAAGAGCAGACTTTAATCGGCAAGTTACCGAATTTAGCGGAGGTTGGCGAATGCGAATAGAACTTGCCAAGATTGTGTTGCAAAAGCCGGATTTATTATTGCTTGATGAACCGACCAACCACCTCGACATCGAATCAATCGAATGGTTGGAGCAGCATCTTAAAACATATTCCGGCGCTTTGCTCTTGATTTCGCACGACAGAACTTTTTTGGACACGATAACCAATCGTACTTTGGAGATTGCCCTCGCTTCAATTTATGACTATAAAGTGCCGTACAGCAAGTTTGAAAAAATAAGAGCGGAACGGATATTACAGCAAACTGCCGCATACGAAAATCAGCAAAAAAAAATAAAAGAAACCGAGCAATTTATAGAGCGTTTTAGGGCAAAGGCAACCAAAGCGGTGCAAGTGCAGTCTCGAATTAAGCAGCTTGAAAAGATTGAGCGTATCGAGATTGACCAAACGGATGTTTCCAATTTACATGTGGCATTTCCGCCGGCTCCTCACTCCGGCGAACTTGTGGTTGATATTGAAGATATGTCAAAAAAATACGGCGATAAGCTTATTTTAGAAAATTTGACTTTGACTATTGAGCGAGGACGTAAAATTGCTTTTGTCGGAAAAAACGGTGCCGGAAAAACAACTTTAATAAAAGTTATAACGGGAAAAACGGATTTTTCCGGAAAAGTGAAAATCGGGCATCAAGTAAAAATCGGTTATTTTGCTCAAAATCAAGAAAATGAACTTGACAACAGCAAAACCGTGTACGAAACGCTTGACGATATTGCCGTAGGGGAGGTGAGAACCCGCCTAAGAACCATTCTGGGCAATTTCTTGTTCAGTGATGACGATATAGAAAAGAAAGTTGCCGTTTTGTCCGGAGGGGAACGGTCGCGATTGGCACTTGCCAAACTCATGCTTGAACCCTATAACTTCCTGATTATGGATGAGCCTACCAATCATTTGGATATTCGCTCAAAAGATGTGCTGAAAATAGCCCTGAAAAACTATAAGGGAACATTGGTTGTTGTTTCGCACGACAGGCATTTTCTTGACGAACTGGTTGATGAAATATATGAGTTCTCGGATAGGAAAATAAAAAAACATGCCGGCGATATAAAACTGTTTTTGAAAAAGAAAAAAGCGGAAAATTTTCAATATCTTGAATCGGAAAAAAATAGCGAAAAGTCTGTTTCAACTGAAAATTCGGATAATAAAGAGCTTTATTTGCAGAGAAAAGAGATTGATAAAGAAATCCGAAAATTGGAAAAAAAACACACTGAGGCAGAAGATAAAATTGAAAAATTGGAAAACTATTTAGCCGAATGTGAGCAAAAAATGGCTTCCGGAGAAAAAATTGATGACCGGGATTTTTGGTCTGATTTTGAAAAAGCCAAAAAAGAAGTCGAGGAAAAAATGGCTTTATGGGATGATCTAAGCGAAAAAATTACAGAACTTTCCGCCAAAAGAGACAAGTTAAAATAATTTCGGATTTAAGCCGCATTTAGCAAATTGCAAAGAACGCAAAATTTCGCAAAGAGCGCAATAGCAAATTCCCTCTTGGAGAAGGGGGTGTAGGGGGATTGATTAGCAAATTATGAATTATAAATTATTAATTATGAATGGATTGAGGGTTAAGAATGAAAAATATTTAACACCTGATTAAAGCCGGAAGTTGGAAGCCGGAAGAAAATTGAGAACTGAAAATTGTTAAAAACCTTATTTTCCGTTTAAAGCTTAGTAGAAAAAGATAGCCAAAAAAATCAACCTTATTAGCTTATTTCTATTTGCCAACAGCCGATTAAAGCCGGAAGTCGGAAGAAAATTGAGAAAGCCTAAAAACTGATTAAAGCGGGAAGCCGTGTTTTTGAAAAAATCTTGAATTTCGGCTTAAAAAATGAGCATCGGGAAATATTTGGTGTTTTCTTGCAGAGACTATTTAAAATTTTTTATCTTTGCATCTATACGTGTAAATTAAGCAAACAATTATGCTTAAACTGATAGATAAAATAATTTATGGGCTATTTTTTCTTTTATTCTCTTTGCTGTTTCTTGCGGGGCTAAATTGCAAAGGTGAAGAGGCGGAAAACCGGAGTGGCGAAGATACTTTGCATCGGGCAACGGATAAGATATTCAAATTTAAAAATAAACTTTTCAGTATCCCGTCGCCTTTTGTTACTGCGCAATTCTTAAAACAAATTTCGGCTGAGTACAACAGCGATTTATTAAGTCCGAGCGAAAATAAAAACAAATATGTTTCCACCTACGATAAGTCATTGAATCTGGGTATTTACACGGCAGATTTGGCTTATTGCACAATGTTTGAAGAATATGCACAACTTTCAAAATATATAAAAACCGTTAAAGCAATTTCGTCCGAACTGCTTATTTCAAATGCTTATACGGATGAGCTTTTAAGCAAGTTTGAAGATGGTATTGTAGATAAGGATACTTTAAATAAAATATTTATTGAAACATATAGAGAAACCGAATTGTATCTTCGAGAAAATAATCGAGAAAATGTTTTTGAGTTGATAATTACCGGGGCATGGGTCGAAAGCCTGTATATTATGACCGAAACAATTAATGAAAAAAACAACAAAGAGCTTATGCGAAGAATCGGAGAACAAAAATACACCCTTTCGGCACTGTTAAATATACTTGCGGGTATAAATATTCAAAATGAAAAAAGCGCGCTTCTTTTGAGCCGGCTTCGTGAGTTAAATACTTATTTTGAACAGATTGAGATAAACTATATATATTCCGATAAAATTGTTTTTGAAAAGGATAAAAAAACGGTTCTTTTGAGTGAAACGGACACAAAAATAAGTCCGGAACTTTTGCGCAAAATTTCCGATAAAATTTTTGATATAAGAAAGTTTATCATCAAATAAGTTTTGAAAATGAAAAATTCTGTAATCAAATATTTATTTGTTTTTCTAAGCCTTATGCCTTTTAATACGCAGGTTTTTGCTCAATTGGATTCTGTTTGCTCCAGCTGTGCCGCTTTATTAACCGATGAGTTTATGTCTGACGGGCAACAATACATGAGCATACTTTCCGGCGAACAAACAGCGGAATTTAATGCGGTTTTTTATGGCGGAAATATATACAGAATAGCTTCCTGTGGCGGGAAATCCGAAAATGATATTGTTATTAATGTATATGACAAATATAAAAATCTGTTATTTTCCAATGCAGATTATGATTATACAAATTATTGGAATTTTGAGTTTAAATCAACAATTGAATGTTGTATCGAAGCAAAATTTGTTCCCGGAACGCGTAATTCCGGTTTTGTCGTTATTATGATAGGTTTGCAAAAATGAGTGAAAGTATTTTAAAGGCATTAATGCAGCTATTTGCAATTATTGCTCGCCCGAACAGCGATGAAAGCTCGCGGCGTCCGCTTGTGAAATTGTTTTTAAAACAGCAACTTAATCGAGAGTTAGTATCAAGATATTTAATTATTTTTGATAATTTTTATCACGAGCATCAAAAAAAATCTCAAAATAAAAGAGCTAAAAGAATTGCTTCTTCTTCCGTGAGAGTTTTGGCAATATGCTCTTTAATAAATCAAGAACTCACTTTAAAGCAAAAATTTATTGTGCTTGTACGGCTTTTGGAATTTATTAATTCCGAAGGAAAAGCAACCGAGCAGGAATATGAATTTGTAAAAACCGTAGCCGAATCATTTTTAATTCCGGAAGATGAGTATGAACGTTTGAAAACTTTTGTAATCAGTACGAAAGGCGAAATTCCGAATTACGAGAATATTTTGGTAATTCACAACCATAAGCCGAATATAAATACTGCAAAATTCTTGAACGCAAAAGCATTGGATGAGCCTGTAATTGTATATTACAGTGATGTGGCAAGTATGTATATGTTTCGGTATTACGGCTCAAAAGAATTATTCTTAAACGGACAACTTATATTAAAAGACCGTATATATGCGCTTTCAGCCGGTTCGGCAATTCGGGACGTAAAAAGGCATCCTATTTATTTTAGCGATATTGTAAAAGCGTTTAAAGAAGGAACCGATAAAACAAAAATACTTTTTGAAGTTGATGAATTGATTTATAAATTTAAAAGCGGCAAAATAGCAATTAATAAAACCGGTTTTACTGAAACCGACGGCAAATTAGTAGGAATAATGGGCGGAAGCGGTTCCGGAAAATCAACTTTGCTAAATGTTTTAAACGGAAACTATCCCGCAACATCGGGAAAAGTGCTTATTAACGGTTTGGATGTAAGCAAAGATAAGGAAGCTTTGGAAGGGGTGATCGGTTTTGTTTCGCAAGACGATTTGCTGATGGAAGACCTTACCGTTTTTCAAAATTTATACTATAATGCCGAACTTTGTTTCGGAGGTTTAGCCAAAAAAGAAATCCTTGAAAGGGTTGAAACAGTCTTGAAAAATCTCGGCTTGTACGAAATTAAGGATATGAAAGTGGGAAGTCCCTTGAATAAAAAAATCAGCGGCGGACAAAGAAAACGTTTAAATATTGCCCTTGAACTTATTCGGGAGCCGTCCATTTTATTTTTAGATGAACCTACTTCGGGGCTGTCTTCCAGAGATTCCGAGAATATTTTAGACCTTTTGAAAGATATTACGCTGAAAGGAAAACTAATTTTTGTGGTAATTCATCAACCCTCTTCGGATATTTTTAAAATGTTTGACCGGTTGATTATTCTCGACCAAGGCGGATATATTGTTTATAACGGAGACCCGGTAGATTCCTTAGTGTATTTTAAATCTAAGATACAACAAGCCGACTGGAGTGAAAGCGAATGCCATATTTGCGGTAATGTAAATGCCGAGCAGATTTTTGATATTTTAGAATCTCAGATATTAGACGAATACGGCAATGTAACCTCTACTCGAAAATTTAAACCGCGCGAATGGTACACTTATTACGAGACGAATAAAAAAGAAGAGAGGTTTACTGAAAAGAAAGATATTTACAAAAAATTACCTGAAATTAATTTTAAAGTACCGGGAAAAATAAAGCAGTTTTGGATTTTTACAAAACGTGATGTAAAATCTAAACTGGCAAATGTTCAATATCTGGTTTTAAACTTGTTGGAAGCTCCGGTATTGGCTTATTTGCTGTCGGAAATAATTAAGTATTTGAATATTTCCGCAGAGAATACAAGCGGCTATAATTACAGCGAAAACGATAATATCCCGGTGTTTATTTTTATGGCAGTAATTATTGCCCTGTTCTCCGGTTTAACTATGAGTGCGGACGAAATAATTAAAGACCGTAAAATCAGAACGCGGGAGTCTTTCCTAAACCTTAGCAGAAGCAGCTATCTTTTTTCAAAAATATTTATTCTTTTTGTTTTGGCTGCCTATCAGGCATTGTCTTTCACACTGATTGGTAATGCCGTATTGCATATTAAATCAATGTATTGGGAGTATTGGTTGATATTGTTTTCGACATGGGCATCCTCTATTATGATGGGATTAAACATATCAGACGGTTTCAAAACTTCGGTTACAATTTACATCCTCATTCCTTTTTTGATTATTCCGCAAATTGTCCTTAGCGGTATTATTGTGAGATATGAAAAACTAAATCCGGCGATTACGCATCCCGGAACAATCCCCTGGTTCGGAGAAATTATTACAGCCCGCTGGTCTTATGAAGCATTGGCAACCTATCAGTTCGTGTATAATAAATATGAAGATGATTTGTATAAATGGGAACGAATAAAGCATGAAGCAAATTTTAAGAAAGATTTGATTATCAGTAATTTGAAAAATAAAATCAGTTTTTATGAAAGACATAAAAATGAACTTTCAAAAGAAGATAAGATAAAGGAAAATCTCAGCGTAATCAGAAATGAAATTGCCAAAG
>PDWI01010093.1_pt1 | contig 19393 bp, 12 predicted proteins | sample 1430891 | NCBI WGS metagenome assembly PDWI01 (sample SAMN01162508, study PRJNA174530) | Oral metagenome, whole genome shotgun sequencing project. | biome: Marine environment; feature: Marine mammal; material: Swab sample of the gingival sulcus; isolation source: swab sample of gingival sulcus...
AGCAGGGGTTGGTAGCGGAAAAGTAGCACGTTTTGGTAAGGCTTTTACCGAGTTAATTGCAAAATACGTCGAAGAGAACGAAATTGAAAGACCGGATGACTTGGTCGTTAGGACTGTTGCTAAAAAATCCGGAGACAAATTGCAAATCATTAAATCTATAGACCGACAAGTTCCTTTAGAAGAAATTGCAGACTCACTCGGCATCGAAATAGAGCAATTAATCAAAAAGTTGGAGGCGATTGTTTACTCCGGTACAAAGATCAATATTGGCTACTATGTAGAATCGGAAATTGATGAGGACAAAATTGACGAATTGTACGATTATTTTATGGATGTAGAAGATGATAACCTTTCTTACGCCCTTGAAGAATTTGAGGAAGATGGCTATACCGAAGAGGAAATAAGATTGGTTAGAATTATGTTTATTTCTGATGTTGCTAACTAAAATATTATTGCGGTTTCACTTATTTGAATAACTTTGTGCGGTTAAATACGTTTTTACAACAAACAACAATGACTAAGCGACATTCACAAAACAATAATAGATTCTTGAAATTAGTTTCTACGAAGTTTATCATACTCGGTCTTATTTTGGTAAGTATAAGTTCTTGTACTTCTAGAAAAAAGATACTTTATTTTCAAGATAGGCTGGAGCAAGAAGACTCTACCTTAATTTATCACCCTGAAGAAAAGGAACACCGAATTAGTGTAGGAGATATTCTTTATATCAGCATAAACTCAATGAACAAGGAGCTTACCGAGATGTTCAAAAAGGGTACCGAATCCTACTCTTCGTACTCAATGTGGAGTAATCCGGGGAATATCTATATAAATGGATATTCTGTGGACTACAACGGTGATATTCACATTCCCATCATTGGAAAAATAAATGTCTTAAATCAAACATTTGAGGAAGCTAGAGTAAACATTGAAAATAAAATTAAAACATTTATTACAGATGCTTCTTTGTCTGTGAAATTTTTGAATTTTCAATACACTTTTATAGGAGAAGTTACAAAACCGGGCACTTACATCAACTATAGTAATAGAATAACTATTTTTCAAGCACTTGGTCACGCAGGGGATATTACTATTTTCGGGGATAAAAAAGATATACAGCTCCTTAGAGAATATCCGGAAGGACAAAAAATTCACAAAATTGATATTACACAATCTTCTATTATCAACTCGGAATTTTATTATTTGAGACCGAACGATGTTATTTACATTAAACCGGTTCGTAACAAATCATTTAGACAAAACCTACCTAATATCGCCTTGATTTTATCTTCTATTTCAACGGTTATCTTAGTTCTTAACTTTATCGGCAAAAAATAATGGAAACATTAAACCATAACGAAACCAACCAACAAGAAAAGTTCGAAACAATTGATTTAAAAAAACTTATATTCAAAGTTTTAACAAATTGGTATTGGTTTGCCTTGACAATATTCGTAGCCGTTGTCTTAGCTTTTTTTATTAATAAATATACCGAGCCTGTATATACTATTCAATCTAGTATTCTAATACGAGATAAGTCTAATTCAAACACATCCGGAATAGACAATATGATGCGTGAGATGAGGGTGTTTGACAGAATTCGAAGGAAAAATGTTGAGGATGAAAAAGGTATTCTAGAGTCTTATTTTTTAACAAGAAAAACTTTGGAACAACTGAACTTTGAGGTTTCTTACTTTGCCATAGGTCGAATTAGAGAACCTGAAATTTATAAAAATAGTCCTTTTATTGTCACCTCAGATAGTTTACCTCTAAATAGATATAATTACCCTATCCACATTAAAATATTAGACACTAATTCTTACTTACTAAGTATTAATGATGAGTACAACATTAAGCAAAAAATGAGATTTGGTGAAAAATTTGTATCTAAAGACTTTAATTTTTCTATAAAAAAGAACTTTGCCGATTCTAACCTAAAGCCAGCAACTGCTTATGAAAATTATTTCATTTTTAATGATATAAATACACTCTCCAACCAATATAAAAACAAATTACAAATCTCTACAACTGAAGAAAAGAGTTCTATTCTTCAAATTAGAATATCTGGAAAAGTTATCGAAAAAGAGGTCGATTTTTTGAATGCATTAGGACAAACCTATATCCAAATGGAGTTGGATGAAAAAAACCAAGTCAACGAAAAAACCATACTCTTTATAGATGAACAGTTAGGGATTATTTCGGATTCTCTTACCTCTGCAGAAAACAATCTACAACAATTTAAAGAAGAAAACCGAACCATAAACCTTAGTATAGAGGGTAAGGTTTTATTCGACAAATTAGAGGATTTGCAAAAGCAACTGTCAAGCCATACCATTAACCAAAAATACTATGAATACCTTTCCAAATATATTAGAGAAAAGGACACTAAAGACATTATATCTCCCACTATTTTAGGCATTAGCGACCCTTCTCTGAATAAGTTAGTGGTAGAACTAAATGAACTATCAGCACAAAAACATAATTTACAGATGGGGTCTCCTAACGGAAATCCAGCATTGGAAATAACAAACAAAAAGATAGAAAACTTAAAAGCTTTGATCAATGAAAATTTAAATACCATTATCAAAGCAAATACTCTTTCCATAAACGATGTAAAAGACCAAATTGCAAATGTTGATACAGAAATAAGGAAACTTCCAAATACAGAGAAGCAACTTATTAATATTCAAAGAAAATTTACGCTTAACGACGAAATTTATAATTTCTTATTAAAGAAAAGAGCCGAAACAGGTATTGCTAGAGCCTCTAATACAGCAGAAAACAGAATATTAGATAAAGCTCGAGGAGAAAATGCTGTTCAAATAAGCCCGAATAAGCAACTAAATTATATTTTGGCCATTATAATAGCCATACTTATTCCTTTAATGATAATTATTATCCTAGATTTCTTCGACAATAAAATTCACGAGAGAAAAGATATTGAAAGTAGAAGTCAAGTTCCTATCATTGCAGAAATTGGACATAATAATAAACATTCAGATCTCGTCATACACAAATATCCAAGATCATCCATTTCTGAGTCTTTTAGAAAGTTAAGAACAAATTTAAGATTTAGTTTAGCCAATAAACAAAGCGACACCCCCGTAATCTCAATTACTTCAACCATAAGTGGAGAAGGGAAATCTTTTACATCTATAAACACAGCGTCCGTGATTGCTGCTTTAGAAAAGAAAACTGTTATTATAGGTTTAGACCTTAGAAAACCTAGTTTACATAAATTTTTTAGCGTAGAAAATGATATAGGAGTTAGTGAGTATTTAAGTAATCAAACTGATTTAGAATCTATTATAAGAGAAACAGAAGTGCCTAATCTTTCAATGATACTTGCAGGAACAGTTCCTCCTAATCCGGCAGAATTAATAGAATCTCCCAAAATGAAAGAAATGATCGAGCATTTGAAAACACAATTCGACTACATCATTTTAGACACACCTCCTGTAGCCTTAGTAACCGATGCTCTTTTATTGTCTCCTTTTGTAGATATTCAACTATATGTAGTACGTCAAAATTACTCTAATCTATCTATTTTAGAATTCCTTAACACTATTAAGGAAAAAAACAAGGTTAACTTCAACATCATTCTAAATGATATTAACCTAAGAGGATATTATTCTTATAAATACAATTACAATTATAAATACGGAGGTGGATATTACAGCCATAATTATTACGAAGAAGAAATAAAAATGCCTCTTGCTGTTAAAATATTCGAATTTTTCAAAAGAAAATAGCTTAAAACTTAGAATCTTCGTATATTTGAGAAAATAACAAAACTAAAAAATATGTTACCTCGTTTCTTACTTGCTGACAATTCCCAAGAATTACCCGAAACTATTTTCGTGGTTCACACAGAGTTCCCTAAATTTATTGTAGAATCTGACATTGACGATTTTTATTCCAATCAAGTAGTACATTGGATAGACGACGAGCCTAACTCAGAGGATGCCATAACAACCCTTCTTGAAGAAGCTGAAGACTTCCTTATCGACGAGTTGGATATGAACGACGAATTATACGAAGACGAATAATATTATGAGGCTGATATGGGCTTCTATATTATTCCTTTTTACTAACTCACTCGTAGGACAAACACTCTTTTTACAAGAGCACTTAAAAAAGAAAGTTCTGGAAGAAGGTCAAGCCATTGTTGAGTTTCGAGAAAACAACATTAAAAAAGTCAATCAACTTTCTAAAATCATTTCCATAGACCACTATCAAAATGGAATTGTTAAGGCTTATCTTAGTCAACGAGAAATAGAAGATTTTTTATCTAAAGGATATGATTTTAACATCTTAGAAGATAAATCTTCAGATAACCTTGAGGTCGCCAACAATATTTCGGAAATGGCAAACTGGGATAAATACCCCAGCTACGACGTTTATGTAGAAATGATGCTAAACTATGCCAATAATTACCCGGGAATATGTAAGTTGGATACCATTGGTTATTCTCAAAACAATCGCTTGATTCTAGTTCTCAAAATAACAGACAATCCGAATGAAGATGAATACGAACCGGAATTCTTATATACCGGGCAAATGCATGGCGATGAAATGGTCGCCTCTATCCTATTTTTAAGATTAATAGATTATATTCTAAGCAATTACGAAAGCAACCTCGATATTACAAATTTGGTTAACAATACTGAAATTTGGATTAACCCCTTATCCAATCCCGACGGTTTATATTGGAGTGGCAACAATAATGTATCCGGCTCTATTCGCTACTTAGCCAATGGCATTGACCCGAACAGAAACTTCCCAAATTCTGAAGGTGGCGAACATCCCGATGGACACGAATGGGCCCAAGAAACGATTGATATGATGGCGTTTGTAGAATCTAGAAATTTTGTAATGTCTGCCAATACACATTCGGGAGCAGAAGTCGTCAATTATCCTTGGGATACTTGGAACAGTAACAACAAAATAACTGCCGATAATAATTGGTGGGTTATGGTTTCTCAAGAGTATGCAGAACATGCCCAAAATGACAGTCCTCCCAATTACTTTACAGAGGTTGACCAATCAGGGTACATCAACGGGGGCGATTGGTATGTAGTTCAAGGCACAAGGCAAGATTATATGAATTATTTTCAGCATTGTAGAGAAGCTACCATAGAGCTCTCCAATCAGAAAAAACTAAACTCTAATGAGTTACCTAACCATTGGATTTACAATAAGGAGGCTTTGATAAGCTATCTTGAACAAGTTCAGTACGGTATCAGAGGCATTGTTACGGACAGTTGTACCGGAGAAGCGATCAAGGCTAAAATAGAGATTGAGGAACACGACCAAGATAATTCATTTATATACAGCTCTTTGCCCATTGGAAACTTCCACAGACCGATAGAAGCTGGAACTTACAACTTAACCGTTTCTGCTGATGGTTATCACTCTAAAACCATCGAAAACATTAGCATTAGCGATTATAACACCACCGATTTAAACGTCAAACTTTCTCCTATTCTTTCAACAAACAATCTGCATTACGAACGAAACCATATTACGATTCAACCCAACCCCGTAAAAGAAAACTTCCAAATTGTAGGAAACACGCCAATTCTACAAATAGAAATTTTGGATATTAAAGGTAAAACAGTCCTTAAAAGGCATCTTAAAAACTCAAATGAAATTATATCTATTCAAAATCTTAAATCGGGAACTTACATTTTAAACATCCAAACACAGAGGCATCAAAGTGTAAGAAAAACGTTTATAAAACAATAAACCTTTCAGGCTTAAAGCAAAGACTCGTATAAAACTTTCTGAATCTCTGTTCGTGTATTCAGTTTGATAATTTTGATATTGTCCGACTTAGGATAAATTCTATTCGACAAAAAGACGTACAACAAGCCATTTTCGGGATCAACCCAAGCCATAGTTCCGGTAAACCCTGTGTGACCAAAACTGGATGCTGACGCTAATTCACAAGTAGGACCAACATCACTGGTCATTTCGGGCTTGTCGAAGGCTATCCCTCTCCTATTATCGGGGCAAAACGGACAAGCTGTAAATTCGTCTATTGTCGAACTATCAATGTATTGCTTGTTAGCATAATGCCCTTTCTGAAGAAACATCTGCATCATTTTAGCAACATCATTGGCGTTTGAAAATAAGCCTGCATGTCCACCAACACCGCCCAGCATTGCTGCTCCCATATCGTGTACATAGCCATCTACCAACTGATGACGGTAATAATCATCGTCTTCGGTAGGTACAATTTGATTCTTAGAATACTTATCTAAAGGCAGATAGCCCAAATAATTAGCTCCTAAAGAGCTATAAAAAGTCGACTCCACAAAATCATTAAGCGGAGCATCCACTTTCTTTTCTACAATTTTTTGCATCAAATAAAAGCCCAAATCGCTATATCGATAACCTTCCTTTTTTCGTAATTTAGTATCCGTAATAATTTGATAAATTGTATCTCGATAAGTGCTGTCTATATATAGATTATCAGCAACTTGCACAGACCATTTACCTTGCTTTTTACTTCTATAAAGTATCTGCTTGATACTATCCGTTTCAATGGTCGCCATAAAAAATGGAAGCCAAGGCTTTAATCGGGCTTGATGCGTTAAGACATCTTTTATACGCAAAGGTGCTTTATTAGAGCCTTTTAGCATCGGTAAATAATCGCCTAAAGTATTATCAACATTAAACTTATCTTCATCCGTCAGTTTCATTAGAGAAGCTGTAGTTGCCAATATTTTGGTTAGGGAAGCCAAGTCGTACAAATCGCTCAAAGCGACAGACTGTTTCCCCTTAAAGGTATGATGTCCAAAGGCTTTATGATAAAACACCTTCCCGTTTCTCGCTGCCAAAATCTGACAACCCGGAAATGCCTTTTCCTGAATCGAGTTTAAAACAATGCTGTCTATCTTATAGAGATAAGCCTTATCTACTCCGGCATCGGCAGGTGTTGTGTACTGCAAACGCCCTAAACTTTGTTTAGAAACACCCGTTCCGGCAGGAAACTGAACATTAATACCCACCGGCAAATGTCCCGAAAAAGCAGTTGCTCCGAATATTTTTTGAGCTGATATTTTTTGTGTAGCTTCCCAATCATTATACGAAACAACTAAAGCCTTAAAGTTCTGAATATCCTTAAACTTGCTTAAAGCATAAGGATTTGCAAAGCAATTAAGCACAGTGGGGTGCTTTCGAGCAAATTTCTCTACAAACTTCATAGATGCTAATGAAATTCCGTAATTTTTAGAAGGTCGGCGATTGGTTTTATGGAAACTAAAAATAGTCAAATCGTAGCCTTTTAGTTTTTTTTCTAAAGCATTCCATTCCGCTTGTGTAGGGTATTTCTTTATCTGAAAAGCCTTAACATCTGTATATAAAGCCAAACTTTTCTGAAAAGCATTTTCCTGACTCTTTCCTATGGCTACACTCGCAATTTTAAGCCCCTCCAAATTTTGAATAGGCAAGGTATTGTCATTATAAACCAAAGTAATGGCATTATTGATTAACTTATCTCGCAAAGAGACAACCTTATCATTATTAAGCTGTTTAGAAATATTTTCTTTAGAAACAGTTTGGTATTTATAAGCCCCCGACCATTGTTTAAGTGCTAAGATTTTCCTTAAATGCCCTTCCAATTCTTCCAAACTTAAACGCTTATCTTTAATCGCCTTTTTAATCATCGCAATTGCTTTTGGCACATCTTTAGGAAACAACAACACATCGTTTCCTGCCAACAAAGCCTTTAAGTCCGCCTCGCCGGGTTTAAAGAATTTGCTCACGCCTTTCATATTCAAAGCATCGGTAAACGCCAAACCTTTAAAATTCATCTGTTCTTTTAAAAGCTCCCACGAAACTTTTCGCGACAAGGTTGTTGCAGTATTCTTGGTGCTATCCAAAACAGGCACGAACAAATGCGCTACCATAACACCACCAAGCCCTTCGCTAAAGAGTTGCTTAAAAGGATACAACTCAACGGAATCTAAGCGTGTTCTGGGATGTAAAATAATCGGTAAGTCTTTATGCGAGTCAGTATCGGTATCGCCGTGTCCGGGAAAATGCTTTGCCACAGCCAAAACCCGATTATCTTGTAAGCCCTTCATATACATATAGGAAAGTTCCGTAACCCTTTCTCTCTGCTCTCCAAAAGAGCGACTTCCAATCACCGGGTTTTTCGGATTATTGTTAATATCCACCACCGGAGCAAAATTGATATGTCCGCCCACAGCCTTTATCTGACGAGCAATCTCCGCTCCCATTTCATAAATCAAGCTATCATTCTGAATCGCCCCCAACATCATCTGTCGAGGAAAGCGGACTGTGTTTTTAAGTCGCATAGAAAGCCCCCACTCCCAATCTCCTGCTATTAAAAGCGGAACTTTAGAAACGGACTGATAACGATTGGTCAAATCTATCTGTTTTTCGGGCGTTCCTTGAAAGAAAATCAAGCCCCCAATTTTCTGATTTTTAATTAGATTAACAATTTTATCTTCGTGTTCCTTTTTCTTATTGGAATAAGCTGCGACCATAAAAAGTTGCCCAATTTTCTCGTCCAAAGTCATCGTATTTATCAAAGAGTCTACCCATTGCGAGTACAAATACTGATGGAATGGCGGGTCTGTATCCAAAAGACTGGGGCTTTCTTGCTGAACACTCCAAGAAGATGATAAAATAAGTAATGATAATATTATAAGCGTTTTATATAGTTTCATGTATTTAAAATTTTGTAAACAAACTTCAATTAATCGCCCTACCATACGTCTTAATATCTCTCTCTGAGAGAATCTGTTTCATAGGACGATTTTCTTTTTACAAACTTCAAAAATATTAAGCTATCAAATACCATTCTTAAATAGGCTCATTTTTTTATCAAATACTAATTAACATAAAAATTTGTGTCTTGTTCAAGCCTCTTTTCTTATGGCATACTTGATACACATCTTTTATGGTATTAACCGTTGTTAAAACAAATTATAGGCCAATATGATTCAATCAAACAAAATATTTAGACCTACTTTAATATACATACTTGTAGGTATTTTATTTTCTTTCGCTTTAGGAGCTTGTAAAAGCAATACTGCTTTAAATTCAAAAAAAACAATCACCGTAAAAGGTGTAATCAAACATCATACTCCGTATTGCGGAGGAGCTCGTCCAACTCCCGAAATGGAAAAAGGCACAACAAAGCCATTTGCCAATCACAGTATGTTTGTTGTCAAAAAAAACAGCAAAAAACGAAAAGCAGTTGCTCAATTTACAACCGATGATAGAGGAAATTTTTCCGTAACACTGCCCCTTGGAGAGTACGATGTTTATGGCAATCATAAAAAAGGCTCTTTTAAAGATTTTGTATCTAAAAACTCTAGCGGTAAATTCTTAGTTTTAAAAGATACGGAATGTCTCAAAAAATGGTACAATACTCCGGAATTCTCTATCAACTCTCAAAAAGATACGATTATAGAATTTACCTATTCATCGAGGTGTTATGGAGACTTAAATCCTTGTTTAAAATACATCGGTCCTCTACGCCCCTAAGCTAAATCAACAATTTAGAGGGTATCATTACTAAATTAACAAAACAACAAAATGAGTTTAGAACATTTTTACACCTTAGAGCATTTAAAAAATATAGACGAAAATAATTATCTGGCTAACATCAAATTAAATGAGGAGCACCCGGTTTACCAAGGGCATTTCCCTCAACAAGCTGTTGTACCCGGTGTACTTCAACTTAATATGATACAGGAACTTACCGAAAAAGTTATTGAGCAAAAACTGATGCTAAAGAAAGTTAGTAATGTTAAATACCTGAACATTATGACACCCGAAATGCAAAACATTAGCCTAGAAGTAAAACATCAAATTAAGGAACAAGAGGTTAAAGTAAAAGTGGTCTTGAAGAATGAAACAAGCATTTTCTCAAAGGTATCTGCTTCGTACCATCTACTATAGCATAAAATCGGGATAAGATTTCCATATTCTAACTCCGGAAACGGGCTTAAACCAAGCCTTAAACAAACAGCTTACGAGTCCCGAATAACCCTTCGCTTTCGCTCCGAAACATACAAGCCTATCAAAACCAAAGCAATACCAATGTATTTAACAGCATTGATAGACTCTCCCAAAATAAAAAACGAACTGATAATAGTAAATATTGGTATCAGATTTGTAAAAATTCCAATTTTTGAAACTCCAAAAAAGCGAATAGAGTAGGTATAAAGAATAAAGGCAATATTAGAAGCAAAAATCCCCAATATTATAACGTATAAAAAACTCTTATTCAAAACACCTATACTAATAAAAGACTGAAAATCAAAAATTAAAAATAAGATTCCAAAAGCAATAGATGAAAAGATATTCTGCCACAATACAATGGTAAATACATTATACATTTGTGTTACTTTATTGAGTACAACGGCATATAATAAAGCCGAGAAGACCGCCAAAAACAAAAGTAAAAAACCGGACAATTGAGATTCGGTTTGTGCCGTTCCTTTATTCGACTCCCAAATAATCAACATTACACCCAACAAACTGATAAACAACCCTAAGGTATTGAATCGTGAAATTTTCTCTTTATAAAAAAGATAGGCTACAATGGGTAGAAATAAAGGAATAGTAGAAATAATTATAGAAGCCGTTCCGGCTGAAACCATTTTCAAGCCAAAATTTTCTCCTATAAAATACAAAAAGGGTTCAAAAAATGCCAAAAGTAATAGCCATTTGTAATCTTTTGCTTTAACTTTCTGAAACCAATTTACAAGTTTTCCTATCGCAAAAAGAGCAATAGTAGCAACTGCCAATCGAAAAAACAAAACCGTTATGGGCTGGTAGGTTTCGAAAGCTATCTTACTCCAAATAAATGAAAAAGACCACAACAGCATCGCACTGATGACGGTTATATAAGGCATTACTTTTTTGCTCATCATAAATTCTGTTTTAAAACGGAAACTCTCCTTTGGGGAAAGGTTTGCAATATTAAGCATTTAATCCGTACCAAAAATCTATTTTTCACGTCAAAATATCAAGCTACGCAAAATCAGATTCTTTTCATAATTTTGCACAATGGAGATACCTATTCGTTACAAACAAAATAATAGAGCCAAATACTTACGGATAAAACTCCTACCCGATAAAACCATTGAAGTTGTTATACCTCCTTATACCGACATAAAAGAGGCTGAACGTTTCTTGAACGAGCATATTGAGAGTATTCGTGCTAAAGTAAAAGAGATGCCCGATTTGCTGTTCGACTTTGGAACTTATTACACAAAATCGTTTAAAATACAGATTAAGCAAAATACTGTTTCGAAAAACAGTATTCAAACCAACAACCGCATCGTTATAATTAAAATTGATGCCAATAAAGATATTCAAGACGAATATAATCAATCATTTATCAAACATACCCTCACAGAAGTGTTAAGGCACGAAGCCCAAAACTACCTTCCTAAACGTACCTTTGAATTGGCTCAAAAGAACAATCTTAAATATCGGAATGTTAAAATTAACACCGCTAAAAAACGTTGGGGCTCTTGTAGCACTGTGAATAATCTTAATTTTTCTTGCTTTTTAATGATGTTACCGACCGAATTAATCGACTATATTATTCTGCACGAACTGTCACATACCATTCATAAAAATCATAGTCCGGCTTTTTATGCTTTATTAAATCAATTAAGTGGAGGTCAGCACCCAATATTAAACGAGAAGTTAAAAGCATTTTCTATTGTGCTGAATCCCGATTTATTCAAAAAAACGATATAACACCTTACGACTCGTAAGGACTTGCCTATTTTTTAAAGATTAGGTTATTAAAAATAGATAGCGGTAAAAACTGCTAAAGGAGCTCTTCTTCCTACATTTAGATAGAGGGTGTCCCCATTGATGGTATAATTATCTACCAATTCAAAGACATCTAAAAACTTCTGCTCACTTGTAAGATTAGGACACGCCATCATCGTTACAGCAAGGTTTTTATGCACTCGAATTCTTTTACCCTCTTTTAACTCATAAGTACCACTAAATTGATTACAGCCCCCAAATCCCGAAATAGTGCTATCGCTTTTTAGGGTAAAATACTGCTCTCTTTCTTGGTCTTCTGCCATTTCAACCGCCTGACCCTCAAGCGTAATCAGCTTCCAATATTTATTTACAATTTCTTGCTCCTGCACTTTGCTAGAGTTCGTTTCCGATTCTTTGTTACTCGCTGTGCCACAGCTTACTAATAGCAATGCTAACGATAAAATGCTTATATATTTCATATACTTAAATTTTTCTGTCATCTCTATATTCTCTAAAACACTTGATACTCTCCTTATTACTCCCTCTAAGATTACTCGTTCATACTCTCTTTTTTGACTTGCTCCTCAATTTTCTTAAGCTGTTCAATCTTATTAACTTGTCGAGCATTTCTTGCTGTTTGAGTATAATACTGATGCGACTTTAAGAAACTAACCTGTATTTTATTCCAACTCGCAATATTGTCTATTCTACCGTGCTCAAACATTTCCAGATATAGTTTATGAGAAGTTGGCAAAAAGTCATCTCTACCTAGATAATCTAAATCGGCATCGCAAATAATCTCTTCCAGCTTATTTCTTGGTTCGGGCGGGAATTTAGTTGCGAAAATCAGTTCGGAAATAATTTCTATCTGCTTAGGCGTATAATAATAATTTGGTAAAATATCTTTTGCAAAGATAATACCTTGCTCCTCGTGGTCTAAGAAGCTGACTGTATGACCTAAATCGTGGAACAAAGCCGCTGTTTTTAACAGAATCATCTCTTCATCGTTAACCCCCTCTCCAATACCAATTATTTCTACTTGATTAACAACATCAATCGTATGCTTTACATTATGGTAATACAAGCGTTTATCGAGTCCTTTTTCCAACTTTGTTAAGATTAAATCTTCTAAATCGGCAAAACGAATAAACTGCATTTTCAAAAGAAACTTATCGTTAGGAATTATCCTTTTATCATCCGAAGAATATTCGAACTTCAATCCTTTTACAAAGTACATTTTCATATTGCCTTTGTACTTAACCGGAATCGTTCCTCTAAAATCGCAATCGAAAAAGGACGATACCAATTCGTAAGTAGAATGAGAGATATTAAGCTGTCCAACCTCTCCGTAAGACTCCATACGACTGGCGGTATTAACCGTATCGCCCCAAATATCGTAAGTTAACTTTTTAGAGCCAACGATACCTGCTATAACAGGTCCTGTATGAACACCAAAACGAATGCCCCACTTATTACCCGAATGCTTCTGAACTTCCTTAGCATAATGAATCATCTGCAAGCCTGCCAAAACAACATCTACAGGATTCGTTCTATTTTTGTTGGGAATACCTCCTGCACACATATAAGCATCGCCTATGGTCTTAATCTTTTCAATACCATATTTCTCGACCACACTATCAAAACGCATCACATATTGGTCTAATTCATCCAAAAGGACATCCGGACTCAAATCTTCAGATATCTCCGTAAACCCTTGTATATCAGAAAATAATACTGTAACCATTTCGTATTTCTTCCGCGACTTTCTACCTTTAGCCTGAAGTTCTTTAGCGGTATCTTCCGGTAAAATACTTTTAACCAAATCCTCTGCTCGTTCTTTCTGCTTAACAATCTCTTCCGTTTTTTCTCCTATGATTCTTTCGAGTTTATACTTCTCCTTTTGATACATAAAAGCCCGGTAACGGAAAATCAAATACACAAACAAAGCAGCCAATAAAAAGTACGAAATAAACGCCCAAACACTTCTGTAATAAGGAGGGTCTATCTTAAAGGAAATACTTATTGGCTCAGTCACTATATTGTAAACGTTTTTAGAACGGATATGCAAAGTATATTTCCCCTCTTTCAACCCGAAATACTGTTTCGAGCCACTTGCTTGCCAATTCGACCAATAATTTTCCGAGCCTTCTAACCAAAACTGAAACATCACATCATCCTGAGGCTGATAAGAATCTGTTCCTGCCTGAACTTGAATACCATTAAACTTATAGGGTAACCTTACTTTTTTTAAGGTATTAAGCGAAAAAGGATTCACGATAGAATCATAACCAAAGGTCAAACCTCTTATTACGGTACTATACTGATTCTTCTTAGGATTAACATTTCTGATATCAAAACGTATCAAACCATCGATAGAGCCAAACCAAACCACTGTATTGTCCTCTACATAAATAGACTCTACCGTATAATCTTTAATTTGATTAAACATCTGCGTTACCGTAACAAAAGAATCTCTTCTTGGAATGTAATATTCCAAACCGGTCAAGTAGGTGTAATTATTACTTTCTCCGGAACTAAACCAAAGGTTTCCCTTATTGTCTTCCACCAAAGGGTAATACCATCTACTATCCAAAGAATCAACCAGATAACGTTTCTGAAATTGATTTTTATTTGAATCGTAAACAAACAAACCTAACTTCGTAGAAAAGAAAATTCCTTTTCTAGTTTTAAAAACATCTACCCACCTATGATTCTTCGGTAAACCATTCGATTCTTTATATTGTGTAACACTTGTATCTCCGGTTGTTTTAGAGTGGAAATCGACATAATAGAGTCCTTCGTAATCTGTTCCTATCCACAAGTTTCCATCCTCAGTTTCTGCCAAAGAACGAACTTCTTTATTAAAGCCTTTAAGCGTCCCTGATATTTCTAAAACATCATCTTTTTCTTTTAAAAACGTAACACCTTTTTTAGTCGCTGCAAAAATTGTATTCTCAGGACTTTCCGAAAGCACTAACTTTTGAGAAACCAGCTCAGAAACCTTCTTCGCCGTATTGTCGTTAAGCTCGTAAATACCATTTTCGTTGGTAACAAACAACTTTTCATCTGTCTTGAAAAAACTTTTACACTGCTGATTAATGCCGGAAACTTTTATAAACTTAACAACTTCGCAATCGTTTTGGTCAAAATCGGAAAAGCCAACATACACGCCTTGAGAACTTGCCACATAAATTTTACCTCTATAACGAACAACATCAAACAACGCCCCTTGAATACCATAATCTTTATCAAAAATTGTAAAAACAGATGGAAAATTAAGTACACTGATTCCATTGTTAAGAGCCAACCAAAGGTTCTGATTATCATCCACATAAATGGAACGCACATCATTATCTACCAAACCATTAGACTGATTAATATGCGTAATCATTCTCCCCAAAGAATCCAAAACAACCAACCCGCAACTTTCCGTACCAAAAGCAAACATTCCATTAGAAAGATAAGTTCCTACACGAATTTTGTTTGAACGCAACAATTGCTCCGCTTGATTATTTATAGCTGTCAAATGTTTGAAGTTATGATCGTATATATCCCACTGCCCTTCTTTTGAAACGATCAGATACTTATCCTTAAAAGGAAACACATCATCAATCTTATCAAAATCCTTAAAATCAATCGGACTTATTTCATATTGAGATAAATCAATTTTAAAGAGTCCCTTCCTTAACAAAACTGTAGGGTACTTTCCCGCAAACAATTGAACAGGCTCATTCTCAACGGTTACAACATGCTCTGTATTCAAGGCAGAATCTACCACAAAAACATAAGGAGGTGCATTCACAACAACCGTATTGCCAATCGCCAACATCTGTTGCACTCTCTCAAACACAAAGCCTGCATCTATTAGCGTTTTAGAAAGATCTCTAAATTGCATTTCTCCTTTTTGACCTAGTTCTATAAGTCCAAATTTCTTATACGCTCCGGCAAACACAAAACCTTTTTCAGTCCTACACAAAAGAGGAGAGCCAATCAAGTTTAAATGCTTCCATACCTGCCCATCAAACTGCATTATTCCATTTAGATTACCAAAATAAGTGAGTCCATTCGTATCTTGAACCACCGAAAAATTTTGATTCTCGTGTCGGTAATTTTTAACAGTATAATTATCGATAAAAGGCTTTCCAAACTCAGAAACCTGAGCATTAAGAAGATTGAAAAAAAAGAAAGCAAATACAATGGCTATTTTGGTTTTTAGAAACATTTGGAATACTTTTTTGTTGTCTAACAAAGATAATAAATTGCTTTAATTAACGTGAAATATGTATTAGAAAATCAATAATAAACGTGAATTTAGGATAATCCAGACACGCCACCTCCCCATCCTACCTAACAATACTCCCCCAAAAAATGGGTATTTAATCAACTAAAATTCCCCTTTTTATGGTATTACAAGAAAATAACAAGCCTTATAAATTTGCCAAGCTAATTTTAAAATAATTAAAAAATATGAAACGATTTTATTTGATTTTATTTGCAACACTACTAAGTTGGCAATTGTTCTCACAAGTTAGTATTGGGGACGGTACAGGGACAAGTGGAGCGGAAGGTCCTATATACCCTTACTACAATTATTCCTATTTCCAAACAATTTACAAGGCATCAGATATTAATGCCAGCGGAGATATTACTTCTATACAATACGAAATGGAAGATGATAATGCTATTTCTAATACAGATGATAATATAGACGTTTGGATTGGGCATACCGACAAAACAGTATTTGATGATTCTAATGATTGGATAGATGTATCTACTTTAACTCAAGTTTTAACAAATGGTAGTCTAGTTAAAACAGGAACTTCTGTAAGCATAACATTTTCAAGTCCTTTTAGCTATAATGGAACAGATAATCTCGTTATTGCTATAAACGCTAAAGAACCGGGATGTGAAGGGTTTAGCGATGCATTTTATTATACAGAAGGATCTTATGATGAGCATCCTACAATATGTAGGTATAGCGATGATAATGTTATTGATGTAAACAATCCTTCAGGTCAAGGGATGTATTCCTTTTGTTACCCTAACATTACACTTATGGGGATAGGAAGCTCCTGCCCTTTTCCTACTGCACTAACTGCGTCTGATATTAGCACTACATCTGCAGAAATAAACTGGACCGAAAACGGAACTGCTACTAATTGGAATATTGAGTACGGACCGGAAGGGTTTACACAAGGCTCAGGGACTTCTTTATCTGTAACAAGTAAGCCTTATATTTTAAATGGATTGACTTCTGCTACAAATTACGATGTTTATATTCAATCTGACTGCGGTGAGGGAGAGCTCAGTTCTTGGCAAGGAGCATTAAGTTTTGCAACCGATTGCCCAACAGCTATTAGCCCTGACTACGTGGCCTCTTTGTCCGTAACTCCACCTATCTGCTGGAGCGAAGCTAATGACGGAACTATAGACGAAGGTCCCTCAGAATTAGGCAGCTCCGACTGGAGAGAAGGTGTAGGATTTATAAATGAAAGTGGCAATGCAGTCTATTCTAACAGCATAACGATATATTCAAACGAAAAAAGAGATTGGTTAATTTCACCTAGCTTCGATTTATCCGGAGGAAACTTCGAATTAAAAACCATTGTAGCTTATACAGCATGGAATTCGTCAGGGGTTTCTTCAGAACCTGCTACCGGATCAGGAATGGGGAATGACGACAAAGTATCTGTTCTGATTTCTACAGACAATGGTCTTACTTGGACAGAGATACACACTTGGGTGAAAGCAAGTCAACCTGCTCCTACGGGAACCGAGGATATTATAGACTTATCGGCTTACTCAGGAACTGTTAAGTTTGCAATATTTGCTACAGATGGAGATGTTATCAACCCCGGTATGAACGATTTCCACTTAGGACATTTCGAAGTAAGAGAATCTTCTGCAACTTGCTATGCACCAAGCAATATTACTATTTCTGACATTACAACAAGCACCGCTAATATTTCTTGGACAGCACCAACAAGCACTCCTACAAACGGGTACGAATACTATTACACAACAGATAACACACTACCAACCAACACAACAGTAGCTTCCGGAACAACAAATAACACAACGGCTTCTTTAAGCGGATTAAATGCCGGAACACAGTATTATGTTTGGGTACGCTCAGTATGTAGCAATACCGATAAAAGTGCTTGGAGCAGTATGGCTAACTTTACAACAAGTTCCGAGTCTTCTAACTACACCGTTACTTTCAATGTAACAGATGGAACAAATGCTTTAGAGAATGCTTCTATCTTTATTAATGGTCAAACTTTAATGACTAACAATAATGGAGTTGCTACTATTGAAGTTCCAAATGGGAATTATCCTTATACTGTGAACTTAGACAACTATGAGGAAAAGACAGGTACTGTTACGGTATCTGATGCTGATGAAACCATTAATATTACGATGATCTCAACTGCTGTTGAAACTTGCGATATGCCTACAAATATAACTTCTAGCGACGTAACAAATACGACGGCTACCATCTCTTGGATAGCTTCGACACCTGCCCCTGCTAATGGTTATAAAGTTAAGTTGTATAATTCCGTAACGTATGAAGTAACGTATACAACAACACAAAACACATCCAAAGTCCTTTCCGGATTAACAGCAGGAACTACTTACTATGTATATGTGCGTTCTATTTGTGGAACAGATAGTGAAAGTGACTGGACTGAGTCTATCAACTTTACGACTGTTGAAGGAGCTACCACTTGCGATACTCCCACCAGTTTAGCTTCTAGCGAAGTAATGGCTACAACCGCTACCATCTCTTGGACAGCCCCTGCTAACGCTTCTGCAAACAGCTACGAACTTAAATTATACAACTCTGTAACTCATGAAGTAACATACACAGCAACGCAAAACACATCCAAAGCCCTTTCCGGATTAACCGAAGAAACTACTTACTATGTGTATGTACGTTCTATTTGTGGCACGGATAGTGAAAGTGATTGGACACCTTCTATCAACTTTACAACATTAAACGTAGGTATTGATAATATTGAAAACTCAGCTTCTTTCAAATACTTCCCCAACCCTGTTAAGGACATCTTAAAAATAAGTGCTCAAGACAATATTGAAAGAGTTGAAATATATGATATGAATAAAACCAAAGTTTACGACAATGCGTTTAACTCCACACAAATAACAATTAACTTCAACTATTTATCGTCCGGCACTTATTTGATACGTGCTATTATCAACAACAACGTTGAGAATTTTAAAGTAGTTAAGTTATAAAACAAGTTCTTATATCTAAAGGCGGTCTTGTTAATTCAAGATCGCTTTTTTTTGATGTAGTTTTATCGTAAAAAAAGACCTCAAAGAGTTTTACATCTTTGAGGTCTAATAATTTAACAAGAGTTATAAGCTCTTATTATCTGATTCTGTGAGCAAAGTTTAAATCGAACTCAGGTTATTAACTTTTTTAGTAAGCCTTAGCAAAAATAACCCTTTGTTTAGATGGCTTCCCTGTTAAAACACACTTACCCTCTTCCAAAGGATTATCCACAGGAATACAACGGATAGTTGCTTTAGTCAATTCCTTAATCTTATTTTCTGTTTCGGAAGTGCCATCCCAATGGGCATAGACAAAGCCTCC
>PDWI01004247.1_pt1 | contig 19391 bp, 16 predicted proteins | sample 1430891 | NCBI WGS metagenome assembly PDWI01 (sample SAMN01162508, study PRJNA174530) | Oral metagenome, whole genome shotgun sequencing project. | biome: Marine environment; feature: Marine mammal; material: Swab sample of the gingival sulcus; isolation source: swab sample of gingival sulcus...
AAGTCAAAATCTATGGAAGAAGTTTTTAAAAAATATGAAGATTGAATTTTTAGACATAGCTCAAGTAGAGCTAGATGAGGCAATTCAATATTATGAATTTGAACAAAAGGATTTAGGTAAGCGGTTTTAAAAAGAGGTAAAGGTAGCTATTTTAAGAATTAAAACCTTTCCTTTTTCTTGTCATTTAATAAGTAAAAATTCAAGGCAATGCCTTGTTAAATCTTTTCCTATTATATATCAGATAAGAGATGATGTTATCTTAATTCTTAGTGTGTCTCATCAACATAGAAAACCATATCATTGGAAAGATAGGGTAAAATAAGAAGATTAATATCAAGTTCTTTTGAACTTGATGTTATTTAATATTTTAACGGCAAGTAAAGTTAGTACAGTTCCAAATATCATAGATATATTTACTTTCTCTCCTAAAAATATAATACTTAAAATAATAGCAAAAATAGGTACTAAAAATATAAAAGAATTTACTTCATTTGCTCCTAATTTTTCAATACCTAAAAAATAAATACTAGTAGCAAAACTTGTAGATATGATGGAAACACATAAGATATTTATCCAAAAGATTGTATCAAAAGAAGAATAATTTATCTTTTGAAAATCTATAAAGAAAATAGATACAAGAATACTCATAAAAATATACATATACAAAGAAAAAACTAAAGGATGAGTTTTTGTAACTTTAGAACTAATTATTGTAATAATAGGCCATAAAATAGAAGCTGTTAAAAAATAGGTGTTTTGGATGTTAAATATTTGTTCATAAGAAAATGTCCAAACATTTAAGATACTTAATATTCCTATCATTCCTAAAACCAAAGCAAAGATATCTTTTTTTTGTATTTTTTTACCAAAAAATATAGCCATGATTATAAATGTATTTATAGGAATTAGTGTTGTAACTAAAGCTCCACCCAAACTTGCAGTTCCATATTTTACCCCTAAAAAGTAGCATTTCATATATACTATCATGATAATAGATGCGATGATACAAAGGATTAAACTTCTTAAGTTTATATATAAATAATTCTTTCTTAAAAGCAATATAGGGGCTAAACTTATGATAGTGAAGAAATTTCTAAAGAAAATCAACTCATATTCAGTTAGATAAGAACTTAGAACCTTTGCATTTACCCATGAAGCACCCCAGCCAATCATAGCTATAAACATAAGAATGTAAAAAATGTTTTTGTTTGTTGTTGTCATTTTACTTTTTGGGGAATTGTACTGTAATTAGGTAAAAGTTAAGCTTAGGAATGTTTTATTGACAATTTATAAAATAAATACTATAATGCTACCATTACTAAAAAAACTACTACACTACATATTTTTATGTAAATCTAAAAGGTAAAACATACTAATGGAAGAGTCAAAAACTCAAAATAAAACAAAAACAACTAGCAGGAAAGCAAGAACGCATATTCCAGTAGAAGGTTATAAGATAGAGCAATTAAGAGAATTGCCTTTGGAAAAGCTTTTAAACATAGCAACACAACTTGATGTTGAAAATCCACAAGAGCTTAAAAGACAGGATTTGATGTTTTCAATTTTGAAAAATCAAATTGATGCAGGTGGATTTATCCTATTTACTGGTATTTTAGAGATAAAAGATGGTGGATTTGGATTTTTAAGAGCTATTGATGGAAATTTCTCTGATACTTCAAATGATTCTTATGTAAGTGCAACACAAATTAGAAAATTTGCACTAAGAACTGGAGATATAGTAACAGGACAAGTTAGACCACCAAACAAAGATAGTGAAAAATATAATGCTTTATTGAAAATTGAAGCGATAAACTATTTACCTGTAAAAGCATCTAAAAATAGACCTTTATTTGATAACTTAACTCCTCTATATTCAACTGATAGATTCAAGTTTGAATATGATTCAACTAGAATGACAGGAAGAATTCTTGATTTATTTGCTCCTATGGGTAAAGGTCAAAGGGGACTTATTGTTGCACCTCCAAAAACAGGTAAGACAGAGTTACTTAAAGAGTTAGCACATGGTATCTCAAAAAATCATCCAGAAACTCATCTTATGGTTTTATTAATAGATGAAAGACCAGAAGAGGTTACTGATATGCAAAGAAGTGTAAAAGGTGAAGTTTATAGTTCAACTTTTGACCTTCCTGCACACAATCATGTAAGAGTTGCTGAAATAGTTATAGAAAAAGCAAAAAGACTAGTTGAAATGAAAAAAGATGTTGTAATCTTACTTGATTCTATCACTAGACTGGCAAGGGCTTATAATACTGTAACACCATCATCTGGAAAAGTCTTATCAGGTGGGGTTGATGCAAATGCTTTACATAAGCCAAAAAGATTTTTTGGAGCTGCTAGAAACATAGAAGAAGGTGGGTCTTTGACTATCATCTCAACAGCTTTAATAGAAACTGGTTCAAAAATGGATGAGGTTATTTTTGAAGAGTTCAAAGGTACTGGTAACTCTGAAGTAGTGTTAAGTAGAGATGCTGCAAACAAAAGAGTTTATCCTGCAGTTGATATAATCAAATCAGGGACTAGAAAAGAAGAACTACTTCTTACTCCTGATATCTTACAAAAAACTTGGATTTTAAGAAATGCAATAGCTTCTATGAATGAAGTTGAAGCTCTTAAATTCTTATATTCAAAAATGCAAAAAACAAAAGATAACGAAGAATTTTTCTCATCTATGAATGAATAGTTTTTTCTCTTAAAACCCTTTTTAGGGTTTTAAAATCGTTCTTATAAGTTAAATAAGGAATCTTATGATAAATATAAAAAATCTAAATAAATTTTATGGTTCAACAAAAGTATTAAATGATATTTCAATAGATATAAAAAAAGGTGAGATGTTTGCCATAGTTGGACATAGTGGTGCAGGAAAATCTACTCTTTTAAGATGTATAAATGGACTTGAAGACTATAGTGATGGAAGTTTAAAAGTTAATAATAAAGAAATTAAATCTTTAAATAAAAATGAACTTAGAGAATTTAGAAAAAATATCGGTATGATATTTCAACACTTTTCACTAATTCAAAGAAAAACAGTTTATGAAAATGTAGCTTTACCTATGGAAGTATGGGGATATAGTAAAGAAGAAATATCAAAAAAAGTAAAAGAACTTTTAGCCTTAGTTGGACTTGAATCTAAACTTCAATCTTATCCAAGTGAACTAAGTGGTGGACAAAAACAACGTGTTGCAGTAGCAAGGGCTTTGACTTTGGACCCAGATGTTTTACTAAGTGATGAAGCAACTTCAGCACTAGACCCTAGTACTACAACTTCGATTTTGGATTTGTTAAAAGAAATAAATGAAAAGTTAAATATCACTATTATTTTAGTGACTCATGAGATGGAAGTGGTAAAACAAATAGCACAAAAAGCACTTTTACTAGAACATGGTAATATCATAGGTTTTGATGATACTGAAGAATTGTTTTTAAAGCCTGATGAGAAAATGAAAGATTTTTTAGGTGAAACTGAAGTTGTCCCAAATACTGGGGTAAATATAAAATTATATTTTCCAAAAGACAATGCTTATCAATCATTTATAACCACTATGGCAAGAGAGTTAAATATGGACTTTAATATCGTATGGGGAAAACTTGAAGAGATAAATACTCATATAGTTGGAAATATGGTTATAAATATAAATGAGAAAGATAAAGAAGTGGTTACTTCTTATATAAAAGAACACGATATTGTATGGGAGATTTTATAATGATTGATATTTTATTACCTGCTTTAGGGGATACTATTTATATGTCTTTTGTTTCTACTTTTTTTGCAGTTGTGATTGGTTTTTTTCTAGCAATAGTTTTAATCCTCACTTCAAAAGGGGGCTTGCGAGAAAATCTAAAATTATATTCAGTTTTAGACGTGATTATAAATACTTTAAGGTCATTTCCTTTTATCATCCTTATGATTGTACTTTTTCCTGTAACAAAGTTTTTAATAGGTAAAAGTATAGGTACAAGTGCAGCTATAATCCCACTAACTATTGGTGCAGCTCCTTTTGTAGCAAGATTGATTGAAAGTGCTTTTAAAGAAGTTGAAACTGGTGTAATTGAAGCAGCAAAATCTTTTGGGGCTAGTGATTGGCAGATCATTTTTAAAGTGATGCTTGTTGAAGCACTACCTAGTATAATTTCAGCTATTACTTTAACACTTATTACCGTAATTGGTTTTTCAGCAATGGCAGGAGCTGTTGGTGGTGGAGGTTTAGGGGATGTAGCTATCAAATATGGATACTATAGATTTCAAACTGATACGATGATATATACTGTTATTATACTTATAGCTCTTGTTCAAGCTTGTCAAAGTTTAGGAGATTATTTATATAAGAAAACAAAAAAGTGAGTAATATAGACAAGTCCTTACTGAACTTGTCTATTTTGCCTTTACTGTATCTTTTCCTACAAATTCTTTTTCATTTGCATTAGAAACAATAAGGCTAGCGATAGAATCTGTTTGTATTGCGACTTCTTTAGTTTCATTTGCAATACTAGCATTTTGTTGAGTTTGTTGGTCAAGGGATGCTATAGTATCGTTTATTTGCTCTATACCAAGAAGTTGCTCTTTACTAGCTCCTTCAACATTTTTAATAAGTTCTAAAGTACTAAATATATTTTCATTTAGCTTTTTATAACCTTCTATCATCTCATTTGATATATTTTTACCATCATTTGCTTTTTCCGTTGCATTTTGTACTAAAGTTTTTATTTCATTTGCAGCTTCAGCAGATCTTGCTGCAAGGTTTCTAACTTCTTGAGCAACTACAGCAAATCCTTTTCCAGCCTCACCAGCAGTTGCGGCTTCAACAGCAGCATTTAATGATAATATATTTGTCTGAAATGCAATTTGATCAATAATCGTAATAGCTTCATTTATAGCATTAACTTGTTCATTTATTTCATCCATAGCATTTGTTGTTTTAGAAGCTAGTTTTCCACCTTCATTTGCAGATTTATCTAATTCTTTTGCATAATTAGACATTTTAACAATACTTTGAGTGTTATTAGATATATTACTAGTTATTTGTTCAACCGCAGCAGCTGTTTCTTCAAGGGATGCAGCTGCTTGATTTGAAGAATTATTTAGTTTATCGACATTGTCTAAAAGCGTGTTTGAGCTTGCTTGTAGTGTTAGACCATTTGATTTATTTTCTATTAACATATTAGTTATGGCTTCTCTTAAAATATTTACATTATTTAAAAGCTTATCAAATACCCCACCTTTTTCTATATTATCTATTTTTAGTTCATTTATATAGTTTGCTTTTGTATATTCTTCTAATAAACCATTTATATTAATAAAATTATTTTTTAATTTTATTAAAGCTTCATTAAAAGTATTTTTTAATTCATTTAATGCAGGATTACTAGTATTCGCTTCTATATGTTGAGAAAACCAACCATGAGATAGCCTATTCATTACAACTTGAGTATCTTTTATAAACTCTCTGTCTTCATCAATACTTTGCTTTGTATGAATGATATTTTTGTTTAAGACCTTTGCCATAAGTCCTATTTCATCATCTCTTTTATCATCTAAAGTTTGTATATCTTCCATTTCTCCATTTAAGTATTTAAAGAAGTTTAAGAATCCATCTTCAAATTTTCTCAATGGTGTACTTACTTGAGTTTTTACCAACATTATAGTAGTCAATATAATGAAAAATGTCATAATAAAGATGATAAATAAAGAAGTATATATAAGTTCTTCTGCATCTTCAATAGCCATATCAACTATAGATAATGGTTTACCTAAAAGTGCAATACCTAGTTTCTCCCCTTGAAAATCTTTTATATCTATATAAGTTACAAGATAATTATCACTTAAAATATATCCTTTTTGGAATAGTTCCTTTATATTAAGAGTTTTTAAATCTTTTAAGAAACTTTTATTTACAAATTTTTGAGAAATGATATATTTTTTGAATCTTTTTTCATGGCTTATTTCCTCTTTACTAAATTTATCATCCATAAGTAAAAGAAAAGAACTTTTTGATTTTTCAAAGCTCCTTGCAACGGAATTTAAACCTTGCATAAATTCTAGTGAACCAACATGGGTTTTATTATCCATATCGTAAACAGCAGTAACAGATCTTAAAGATAGTCCTGCTCTACCTACTTCAAATGTAGTTATAGGTTTTTTTGTTTTATTTACTTGTACTACACTAGCTCTAAATGAACTTAAATCATCTCCCCACTTATCAAGTTTCCAAGATCTTACATAAGATGTATTATCTTTTTTGTGAAGATGTATTTTTACATTTTTAAAAGGTGTTTCTTCTTTATAAGTTTTACTTACTACTACTAAACTTTTTATAGCCCATTTTCTCTCATCTTTTGTAAGGGCTTTTCTTATTCTTCCATCATTTGCAATTCCCACAGCATTTGATATACCTACATCTTTTTTAGCTTGAATTTTTTCATTTGCTAATATTTGTAAATCTTTTTTGATATTAAGATGTGTATTTAACTCTGTTCTATCTGCTAGATTAAACATAACAAAAAATGCAACTACCAAAGATAGTAAAGAAACAAGTATTATTGCAACACCTATTTTTATACCTATTGTTTTCACTTTCATAACTTCCCCTTATGATATAATTATATAGATATTTTATATTTTTATAACTTAAAATATTATTAGAGTATAAAAATAAAAAGTAAACTTTAAGTTTATTTATGTAATAATTCTGTCAAATTAATTGAAAGGAACACTATGTTTGATAAAAATATTTTATCATTTGACTGTAAAATTGTAAATTCTACTAGTGTTCTTATGTCTAAAATTATGCCTCGCTAGAGGCTACTACACTTTTTTTCAACAATTCATCATTAATATACATAAATAAAAAATAAAATTCAAAAGGATAAAAATGTTTAAAAATACATTAAAAAAAGTTTTAGTTTCAGGTTTAGGTTTTGCTGCATTATTAAATACTGCAGGTGCAAGTGATAAAGTTATAAAAGTAGGTGCTACTCCAGTTCCTCATTCTGAGATTTTAGAAGCTGCTAAGCCACTTGTAAAAGCAAAAGGTTATGAGTTAAAAATAGTTGAATTTACAGACTATGTAACACCAAATTTAGCTTTAGATGATGGGGAATTAGATGCAAACTTTTTCCAACATGTTCCATATCTAAAAGAATTCAATAAAAACAAAGGTACAAAATTAGTAAAAACAGTTAATGTACATTTAGAGCCAATAGGTTTATATTCTAAAAAAATCAAAAAATTAGAAGACTTAAAAGATGGTGCTATAATTGCTGTACCAAATGACCCTTCAAATGAAAGTAGAGCTTTAGATATCTTAGTTCAAAAAGGTTTACTAACTTTTAAAAATGTTGAGTTAAAAACAGCTATTGATGTAGTAAAAAATCCAAAAAACTTAAAAATCAAAGAACTTGATGCTCCACAATTACCAAGAGTATTAGATGAAGTTGATGTTGCAATTATCAATACTAACTATGCACTTCCTGCAGGACTTAATCCCGTAAAAGATGCACTTGTACTTGAATCAAAAGATTCTCCTTATGCAAATATTGTAGTTGTTAAAAAAGGAAATGAAAATACAGCTAAAACAAAAGTTTTAAATGAAGTTTTAAACTCAAAAGAAATTAAAAAATTCATTCAAGAAAAATATAAAGGTGCTATTGTAGAAGCATTTTAATTTTTAGACTAGCCAAAATATTTTGGCTAGTTTCTAAATATAAATTTAAGAATAAATATTCTTAAATTTTTCTACACCTTCTTTTAAATATCTAGCAAAATCTTCTGCATTTTTTTCTTGCTTATTATGATAAGATATAAGATAGATAATTTCATCTTTTATTTTAAGGTATGTTATACCTAATCCTTCCCAAATAACTGGAGCAAATATCGGATAACCAATAAAATCAAGAGTTCCTGTACAAGTTGTTGAGATAAAGTTTTTTGATAGTTTTTCATATGCAAGACTATTAAAGAATTTTAAAGCATCTTTTTTTATTTCTTCATCAACTTTTTGTAGCATTTGCTTTAACCCAAAAAGATGTCTATCTACCCCTTGTGCTTTTTTTGCACTTTTTATTCTATTTTTATGTTCTTCATTTGCTAATATAAGAGAGTTATTTAGTTCAGTTTTATCTGAACTTTCATCTAAAAGTTTTACAAAATTTATAGCTTCTACGCTAAGAGGTCTTACACATTCGGTTCTTCCAAAGTCATATTCTCTCATATCAACAGCTTCATAAACACTATTAAATGTACCATAAGTTTTATATTGTGCGTAAAGCATAATCATTTGCATGATAGTATCTTTACTAAATTTTTGGCAAGTTTCATTATCAAGTTTGAGATGAATATCTTTGCAAGAAAAATTTTGTGATAGTTGGATGTATTTTTCTTTTTCTTCTTTTATGATTTGTGCATTTTTTTCATCTACAAATTCTTTTATCAAAATGGCATTTGATTTATTTTCTGTTTTTGTCATATCTTGTGCATAAGCAAAAGTTCTTTTTATGATTTCTATGACTGTTCCTGCATCTTCAAAACTATGGTCAGAGTTTATAAAAAAGTCTTTTTCTTTTAAATTATAAATAAAATTTAAAGGTTTTAAAATCCAAGAATTTGAACCTTCAAGATAAAGCATATATCTTCTTTTCTCTTCTTGCGTTTTGAATTCTTTGTTTATGATACTTATGTTAAATAAACTATTTTCAATAATATCAAAGTATTGGTTTGATGAATATAAGTCATCTCTTATATTTGCAGATACTTTAGTTGGTAAAAAACTAAAAGAAGAAAGTAAACTATCACTTTGTTTGCTAGTATTTAAAATACTTTGGATACTTTCTTCTATATCAAAAATTTCATCTTTATTAAAAATTTCTATTTTATATAAATTGTCTTTATAATATATCGTTATATAGTTACTTAATGTTTGGCTGATGTTATAAATATCTAGTTCATTTTTAGGCACCCTTGACGCACCTTTTAGTATGTTAAATTGATTTAAGCAAAGTTTTGTTCCTCTTCCATCAACTACATCTTCAAAATCATTACATATAAAGTCGTGGCAAACCTTTCCTAAAGATTTTGAAAAAATATTTAAAATTTCTTCATTTGCTTTATCTTTTATATTTTGAGGCAAGACTAAGTCAAGGCAAAAGTTTGCATCTATACTTGATGAACCTTTACAAGCTAGATACATATTTAACCAATGTTTATATATCCAAGAACTTGTGCTTTCCTTTTTCTCTTCTTCAAGTAAGTTTTGTAAAATAGGAGCTGTTTTCAAAAAAAAATTATCCGTGATAAGTTTTTCTTTTTCAAATTCTTCTTGATTTAAGAGTGGCTTGATATGTTTAAGCAGACTTTGTTGTGTATCTTCTAAGTTAGGAATAGGTAGTTTCATTTTTTTCTCCATAATCATTATGTAATATAATAACAAAATAAGGGTTTTTATCTGCTTAATATGGATGCTTTTTACTAATAAATATATGCTATTCAAGAGGACTTAATATAAAATATGTTATCCTTATGTAAACTCAAAGAATTATAAAATGCAAAAAATAAATCATATAAAAAATAAAGGATAGCTTATCGTAAAAAAGAAAATTGTTGTAAAAAATGTTTTTAAAGTATTTGGTGAAAATCCTAAAAAAGCTTTGAAGATGTTAGATGAGGGATTGTCAAAAGAAGAGATATTTCAAAAAACATCTATGACTATTGGTGTTCAAGATGCTTGTTTTGAGATAAATGAAGGTGAGATATTTGTCATTATGGGATTATCTGGTTCTGGAAAATCTACTTTAGTGCGACTTTTAAACCGACTTATTGAGCCAAGTAGCGGACAAATATTTATAGATGATATTGATATTACAAATTTAAGTGATAAGGAACTTATAGATATAAGAAGAAAGAAATTATCTATGGTTTTTCAATCTTTTGCACTTATGCCACATATGAATGTCATAGATAATACTTCTTTTGGTTTAGATTTAAGTGGTGTACCTAAAGAAGAAAGATATGAACTTGCAAGAAAATCTTTGGAAGTCGTTGGCTTAAAAGACTATGAAGAATCATATCCTGATGAATTAAGTGGCGGAATGCAACAAAGAGTGGGACTTGCTAGAGCTTTAACTAATAATCCAGATATTTTACTTATGGATGAGGCTTTTTCTGCACTTGATCCTCTTATTAGGACTGAAATGCAAGATGAATTATTAGAATTGCAAAGTAAGGATAAAAGAACTATTGTTTTTATATCTCATGATTTAGATGAAGCTATTAGAATAGGGGATAGAATTGCTATCATGCAAGATGGAGAAATAGCACAAATTGGAACTCCTGAGGATATTATAAATAATCCAGTAAATGACTATGTTAGATCATTCTTTAAAGGAGTTGATGTGACTTCAGTTTTGAGTGCAGGTCATATTGCAAGAAAATCTAGACCAACAGTAATAAATAAGGAAAGTACAGGAATAAAAGCAGCCTTACAGTATATTTCAAATTTTGATGAAGATTATGCTTATTTTTTAGAAAAAGATGGTACTTATCTAGGACTTTTAACAATAGAATCTTTAAGAGAACAACAAAATATAAATGGTTCTTTAAAAGATGCTATTGTTTTTAATAAATCAATCAATGAAAATTTACAAATATCAGATTTTATATCTGATGTTGCAGAATCAAGATATCCACTTGCCATTATTGATAATAATGGTAAATATAAGGGAACTATCTCAAAAAGTAGACTATTGAAAATATTTGAAGAAGGAGTAGAAAATGACTAATGATCCATGGGGAAATGCTTCATCTCAAGAAACTAAAGAAACATCAGTAAACTGGGATAGTCAAGTAGATCAAGTATCTTTAGATGATAAGTATACTTTTGATATATTAAATCCATTTGAAGAAGGTATCATTCCTTTTGATACTTGGACAAATGATAGTATTGATTTTTTAGTACAACATTATAGAGAGTTTTTTGTAAGTGCAAAAGCTCCTGTGGATATGGTTTTAAAAGCAATAGAGAGTTTTTTACTTTTTTTAAATCCTTATGTAGTGATTATATTTTTTACTCTTTTAGCCTTACAATTTGCAAGTAAAAAACTTGCTCTTGGGACTTTAGTATCTTTTTTTATAATAGGCTTTATAGGTGCTTGGGAACAATCTATGATAACATTATCCTTGGTTTTAACTTCGGTGTTCTTTTCTATTCTTATAGGACTTCCTTTGGGAATTTGGTCTGCAAAAAGTGATACAGTTGATAGTATTGTACGACCAGTACTTGATGCTATGCAAACAACTCCTGCTTTTGTATATTTGATTCCTATTGTTATGCTTTTTGGAATAGGAAATGTTCCTGGGGTTATTGTAACTATTATTTTTGCACTTCCTCCACTAATTAGGCTTACAAACTTAGGAATTAGACAAGTTCCTGATGATTTAATAGAAGCTTCAAGATCTTTTGGAGCAAGTTCTTCTCAAATGTTATTTAAAGTACAAATTCCTGTAGCCATGCCAACAATTATGGCAGGAATTAATCAAACTTTAATGCTTGCACTTTCTATGGTGGTAATTGCTTCAATGATTGCTGTTGGAGGTTTAGGACAAATGGTTTTGAGAGGAATTGGAAGATTAGATGTTGGGGTTGCTGCTGTTGGAGGTTTAGGAATAGTATTACTTGCTATTATCTTAGATAGATTAACTCAAGCTATGGGACAAAAAGATAAAAGTGATAAAACTAGATGGTTCCAAAAAGGGCCAGTTGGTTTTGTATACAATTTAATTAAAAAGGAGAAGATTAAATGAAAAAAATTTTAGGTTTAATGGTAGGAGCTGTTTTAGCTTCAAGTTTATATGCGCAAACGAAGGTTGTACCTCTTCAAAGTCCTTTATTAGAGGAAAAATTTCAAACTAAAATAGTTATGAAAGCTTTAGAAAAATTAGGTTATGAAGTAGGAGATATAAAAGAAGTTTCTTATGAAGTTGCTTTCCAAACAATAGGACAAAATGCAAAAAGTAAAGATATTTATTTTATGGCAGATAACTGGTTCCCAACTCAAGCAAATATGTACAAAAGTGCAGGTGGAGATGATAAACTTTACAGAGAAGGTTTTTTTGTACCAAATTGTGCGACAGGTTACTTAATGGATAAAAAAACAGCTGATAAGTATGGTATAAAATATATTAGTGATTTAAAAGATCCAAAACTAGCAAAATTATTTGATATTGATGGTGATGGAAAAGCTGATTTAACAGGTGCTAGTCCAGGTTGGGCAGTTGCAAAACAAATTGATCATCATATCAAAGCTTATGGTTTAGAAAAAACTCTTGAGCAAAAACAAGGTGAGTATTCAGCAATGATTGCAAATACTATTGCTAGATTTAAAAGTGGAAAACCTGTTGTTTATTGGTCTTGGACTCCATATTGGGTTAGTGGTAAACTAGTTCCTGGTAAAGATGTAGTTTGGCTTCAAGTTCCATATTCTGATAATAAAGGTGGAGTTGATACAAAACTATCAAATGGGATGAACTTTGGTTTTGAAATAAACAAACAAAGAATTGTTGCAAATAAAAGTATAGTGAAGAATCACCCTGATGTTGCAAAATTATTTGCAATAATGGAAATAAATCCAAATGATTTAAGTGCTCAAAATACACTTCTTTCAAAGGGACAAAATAAAGAAAAAGATATCAATAGACACGTTGATATGTGGATTAAAGCAAATCAAAAATTGTTTAATTCTTGGATAAGTGAAGCTAAGAAATTACAAAAATAAAAGAGTTTAAATGATAAGTAAAAAATTAATTATTACTACTTTATCTTCTTTAGCCTTTGTAGGCTCTTTATATGGAGCTAAAATTAAGGCTTTAAAAACACCAATAGCTGAAGAGAGTTTTCAGCTTGGTGTTGTTGTTGAAGCCTTGAAGAAATTAGGACATAAAGTAGAAGTTACAAATGATGTTGGTTATGATATAGCTTTTCAAACTATGGCAAGTAATGCAAAAAGTGGTGATGTTTATTTTATGGCTGCTATGTGGGATCCTGTAGGTAATAGTAAGATAGAAGCTGTTGGTGGAGAAAAAAACGTAGTAAAATTTGATAAATTTATAGAAAATTGTGCACAAGGTTATTTAGTAGATAAGAAAACTGCTGATAAATATAAAATCAAATATATAGATGACTTAAAAAATCCAAAGATTGCGAAACTTTTTGATTTAGATGGTGATAATAAAGCAGATTTAGCTGGATGTAATCATGGTTGGGCTTGTGAAAAAGTGATAGAGCATCAACTTGATGCTTATGCTTTAAGGGATACTATTAAGCATAATCAAGGTGAATATTCTGCATTGATTTCAGATGTGATTGCAAATTATAAAACAGGTAAATCTATTTTATATTATGCTTGGACACCTTATTGGGTAAGTGGAAAATTAGTTCCTGGTAAAGATGTTGTCTTTTTACAAGTGAAAAAAAGTGCTAATCCATATAACAAATCTACAAAATTAGCAAATGGAAAAGATTATGGTTTTAGTATAAATGATCAAAGAATTGTTGCAAATGCAAGTGTAAAGACTAAACATAAAGATATTGCTAAATTATTTAATAGTATAAAAATAAATGTAAATGATATAAGTGCTCAAAATATGCTAATGGCAAAAGGTCAAGATAAGACAAAAGATATAGACAAACATGTGGCTTTATGGATTAAATCTAATCAAGAGTTATTTAATAGCTGGATAGAAGAAGCTAAAAAACTTCAAAAATAGATTATTTAACTAGTCAAAAATTTGGCTAGTTTTATAATATCTCTTTTATAAAATATATGGACATTTTTATAAATCATAAATCATTATCTTGATATAATTCCAAAAAAATTAAGGTATATATTGAAAATTGGTGTTTTTGATTCTGGTCTTGGGGGATTAACAGTAGTTAGTTCTATTTTTAAAGTGTTTAAAAATATCGAAGTATTTTATGTCGCTGATACTTTATATGCTCCTTATGGTTTAAAAAAACAAGATGAGATTTTAACTAGAAGTATACAAATATCAGAGTATTTGATAAAAAATTATCAAATAGATGCTTTGATAATAGCATGTAATACAGCAACATCAGCATCAGTAGAACACTTAAGACTTAGATATCCTAATTTGATAGTAATAGGTATGGAACCAGGACTAAAACCTGCTCTGGCTTTGAGTAAAACAAATAGTATTGCAGTATTAGCTACAAATGCTACTTTAAATGGTGAAAAATATAAAAAACTTCTTGAACTTTTATTAGAAGATAAAAAAAGTAAGATAAGTGAATGTGCTTGTATAGGTTTGGTTGAGCAAATAGAAGAGGGTAAAATAGAAGATAAAAAAACTTTTTCTATGCTTGAAAAGTGGCTAAGTCCTATGCAAAAAAAACAAGTTGATACTGTTGTTTTAGGTTGTACTCATTATCCTTTAATATCTCCTCTTATAAAGCAAATTATGGGAGAAGAGATAAAAATAGTACAAACTGGAAATGCTATAGCAAAGAGGCTAAAAACTTTAAGTGAAGAAAAAGAATATCAAAGTGAATTTCTGCTAAACTTAAATATTCACCATACTGGAAATATAAATAAAAATATGATAGAAATGATTTTTAAAGATATAAAGATAGATAAAAAGACGATAAGGAAATGTGAGATATGAGTAAAGATATGGAAAAAAAAGTTTTAGCTTTAAAATATAGACCTAGAAGATTTGAGGATTTAGTTGGGCAAAGTACTGTTTCTCAAACTTTATCTTTAGCTTTAGATAGTGATAGATTATCTCACGCATATTTATTTAGTGGTTTACGAGGAAGTGGAAAAACTAGTACAGCAAGAATTATGGCAAAAGCATTGCTTTGTGAAAAAGGTCCAACTTCAAAGCCTTGTGATGTTTGTGATAATTGTAAAAGTGCAAATGCCTCTAGACATCTTGATATCATAGAAATGGATGCAGCTAGTAATAGGGGAATTGATGATATAAAAGATTTGATTGAGCACACAAAATATAAACCAAGTTCTGCTAGATTTAAGGTCTTTATCATTGATGAGGTTCATATGCTTACAACTCAAGCTTTTAATGCTTTATTAAAAACTTTAGAAGAACCACCTGCTTTTGTAAAGTTTATACTTGCAACTACAGATCCTTTAAAATTACCCGCTACGATTTTGAGTAGAACACAACACTTTAGATTTAATAAAATAGCACAAAATGATGTGATACATCATCTTTCTCATATCCTAAATGAAGAAAATATTGATTTTGAAACAGAAGCTTTAGAGATACTTTCACGAAGTGGTCAGGGAAGTTTAAGAGATACTTTAACTATGCTTGATCAAGCTATTATTTTCTCAAAAGGTAAGGTTAGTACAAACTCTGTTGTAGATATGTTAGGTTTGATTGATCCTGATATTATGGATAAAATATTTATAGAGATATTAAACAATGGTAATGTTTTAAATATAGTAAAACAACTTGAAAACTATGAAGTTTCACAAGTGTGTGATGAGATGAGTATCTATCTAAAACATAGAATGTTAGAAAAAGATTCGAGATTTTCACTTTTATTATTTGATAGATTTTTTAGAATATTAAGTGATGCTAAACATTTACTTGCTATAAATTCTGATGGAACTTTTGTGCTTATTTTAACTTTGATGAAGATGATGGAAGCAAAATCTTTGAAAACTATTGATGAAATTATAAATCAAGTTGAAAAGATACAGCCTAAAAAAGATGAAATAGAAAATCAATATTCTGCAAAAGAAGAAGAGATAAAACAAGAAGTAATAAAAGAAATAAAAGAAGAAATAGTAGAACAAAAAGAGGTAGTTCAAAAAGAGGAAATTAAAGAAAATACTATAGAGGAGAATAATCTAAATTCTTCTGATATAGTATCTTTAGATGTTATTGATACTACACTTTCTAGTCTTCCTTATCCAAATCCTTTTGATGAATTTGAAGAAGAAACTGTTCTTGAAACAATAGAACAAAAAGAAGAAGCGGTTGAAAAAAAGACTATTGTTCAAGAGGAAGTTAAAATCGAAGAAGATTTTACACAAGTAAAGGTCAATCCAGATGCACAAATAGAAGTTGTGCCTATTGAAGATGAAATCATAGAAGAAAAAATCCCTGTTCAAAATGAACTATATGAAAAAGTTACAAAAAAAGTTTATGATAGGGATTATGATTTGGGAGAGTGTTTTGAGAAGAATTTTATCTTTAAATCTTTTGAAGATAATAAACTATCTATCATATCACAAGCTCTAGGGGATGATAGAAAATTTTTATATAAACATTTTTCATTGATAAGAACTTTTATACAAGATGTTTTTGGAAATGATGTTGAGCTAGATTTTATAAAGGAAGAACCCCGACACTCTTAAAACTGTTGAAGAAGGGAAAAAGGACACTGAAATTGACAATTCAAATGATAGTGGTTCTATGATAGAGGATATTGAGGTAGGTTCTGGTTGTATTGCTGATATGAGTATGATAAAAAAGCCAGCACCATCTCAAAGAGAATTGGAGATAAACGATATTTTAAATTCTAAGATGTTAAATAAAACGAAAGAACTTTTTCAAGTTCAAAAGATTGTGGTAAAAGATAAAAGTTAATATTAATTAACTATTTATTTACAAAAAATTGATATACTACAAAATAATTATTAAAATAAGGAAAATAAAATGATGAAACGAAGTGTAATCCCTGTGGGTAAAAATATATCAAAAATTATAACAACATCACTTGCATTGTCTGCTTGTTTATTTGCAAATAGTGATGATGTACTGATTGATTTTGAGAAAAAAAGATTTTCTGCTAATCCTGCAGTAAAAATAAAAAGTGTAAAAATAAATACAAAAAAAGTTTTACCTTTAAAAAATTGGAATGGTTATATTATAGATATAAATGCTGAGGTTAGTGGGAAAAGTGTAAATGCTAAAGATATTATCTTTTCCGATGGACGATATATTGCACCTGAATTAGTGGATATAAAAACAGGAAATTCTTTAAAAGATATGATGAGTCCTGATTTAACGGCTAAATATTATAATAAAAGTAAATTAATAGCTGGAAATCATGATGCAAAAGATAAAATTGTAATTTTCTCTGACCCTTTATGTCCATTTTGTATGGATTATGTGCCTGATGTTATAAATTATGTAAATAAATATAAAGATAAAATAGCTTTATATTATTATCATTTCCCATTAATTAGAATTCATCCTGCATCTGATGTTTTATCTAGTCTTATGGAAGTAGCAAAGCCTAAAGGAATTAAAGATTTAGAATTAAAAGTTTATGAAGCAGATTGGGATGAATATTTTCCTGCTAGTTCAACAGATAAGAAAAAGATTTTAGCTGCTTTTAATAAAGAATTAAAAACCAATATTAAGTTAGAACAATTAGATAAGAAAATAGCAGATAAATTAAAAGAAGATGTTAACTTAGGTGAAGAAGTTATGGTTCAAGGAACTCCTACTATCTTTATAAATGGGAAAAAAGATAATAGTAAGAAAAAATATTTAAATTTAGGAAAATAATAAAATAGGATTTAAAACTATGAAAAAACTAATAATTGCAACACGAAAGAGTAAATTGGCTATTTGGCAAAGTGAATATGTAAAAGCAGAATTGCTAAAACACTATCCAAATATGAAAATAGAACTAAGAGAATTTTCAACAAAGGGAGATAAAATTTTAGATGTTCCTTTAGCAAAAATAGGTGGGAAAGGTTTATTTACCAAAGAACTTGAAGTTGCTATGTTAAATGGTGATGCTCATTTGGCAGTACATTCATTAAAAGATGTACCTACACAATTTGAAGAAGGATTACAATTAGCTTGTGTTACAAAAAGATTTGATCCAAGAGATGCCTTTTTAAGTGAAAAATATAGTTCCTTAGATGAACTTCCTAGTGGTGCAGTTATTGGTACAACTAGTCTTAGAAGAAGAATGTGTTTAAAAATACTAAGACCTGATATAGTTTTAAAAGATTTAAGAGGAAATATAAATACTAGAATTGATAAATTAAAAGCAGGTGAATATGATGCTATTATTCTTGCTGCTACGGGTCTTCAAAAACTTAAAATAGAAAATGAAGTTAAGTATTTTTTTCCTATTGAAACTGATAGAATGATACCTTCTATGGGACAAGCAACTTTAGGAATAGAAACAACAAATGATGAAGAAATCATTAAACTAGTATCTGTTTTAAATGACAAAGATGCTCATATCGAATCAACAATTGAGCGAAGTTTTGTAGATACTTTACAAGGAGGTTGCCAAGTTCCAATAGGAGTAAAAGCTACTATTTTAGATGAGAATTTAGTAGAAATAAGAGCCATAGTTGGACTACCTGATGGTAGTGAGTATATTCAAGAAGATTTGATAGCTGATATAGAAGATTTTGAAACATTAGGACAAAGTTTAGCTCAGACTTTTATAGATCAAGGTGCAAAAGAACTTCTTCAAAGAGCAGAAAGAGTTGCTTTTAAATAGTATTTTTTGAACCAAATTTTGGTTCAAAAAATACTTTAACTTACTTTTAAGAAAAATTAAACTTATTTTCGATATAATCACCACTCTATTTTCTAGATTTATTTTAGACTATAGAACCTCACATATGTCAATATCCTGATACGGGTTGTACTGATTGCAGTATTAAGGGGCATAGAGGCAAAACCCAAAACAAAATATCCAAGGAGAACTTATGGTTACTATGAAAGACCTATTAGAGTGTGGTGTACACTTCGGACACCAAACAAGAAGATGGAATCCAAAAATGAAAAAATATATTTTTGGTGTAAGAAAGAATATCTACATTATAGATTTACAAAAAACATTGAGATATTTCAGATATACATACAATGTTATCAGAGATAGAGCAGCACAAGGTGAAACAATGATTTTTGTTGGTACTAAAAAACAAGCTAGTGAAGCTGTAAAAAATGCTGCTATTTCTTGTGGTATGCCTTATGTAAACCACAGATGGTTAGGTGGGATGCTAACTAACTATGGAACTATCAAAAAGTCTATTAGAAAATTAGAAATTATCAAAAAGATGAGAGAAGAAGGGCAATTTGACCTTTTAACTAAAAAAGAAGCTTTAATGCTTTCAAGAAAAGAAGAAAAATTAGAATTATATCTTGGTGGTATCAAAGATATGAAAAAATTACCAGATATGATGTTTGTTCTTGATGCAGTTAAAGAAAAAATTGCTATTGCAGAAGCTAGAAGATTAGGAATTACAGTTGTAGCTCCATTAGATACAAACTGTGACCCTGATGTAGTTGATTTACCAATTCCAGGAAATGATGATGCTATTAGATCTATTCAATTATTCTGCAACGAAATGGCAGCAGC
>PDWI01004248.1_pt1 | contig 19387 bp, 14 predicted proteins | sample 1430891 | NCBI WGS metagenome assembly PDWI01 (sample SAMN01162508, study PRJNA174530) | Oral metagenome, whole genome shotgun sequencing project. | biome: Marine environment; feature: Marine mammal; material: Swab sample of the gingival sulcus; isolation source: swab sample of gingival sulcus...
TATGAAAGAGAGTTTAGAGTTTTTGAAACAATCGGGTTTGCGTGTGATAGGGGTTTCTGAACATGCAGAAAAGGCTTATTATAAAGAAAACATGAAAGAACCCTTGGCGCTTATGCTTGGGAGTGAAGAAGATGGTATATCTAAGGCTTATATGCCTTATTTCGATGCTTTTTGTAAAATCCCAATGGCAGGTACCATAGCTTCTCTCAATGTATCTGTGGCAGGTGGCGTCCTTATGTTTGAGGTTTTAAAGCAGCGTACCGCTATATAACTTGAATTGGTAATGCGAGGTGTTTTTTGAATCAACTTCGTAGTCTGTAAGAAATATAAATAATTAAATATAGATATGATGAAACGATTATTGTTATTTGTTTTTGTTGTTAATTTAACATTGGTTGCGCAAGCCCAGTATGAGTATTTTGTTGGTGGTCATGTTGGAGGCATAATGCCAACTATTCTTAATCAAAATGCTTGGGGTGCTCAGGAGTACGAATATTTTTTTACCCCACAGCCTGAATTTGGTCTGGATCTTTCAGTGTTTCATGATGAAAAAATGGAGTTTTCCATAGGGTTATGGAAGACAATATTGGGACAGGCGTATACTTCAAATTATAACCATCAGAATTGGAGAAGGCGTGTGTGGTCAGATTATTTTGTAGTGCCATTTACGGTTAGAAAAATTTTAAAACAGGGGAATAAATTGGATTGGTCTGCTGCTGTTGGTTTTTTGTGGGCAATTCGTCAAAGTGTAAAACACGAATGGACATTGAATGGAGCTTCTATAACAAAAGCACAGGATTATAATATATGGCATAAACCCTACTGGATATCTAATCCGGAAGTGGATGATAGATATGTTAAAAATGATTATATGTTATATCTTGATTTAGGGGTTAGAAAGTTTTTGTCTGAACAGATATATATAGATATACTGGCTTATGGCGCTTTAGGTATTCGAGATATTAATGTAGAACAATGGAGAATTAAAAACAGGAAAAACAAGTATGCTGCCAGTCATAATGCGTTTGGGGGAATTAAGTTATGTGTGGGCTTTAAGTTTGCTCAAACCGGTCGTTTTCTTTTGTTAGATAACTAGATGGCTATTTATATCTTCTAATCAAAGAGGTGGATATGACCTATCAAGAGGTATTGCACTGGATGTTTACACAGTTGCCTGTGTATCAAAGAGAGGGAAAATCGGCTTATAAGGCTAATTTAGACAATACCTATGCCTTGATGAAGGTATTAAACCACCCTTATCGAACTTTTAAGAGTGTACATATAGCCGGGACCAATGGTAAGGGCTCGTGTGCACATATGTTGGCTTCGATATACCAAGAGCAGGGTTATACAACAGGGCTTTATACTTCTCCCCATCTCAAAGATTATAGAGAACGTATCAAGATTAATGGGGAGTTAATTCCTGCAGATTTTGTTATTGATTTTATTCAAAAATACCGTGTTCATTTTAAAAAGATAAAAGCCTCGTTTTTTGAGATGACAGTGGGTCTGGCTTTTGCTTATTTTGCAGATCAAAAGGTAGATATTGCTATTGTAGAGACTGGTCTTGGAGGCAGATTGGATAGCACCAATATCATTACACCAATCTTGTCTGTTATTACTAATATTGGTATGGATCATACTCAATTTTTGGGGGCATCTATGCCCGCTATAGCTACTGAAAAAGCAGGCATTATAAAACAAAATATTCCGGTAATTATAGGTGAACATCAGCAAGCTACAGATGATGTTTTTATAGGTGTGGCAGAGCAAAAAGAAGCACCTATTACATTTGCTCAAGATATTGTTGGTATACAAAAAAATGGTCAAAGGTATATAGCTTTGGTTAAAGGTTTAGAGCAATCTTTATCTTTTAATTTGCCATTATTGGGGAATTATCAGCAACAAAATATATGTACTGTGATAGCAGCTGCCTTGACTATGCAAATTTCTCCTGTATTTATAGAGAAAGGCTTGGAAAAGGTTTTGGATAATACAAAATTGCAAGGGCGTTGGCAGATTCTGAAAAAACAACCATTATGTATTGCAGACACGGCTCACAATAAGGAGGGGCTTACTTATGTGATGAAACAGTTGCAAGCATTAGAATATGAGCAGTTACATATAGTTTTGGCAGTAGTTAATGATAAATCCTTAGAAGCTGTACTGCCATTGTTCCCTACAGATGCTATATATTATTTTTCACAGGCAGATATACCTCGTGCATTGCCGGTACGAGACTTAGTGGTGTCTGCTAAACAATTTAATATGAGAGGAAAGGCTTTTTCTTCTGTAAAATTAGCTTATAATGAGGCGGTAACAAATGCAGGTAATAAAGACCTAGTGTTTGTGGGGGGCTCTACTTTTACCGTTGCAGAGGTTGTATAGGTTTGTAAAATTAAGCAGGTGCTTTCTGTAAGCTTTATCTGATAAAATTGTATCTTTGTTCAAAATTAAATCCTAAATAATTATATGTCTGTATTTTCTGATAATAAGCAGGTACGCATTTGGCTGTCTAATGAAACGTATTTTTTTGCAGTATTGATATTGCTTGTAAGTACTATGTTTGCTTATTTTACCATAGGAGGCGTTAATATTAATAATGAATCCGATATAGTAAAGCTAGTAGAAGAACGTTTGTATTCGGGTAAACAGTTTGTAGCGCATTCAATGGTAGAGCTAGAAGAGGAGTTTCTAATAGGAGGGAAAGAAGCTTTTGTTTCTCAGGCAATAAAAATAGAAGAGAAATATCCTGAAAGTTTTGCGTTTTTTTTGTATAAAGAGGGCAAGTTAATAGCATGGTCAACTAATGATATTCCCATACCGGAACAACTAAAGGACATTGGTGACCATGTTTCTCAACAGATAGGGGTTAATAGGTGTTTACTATACAAAAGGTCATTAAAATCATATACAATAATAGGCTTGCAAATTATTAGTAAGGAGTATCTATGGCAGAATGAAATATTGCAGAATGTTATGTCTCCATATTTTGGAGTATTCAATAGGGTTTTCTTTTCTGTAAAGGGAGGGCTAAGAATAAAAGTTCCTAATGAAAACTGTGTGTTGTATGTACAAGAAAATTCTTTAGGCAAAGTAAAAGCAAATATTTGGTCTTTCATACTTTTTAGTCTTGCTTTTTTGTTTTATGCCTTATTGTTATCTTTATTTATTAGACGCCTCAGAATTAAAAATTTAATTTATAGAAACAGTTTGTTTTTCTGGGGCTTGGTATTGTGGTATTTGATTCATTATTGGTTAGGTTTACCACAGAATGTGTTTAGGACAGAGATGTTTTCTCCAAGTCTATATGCCAGTTCTTTGTTTATAGATAACTTAGGGCATTTGTTTTTTGGATCTTATATTCTTTTCATTAGCTTTCTCTATTTTTATTTACAGAATCCTAAATATCGTAAGCCTTCTATTCCGGTTGTGTATCTTAATCTTATCTTGATTTATACATCCTTTACTTGGGTTATGAAAATAGTGTTGGATTTGATAAACAATTCACAAATCAATCTTAATCTATATAAATTGGCAGTTCTAGATTTGTATGGTTATATGGGAGTATCTATTATTTTCTTTTTACAGTTGGCTTGGATTGTTCTTTCTTATAGATTAATAAAGTGGAGTAAACGTGTTTCAGGATTTAATATATCACATCTATTATTAGCCACTGTATTATCCTTGGTGATTAGTTATTTTATACGTATTGACACTCCTTCATTTATTATTTTTAATCTCATAATATTTGTATTTGTTATTTTTTGGTATTATTTCTGTAAAATAGATATTAAGCGTAAATATGTCTTGGAGATATTTTTTTATTTGGTGCTACTTAGTGGACTTACTTATTGGTTCTTAAACAAATACTATGATAAAAAAGAAAAAGATCTAAGAAGAAATCAGGCTTTGACATGGGAGTCGAAAAATGATCCGTTTTTAGAAGAACGTTTTATAGCTTTGTATCCATCTATACAAGAGCATTTTGCTGCTTATGCAAATAGCAATGCTTTAGATATCCAAATTCAAGATAGTGTGCGAATGGATAGTATTATAAAACCTTTTTTTAAAAGGTTTTTACCATACTACAATATACGTATACAGTATTCTTTAGATGTGCAAGATACCGGACAACTTATTAATAATAATTTTAGTAAGTATAGTTCTGTAATGGATAGGCGTTTAGAAAATGCAGAAGATATAATAGTAAATGATACTTTGTATTTATTGCATGGTGATTTGAAATATAAAAACTATTTGGGACGTGTACTTATAGACAGGGTTGACAAGCACAATCGTTTGTTTGCCTATATTGAATTTGTATCTAAACCGCAGATAAAAGAATTAGGCTTGCCTGCATTGTTGCAAAACAATAGTTATGCTAAACTCAAGGCTTTGAATCAGTATTCTTATGCTATTTACACCAATGGGTATCTTGCAGAGCAAGCAGGGGCTTTTTCATATAAAAATAGGTTGGAAGATTATTATTTGATTGGCAGGGTGTCCGATGGTTTTTATTATTCAGAGGGATATTCACATTATTATTATGTGGCTTCGGAAGTTAATACCTTGGTCTTGAGTTTGCCTTTGCCGTCATTCTTCGATCATCTTTCTGCTTTTGCCTTTACGCTTATGTGGTTTGTTATTTTAAGTGTCATTATATATACTATTTTATTTAACAGGATTTGGATAGAATATTTTTCTAGTTTCCAAGGACAACTGCAATATGCTATTTTAGGTTTGCTTATTTTTTCATTTGTACCTATAGGTGCTGTGAGTTTGTATAATATTTATCAACTTAATGATGATAAAAATAAGAAATTAATTAGTGAGAAAGCATTAATGATATTTAATGTGTTGAAAAATAAAGATATAGATATTGATTCAAAAAAATTGTATGAGTTCTTTGATACAGATGTCATATTGTATGATAAAACAGGAAAACTCATGGTAAGTACCAGACCTGAGGTGTTTGAATTTGGTTTGTTGGCGTCATTTATTAATCCGAGAGCTTTGTATCAAACCCAATGGGGCAATAGTCAAAATATCAATATTCAAGAAGAACATATTGGTACGCAAATGTATTACTCTTGTTATATTCCTTTTGAACTTGCAAGTACACATGAACAAGTATACCTCAATATGCCTTATTTTGCAAAACAAAATGAGATAGAAGATGAGATATCAAACTTTGCACAAGCTTTTCTGAATGTGTATTTATTTCTGCTCATTTTTGCAATTATTATAGGAATGTTGGTCAGTCGTATGTTGAGTCGTCCTATTGAAATGATAAAAGATAAAATAAAGCAAGTAAGTTTGCATCATGCCAATGAAAAAATAGAGTGGAATAGAGATGATGAATTGTTAGGCTTGGTAACGGAGTATAATAGAATGGTAGACGAGTTAAGTATAAGTGCTTCTAAATTAGCTGCTTCTGAACGTGATGCGGCATGGCGAGAGATGGCGCAGCAAGTGGCACATGAAATAAAAAATCCCTTGACTCCCATGAAACTTAATGTGCAATTCTTGCAAAGAGCATGGGACAATAAAGCGGAAGACTTTGACCAAAAGATGCAGAATATAACCAAGGCTTTGGAAGAACAAATAGATGTGCTCACCCATATTGCCGGTCAATTCAGCACTTATGCGGCTATTACCTCGGTTGATATTCAAAAAGTAGATATAAAAGACTTGATAGAAAATGTTTTAGAAGTTTTTAAGTCGGCAAAAAATATTCGATTTACCTTTGAGAGTAACGCAAAGTTAAGTTGTGTAATGGCAGATAAGGCACAAATGATAAGGGTGTTTAATAATCTTTATAAAAATAGTATACAAGCCATAGGTAATAAAAAAGAAGGACTTATTGAAACAAATATATATCAAAGTCACAATACAGTATTTGTAGAAATTAAGGATAATGGTTGTGGTATTAAGCCGGAGCAGTTTAAGTATATTTTTCAACCTCATTTTACAACTAAAACTACGGGTACCGGACTGGGATTGGCTTTGGTTAAAAAAATGGTGGAAACGGCAGGGGGTACTATCAATATGGTTTCTACTCCCGATATTTATACCAAAGTAACAATACAATTACCATTATGTAGAAATGAACATCTATAGTGCGTCATTGGTATTGTCCAACTTCCTTTTATAATTTATAGTTCACAATTCACAATTATTTCCCGTATTTTTGTCGCATCAAACAAATCAATAAAATGGGGCGTAGAAAAAGAAGAAGTTACCCTCGCTTAGAGCGTATAACAATAGAAAAGATGGCTGCCGAGGGCAAAGCTTTGGCACGTGTAGATAACAAAGCATTGTTTGTGCCTTTTGCCGTACCCGGCGATGTGATAGATGTGCAGGTAACCCGAAGCAAGTCTTCTTTTATGGAAGGCAAGGTGGTAGCGTATCACCAGCTGTCGCCGTTTAGGATAGAACCCAAATGTGAACATTTTGGCGAGTGTGGTGGTTGTAAATGGCAAATGTTGCCTTACGAGATTCAACTCCAATCCAAGCAACAGCAAGTAGAAGATCAGCTCAAGCATTTGGGCGATTTCGATTTCCCACCTCTCAAAGCTATTATCCCTTCTCCCAATATTTATTTCTATCGCAATAAGTTGGAATTTACTTTCTCTAATAAAAAATGGTTGACTACTTATTCCAAAGATATAGATTTTAAGGATAGAAATATGAATGCCTTGGGTTTTCACAAGCCCGGCATGTTCGATAGAATATTGGATATAGACAACTGCTATTTGCAAGCCGAGCCTTCCAATTCTATTCGATTGGTTATCAGAGAATATGCACACAAACATCAGTTGAGTTTTTACGATGTAAAAGAGCATAAAGGTTTTTTGCGCAATTTGATTATTCGTACTGCTTCTACAGGCGATATTATGCTTATTTTGGTAGTAGGCGAAAACCAACCCGACGATTTGTTCGACTTGTTGAGCTATGTTTCGGAACATTTCCCGCAACTCACCTCGGTGATGTATGTGCTCAATCAAAAGAAAAACGATACCATCAACGATTTGGAGGTGCAACTTTTCAAAGGCAAGCCCTATATTATGGAAAAGATGGGGAAAGTGCAATTTAGGGTAGGACCCGTATCGTTTTACCAAACCAATAGTGAGCAAGCGCATAAAATGTACAAAAAAGCACGCAAATGGGCAAAACTCACAGGCAAAGAATTGGTATATGATTTGTATACCGGCACCGGTACCATTGCCAATTTTGTAGCGCATAAAGCAGCCAAGGTAATAGGTATAGAATACGTGCCTGAAGCCATAGACGATGCCAAACGAAATGCTGAAATCAATGGGATAGACAATACCGAGTTTTATGCTGGCGATATGGCAAAAATACTCACGACAGAATTTATAGCAGAACATGGGCGCCCCGATGTGGTAATTACAGACCCGCCCCGTGCCGGTATGCACGAAAAAGTAGTGCAACAGCTTTTGGCAGCAGCCCCAAAACGCATAGTGTATATCAGCTGTAACCCTGCTACCCAAGCGCGTGATATTACTTGGCTCAAAGAGGCTTATGAAGTAAAAAAAGTACAACCTATAGATATGTTTCCTCATACACATCATATGGAAAATATAGTGCTTTTAAAAAGGAAAAAGGTATGATAATATTGAATAGCACAAGGCAAAGGTTTTTACAAGCATTAAAAAAATATGTTTTCAGATTGTCTTTTTTTATGACCTTGGTATTGGTCATGTGGTCTTGTGCCAATCCTGGTCCTTTGGGTGGTGGACCTAAAGACGAGGAACCTCCTAAATATTTAGGAGCTAATCCGCCTCAGTATGCTTGCAAGGTGCACAAAAATAAAGCGGTATTGTATTTCAATGAGTTTTTAAGTCTTCAACAACTCAATCAGCAATTGATAGTATCGCCAAGCATAGGGGCTAAACCCGATATAATTTTGAGAGGTAAGAAGCTTATTATAAAGCAAAATAAAGAAGCCATTCTTTTGCCCAATACTACTTATACCTTTGCTTTTGGCAATGCTATTTGCGATTTACACGAAAACAATCCCCTTCCCAATTTTCAGTATGTATTTTCTACCGGTGCAGATATAGATACTTTAAGCATTAGAGGCAGCATAGCCGATGCGTTTACTTTAGAGCCCAAGCAAGAGGTGTTGGTGGGTTTGTACCGTCAGCAGCCTAACGATAGTGTGCCTTTAGACAGTTTGCCTTTGGTACAAGCGCCTTATTATTTGGCACGCGCCAACGACAAAGGCGAGTTTCAATTGAATAATCTTGCTGAGGGCAAGTATTTATTAATAGCTTTAGATGATAAAAATGGTAATAAATATTATGATTTGCCTACCGAAAGTATTGCGTTTTCAGATACTTTAGTGAGTCCTCAAATATTGTACAATTATATACCGGATAGCATACCTATAGATACTACCAATACCACTTTGATGGATAGTTTGTGGAACCATCATGCTGAAACCACAGTGTTGCAACCGCAAAATCTGTTTATGTTTCAAAAGCAGCAAACAGAAGTAAAATTGCTAGAAAGCAAAGTGGAGGAAGCTAAAAAGATAATATTGATATTTAAAAACCCATTGTCTGATAGTATTTCTATTAGTTTGTTGGGTGATACTCTGTTGAATGATTGGTATAAGGAGGAATATGGTGTACAGAAAGACAGTGTATATCTCTGGCTGCAAGCAGCTTTGCCAGATACTATCAATATGCGTTTGGCTATGGATAGTGCGTATTGTGATACTTTGCAATTGGTAATAAGGAAAAGGTCTTTGGGAGTTGCTAAAGGTGCACGAAAACGAAGACCATCGACAACACCCCCCAAAGTAAAGCAAACCTTGAAATATAAAAACACATCTCAAAACTTGCATCATTATTATAAGCCTATACATATAGTTTTTGAAACACCTATTGCTTACGCCAATTTTGAAAATATAGCTATAGAGCAGGATAACCGGACTTTGCAAGGAGGGTGGACTTGTCGTTTTACAGATAGTATCCATAGGCATTTGGAAATAAATTATCCTTGGGTACAGGAGACCAACTATAAACTTATTATTCCTCAATTGGCTTTGCGAGATATGTTTGCTGTAGAGAATGATAGTATTATTCTCAAATTTAATACCACCAAACAAGACAATTATGGTAGTTTGGCTTTAGATTTTGAAGCGCCTCAAGAGAATATGCCTTATATTTTACAGTTGGAACAAGGGAAAGCAGCTAAGGCTAAAACAATAGTTCGGTATCAGGTGCAAGGTGATACAAGTATTGTGGTTTCTAATTTGCTGCCCGGTGATTATTATCTCAAAGCCATTGCCGACCCCAATGCCAATGGCAAATGGGATACAGGTAATTATATTGAAAAACAACAAGCCGAAGCGGTATATTATCTCCCTAAATTGATAAAAATAAAAGCCATGTGGCAAAACAAAGAGAAATGGTCCCCTTTATTTGAACATCGTAAAGAGGTGCTATAATTAGTTAGTTTATATATAAAATATTAATAGACATAAAGTTATGAAGTTTTGTTTTCGATTATTTGTGCCATTATTTTTAGTTTATTTGCCTCTTATGGGTTTGGCACAAGATGTTATTTCTTATGAGGATGAATATAACAATATCGGTTTGGAGGGTAGTATTAATCTGGGGATGTTTTATGCCGATAAAAACACAGCAAATTTTTACAGTGGTGCTAATACGGCAGATGGTATGAATAGCGCAGACCGTGTCATTAACAACGAATACCATTTGAACGATATCAATGCTACTTTAGAAAGGAATGGTTACCGTTATCCACTCATCAAAGGGTATTATAATACGGAATATCCTGCGCAAATGACGTATAAAATAAGTATAAGTGCAGGTATAGGAATACGGTATTGGCTTGCCCCGAAATGGGCTATAAGTATAGGGGCTCATTTTGCCAAAGGACAAACTTCCGATGTTTTTCTTATCCATAATACAAACCCCAATTTACCTCCCAGTAATAAAGAAAATCACTATGTTCAAGGGCGTGTTTCAGGAGAAGATGCACGGTCTCATTTAGATGTGGGAATAGAAAGTAAACATCCTGTAAGTGAACATATGTTTTTATTGTTGGGAGGGGGTGTGAGCCTTAATAATACTCTGGTAAAGTTTAATAAAATACAAATATATGACCTTACCCTAGATATTAAATACAAGGGACCTCACTCTTATGTGCCTAATGGAACGCAACAACAATACGATTTTAGACAGGGTGGGATAGGCTATGGTGCTTATTTTAGTCCCGGTTTAGAATTTGTGTTTTTTGGCAATGTATCTGTAGATTTAATAGCACATACCTATTACAGCCAAATACAATTACAAGATTATAACAATTGGGGCTTCCATTTTATGCCTCATATACGCTTTAACTTATCAAGGTTATTCTTTTAGCATAGCTTTTTTTGCATCAACCAAGTATAGAAACTACAAACAAGGCTTATCAATCATGCCAACTAATCCAAATTATCGTGTATCTTTGTGCGCAAAATAATATTTTTCTTATGGAAGCATTGAAACATTACCAAGATATAGTAAAACAACAGCTAAACAAAACTTCTTTTAAAGGAGCGCCAATAGAATTATATGAGCCCATTGAGTATGCTATTAATGTGGGTGGTAAGCGCTTGAGACCTGTTATTTGTCTTTTAGCTTGCGAATTGTTTGGGGGCAAAGCCGAAGACGCTGTAAATGCAGCCTTGGGTTTGGAAGTATTTCATAATTTCACACTTTTGCATGACGATATTATGGACAAGGCACCTATCAGACGGGGACAACCTACAGTGTATAAAAAATGGAATGCAGACAGAGCTATTCTTAGTGGAGATACCATGATGGTAATGGCTTATGATTTGTTACTGAAATCTCCTGAGCATTTATTAAAGAAACTCTTTACTATTTTTAATAAAATAGGTGTAGAAGTATGTGAAGGACAGCAATATGACATGAATTTTGAAACCCAAGAAAATGTTACCATAGATGAATATTTGCGGATGATACAGTTGAAGACAGCTGTATTGATAGGGGGGAGCATGAGTGTAGGCGCTACTATTGCCAATGCCTCTGACGAGCAGGTGGCTACTTTGTATCGTTTTGGAGAAAATCTTGGAATGGCTTTTCAGTTGCAAGACGATTGGTTAGATACTTTTGGTGACACCAAAATATTTGGTAAAAAAACAGGGGGCGATATCAGAGAGAATAAAAAAACATATCTTTATCTCAGGGCTTTAGAGGTAGCTAATGCGGAAGATAAAAAGCAATTGCAAAACTATTATTCTACGGATACTAACACAGATACCAAGGTGGAAAAAGTAGTAGCCTTGTTTAACAAGTATCATATTTCTGATTTGACCAAAGACATGATGGATACTTATTACCAACGTGCTATGGCAGATTTAGATAACTTATCACTCTTGGCAGATAAAGTAAAACCGCTTGAAGAATTGGCAAATTACTTAATGAACAGAAGTTTCTAGTATTTATCTTCATGAAATCTGCTCAATGGCATAGGCATAAGCTCCCAAAGCAACTGCTTGTTCGGTGCCTAGTTGAGAAATTCCTACCACTACTGCTTTATGTGGTTGGTACATAATTGGTGTGGTAAGCCCTTCTAAGTGCAATGCCACTGTTTGAGATTGTAAAAAAGTATCAAGCGAAGCTGTATTGTGAGCGTTATATACATCTACTTCTAAGCGAGAGAAGGGATGCTTGTCGTCTATGCTTACAAACTGCTTTTGTAGTGTTGTTATGGCTGTATCTAAGAAAAGGCTATAGGCGCCGCTAAGTCCACCACCTATTACCACGGGTGCATCAAACATGCTAATCATATTGGCTAATACTTCTGCCAAGGCTTTGCCAAATGTTGTAAAAGAGGCTAAAGCAGCATTTTTATTGCCGGGAGTTTCTCCGGTGGCAATTTTGTATATCTCGTAGGGCTCAGGGCTATCGCTCATAGCTAATTGAGTGGCTTGGGCATAATGCCGTTTGATGGCACGTATACTTAGGCTGTCTTCCATACTGGTATTGGTTAGGAAAGGATTACCCATGCGGTTAATCTCTCCTGAAGCACTATTTTCGCCTTCTAAAAGTTGTCCGTGATAAACAATACCTCCTCCTAGTCCTGTGCCCAAAGTTATACCCATCAAGCTGCGAAAAGGAGAACGGTTCCCTTTTTGTGTTATAGTATGATTAATATATGGCAAAAAACCACCAATAGCTTCGCCTAAAGTAAAGAGATCTCCATCGTTATTAATAAAGACAGGGCATTGAAAATATTGCTTCAAAAAATCGGACAAAGGTACCCCACCTCTAAAGATAGGTAAATTCTCTAAATCGCCTATAATACCTTTGGGGTAATCTGCCGGTCCCGGAAAAGCAAAGCTAATAGCCTGAGGTTGCCCATATAACTTTTGCAAATGAGAAAAACCTTCTACCAATTTGTTTAAAAAATCAGGAAGGTTATCAGACTTAGCAGAGATAACAAAACTTTTGCCCAATAACTTAGCCGCTTGCATGGCTGCAAATGCAAGATTGGTACCACCGGCATCTAAGGTAAAAACCAAATCTTGTGAGGTATATATATCCATTGCATTATAGTTTCTTGGTGTCGCGTCGTACAAAATTAAGCTCTTTTATCCCTTGCAATTTGACTACTGTTTTGTTACTTAGCTTATGTTTTGTAACATATTTGGCACGTGAGGCAAACAAACCGTATCCATTGGTTATATTAGTAAATTCGGGTCTGTCAATTACCAAAGAGTTATTAGGTTGGTTAATTTCTATATAAGTTTTGTAATCGGGATCTGCCATATACATAAAGAATTGCACTTTGCCTTCAAAGCGTAACACATCCTTTTTTACAGGTATTTTAGCTTTTATATTACTAAACCATATATTGCCATTTACACTAATATTTAAGGGTATGCCGGAAGTGTTGGCATTGTTAAATAGTATAGGGGTAGACATATCTACATGATGATAGCTAAGGCTATGATCCGTGGTTAAACTATCAATATAATGAAAACGTATTATCAATTGATATGCACTTACATTTGGGATGGTCTTAAACTTTACTTCATGATTTTTAGTAAAGTCTACCATTGGACTCGGATAATAACTTTCATATAAAAAAGCTGATGCATCTATAAGTTTACATTTGCTTGTCTGTGTTTGTCCCGTTTTGGGATTATACACCTCAAGTCTGTATTCAATATTGGGCTGTAACTTCCCTTTTGTATCGGCAACATATACTTTCATCTTATCTTTGTAAAAGATACCTTCCTTTTTGTTATATACCGTGGTGGTGTCAAAAACAATACGCATACCATTGGCATCTTTGATACTTACATTCAATTTATAAGGGTATTGGTTAGAGTCTGGCACTTGTGCATCTTGGTAAATATTACCTTCAGACAAAAATGCTTTTTCTATACGAATATAGGACAAACTATCTTTGACGTCTAGTAAGCCATATACAATAGTAATATCTTTATAATCGTCATTGATTTTAATCTCTTTGTTGCATGACAACATAGCTATGCTTATGATAGTCATTATGCTTATAATCCATATTTTTTTCATCGGGGTAGATTTTAATAGGTGTTAGGTGTTAACAATACAGTGCTTAGTTATGAGTTTTTAGTTTTGAGTTGACTTGAATTATTTAACTAAAAACTCAACACTTAAAACTAAAAACTATTTTTGCTTCCCACTCATTACCGTATTATCTTGTTTCCAAAAATTTGGTTATGTTTTTCTCTACACGATCCAAAAGACTATTCACATCACCTTTTACAAACTTCTCGCCGGTAATCTGCTCATACAATTCTATATAACGTTCCGATACAGATTGTACCAGTTCATCTGACATAGGAGGTACGCTTTGTCCCTCTTTGCCTTGAAAGCCATTTTCCATCAGCCATTCGCGTACAAACTCTTTAGATAACTGTATTTGTTGTTCGCCTTTGTCGAAACGCGCTTGGTATCCCTCGCTGTAAAAATAACGACTGGAATCAGGGGTATGTATTTCATCTATCAAATAAATCTGACCGTCTCTTTTGCCAAACTCATATTTAGTATCTACCAAAATCAAGCCTTTTTCAGCCGCCATTTGGCTGCCTCTTTCAAACAAGGCTTTGGTATAAGCTTCCAATTGTGCATAATCTTCTTCACTTACCAAGCCTTGCTTCAAAATCTCTTCTTTAGAAATATCTTCGTCGTGCAAACCTTGTTCCGCTTTGGTGGTAGGGGTAATAATAGGTTCGGGAAATTTTTCATGCTCTTTCATGCCATCGGGAATAGGCACTCCACATATCTCACGTGCCCCGTTTTTATAAGAGCGCCAACTGCTACCTGTCAAATAACCTCTGATAATCATCTCAATAGGAAATGGCTCACAATACAAACCTACGGTTGCTTGAGGGTCGGGGCTTGCGAGTTTCCAATTGGGAACAATATCGGCAGTAGCATCCAAAAATTTAGCAGCTATTTGGTTCAGTACTTGTCCTTTGTAAGGAATGCCTTTGGGCAATACCACATCAAAAGCAGAAATGCGGTCGCTAACCAACATTACCAATAAGTCTTTGCCTATGGTATATACATCGCGTACTTTGCCTTTATATACATTGGTTTGTCCCGGAAAATGAAAATCGGATTGTATAATAGTGTTGTTCATCATGTTTAAAATAGTGTGGATTTAAAAAAGTATTTATTGGCGACAAAGGTACATAAAATAATAATGTGACCATAAGTTGGAAGATGGAAGCAAAAAGAGTTATTAGTTTTAAGTGTTGAGTTTTTAGTTAAAAAAAATCAACTAAAAACTTACAACTAAACACTAAAAACTATTTTCAACTTTGTGTTCTTTGTGAATAATCTTTGTGCTCTTTGTGGTTGATTTGTAGTATTCGTTTGATATTACTAATCATTAATTACTAATTGATTACAACCTGACACCCACAATTTGGAATGCTCTTTGAAACAAACAAAATTCAGAATAAAGCCGAGAAATTAGTATCATTAAAGATCTACACTTAATCACAAAACCCTTTGTATACTGGTCGGGCTGAGAGGATTCGAACCTCCGACTTCTTCGTCCCGAACGAAGCGCGCTACCTGGCTGCGCTACAGCCCGATTTATTTATTAGTCGGCAAAAATAATAGAAAATCTTATAATTGGAAACAAAAATTATAGAAACAACTTAAACCAAGTGCACACAAAAGAAAATCTTGTACTTTTGTCGCACGAAAAAAATAGAAACAGCATGTCAATACAACTTCAACATATTAGCAAACGTTACGGCGAACAATGGGCGCTAAAAGATATTAACCTAACTATCCGACAAGGCAATATTACGGCACTATTAGGACCTAATGGTGCAGGCAAGTCCACTATGTTAAAGATTATTAGCGGTTACATCCCTCCTACAGAAGGTATGGCGAGCGTAAACGATATTGATGTAATGCAACAACCTTTAGAGGTAAAAAAACGCATTGGCTATTTGCCCGAACACAATCCTTTGTACTTAGACATGTATGTGCGCGAATACCTTTATTATATAGCAGGAGTATATCATATCAAAGGCAATATCAAAATGCATATAGATAAAGTGATAGAACGTACCGGTTTGTCGCCTGAACAAAACAAGAGACTAAACGCTTTGTCTAAAGGTTACAGACAACGTGTAGGCATGGCTCAAGCCTTGCTCCACAATCCTGATGTGCTTATTTTAGACGAACCTACTACGGGTTTAGACCCCAATCAAATTATTGAAATTCGTGAACTCATCAAAGAAGTAGGCAAAGAAAAAACAGTTTTGCTTTCTACACATATTATGCAAGAGGTAGAAGCTATCTGCGACCAAGTGATTATCCTTAACAAAGGAAAGGTGGTAGCTCAAGGCAGCACCCAAGAGGTAAAATCCATGATGCAAAGCGCCGACACCAACTATATAAAAGTAGAATTTGATAAAACTATTGACACCAAAGCCTTGCAAAGTATAGATGGCATTATCTCTATTGAGCATTTGAAAGCTTACGAATACCTTATACGCACAAAAGGCGCCTCTGATATTAGACAAGCTTTATTTGCATGGGCAGTAGAGCAAAAGTTAAGCATTCTTAGCCTGTCGCAACAAGAAAATAGCATGGAAGATGTATTCCGCAACCTTACTAAGAAATAGCTTTTGTAGTTATGAGTGCTTAGTTGTGAGTATTTAGTTAGGGCAAACGCATACTTTAATTAACAGATAGATTTCACAACCACAACTTTATAAAAACCAGAGTGTTAAAGATTTTATGGTAGAGACCTCATAGGAATCTAAAACCTGTGAGGTTTGACACAAAGACTCTAAACTTCTGAAACACAAAATATTAAATTTTGATGATAAAAAGTGTGCGTGTGCTTGGACTGTTTAGTTAAAAATTACCACTATAACCAAAATATCCTGTATCTTTGCCCTCTCAAATTTTTCAATAATGATCTGGAAACTTATACTAATAAGCATAGCACTAATGGGCATTGCTTTTGCCTTGATCGGCATAAAAATGTTTATTCAAAAAGGTGGCATGTTTACCAAAACTTGCAGCTCCTCTTTAGAGGATAGCAAAGGAAAAAAACTAAGCTGTAGTTGTAATGGCGATTGCGAAAACTACGAGTTACACCATGGCAAAGCCTCCCAAATACACTAAAAGCGTTTCTAAAGAACCGGCAAAGCATATCTACATTGTAGGTATGATGGGCTGTGGCAAAACGTCTTTTGGACGTAAATTGGCACGCTCTATCAATTACCCTTTGATAGATACAGATACCTACATTTATCAAACTATAGGTAAAAGTATTACAAGTATTTTTGAAGAGCAAGGCGCCGATGCTTTTAGAACAATAGAACATGAAGCTATACTTACATTGTCTCGGCTTCCTCAAGCACATGTGATAAGTACAGGAGGTGGTTTACCTTGCTATCGCAACAATATAGACGTTCTATTAAAAACAGGCTATAGTATATATTTAAAAGCAGAAGTACCTTTCTTATATAGCAGATTGAAAAAAAACCAACAAAAAAGGCCTCTGATTGCCGGTAAAAGCAAATCCGAGACCTTTCATATCCTTCATAATATTTTACAAGAAAGACATCCTATTTATAGCAAATCTACACTCACAGTGAATGCCATCAGCGCTACACCAGCCTCTGTTTTACAAATATTGCAACAAGACTTAGGCTGGGAATGGGAAGGATTTGTACACCCAACTTACTTAACCTCTAAAGATTGATGAGACCTACAGGATTACAAGCTCAAACAGGCCGTTTTTTAATTGCTCATCCTCAAATGCGAGACAATTTCTTTAGTTTTTCCGTTATTTACCTCACCAAAGTAGATAAAGAAGGATGCGAAGGCTTTGTGCTCAACAAAAGTTTACCTCTGAATTTAGGTGAAGCTTTGCCCAATATCCCGATAGGCAAAAATACCACAGTGCATTTGGGAGGACCTGTAGATAAAAAATCGCTGTACTTCTTACACGGCAAAGTAGATAACAGCCTGCATAGCGAACAAATTGACACCAATATATTTTGTGGGCACAACTATACCGACCTCTTGGCAAGTATCGACAATGTCAATACTCCACTATTTTGTTGTTTGGGCTATGCCGGTTGGACACAAGGACAGCTACAACATGAAATTAAAAACCAAGATTGGTTGATAGCCGAATTAGATTTATGGACTTTACTAGGTATAGAAAGTTCACAATTATGGTCATATGCTATGGCATCCCTTGGTCAAGATTACCTTATTTGGCAATATTATCCACTTGTTCCCAGTTGGAATTAACACACGATAATGTGATAATGAGTGGGAAGTGGGAAGCAAAAAGAGTTATTAGTTTTAAGTGTTGAGCTTTTAGTTGGTAATCCGTACTCCATTAATGATAGGTGATAAGCGATAAATGATGGAGGTTTTAGAGTTTAGTTGTTACATCCGTGTAAATCCGTCGCATCCGTGTCATCCGTGTTCCAATTAAACGAATAAAAATTAAACCATTAAGACATCAAGAAACATGAAGACATAAACGAGTTATTAGTGTTGAGTTTTTAGTTAAAAAATTCAACTAAAAACTTACAACTAAACACTAAAAACTATTTTCAACTTTGTACCCTTTGTAGTTAGTTATACATTACCGCATTATTACATTAATAACCTCATCGGCTAGGGCTTGTGCTTTTGCCTGGCTACTACTCTCGGCATAGATTCTGATAATAGGCTCTGTATTGGACTTGCGCAAATGTACCCAACCCTCTGCAAAATCTACTTTTACACCATCTATGGTACTAATGTCTACGTTTTTATATACCTCGGCTACCTTTTGCAACAAAGCATCTACATCTCGGTCTTGCAACTCTAATTTGTTTTTAGAGATAAAATACGCAGGATAGGTTTGTTTGAGGGCGCTCACGCTCATCTTTTTCTCTGCCATAAGGCTCAAAAACAAGGCAATACCCACCAAGGCGTCTCTACCATAATGCAAAGCAGGTAAAATAACACCACCATTGCCTTCGCCACCTATCACAGCATGGTTGGCTTTCATAGTTTCTACCACATTTACCTCGCCTACGGCACTGGCAAAATAATGGGCGCCATATTGTTGGGTAATATCTCGCAAGGCACGTGTGCTACTCATATTAGATACAGTATTGCCTTTTTGCTTAGACAATACATAATCTGCCACCGCCACCAAAGTATATTCCTCGCCAAACATGCTACCGTCTTCGCACACAATAGCCAGTCTGTCTACATCGGGATCTACCACAAAACCCACATCTGCCTTTTGACTAGCCATTAGTGCAGACAATTCGGTCAAATGCTCAGGCAAAGGCTCTGGATTGTGAGGAAAACGACCTGTTGGCTCGTCAAACAAGGGCAATACCTCTTTCACTCCCAATGCTTTGAGCAATAATGGAATAGCTATACCTCCTGTAGAGTTCACCGCATCAAAAGCCACCTTGAAATTAGCTTGTTGGATAGCCTTTGTATTCACCCATTCCAATGCCAAAATTTTGTCTATATGTTTTTGTATCTGCGTATTGTCTTCTGTAATATGCCCTAGGTCATCTACTTCGGCAAATGCAATATTGCCTTGGTCTATGGTCTCTAAAAGCGCTTTGCCTTCGGCTGCAGAAATAAACTCCCCTTTGTGATTCAACAATTTGAGAGCATTCCACTGTTTGGGATTATGACTTGCCGTGAGGATAATACCACCATCAGCCTGCAAATCTACCACTGCCATTTCTACCGTAGGGGTAGTGCTCAACCCCAAATTAACCACATGCACACCCATGGCTACCAAACTCTGATTTACCAAA
>PDWI01004249.1_pt1 | contig 19385 bp, 17 predicted proteins | sample 1430891 | NCBI WGS metagenome assembly PDWI01 (sample SAMN01162508, study PRJNA174530) | Oral metagenome, whole genome shotgun sequencing project. | biome: Marine environment; feature: Marine mammal; material: Swab sample of the gingival sulcus; isolation source: swab sample of gingival sulcus...
TCTTTAGAAAGTGCGTTGACAACTGAGGCACCAACACCGTGTAAGCCACCAGATACTTTATAACCGCCACCACCAAATTTACCGCCGGCGTGCAGTACCGTATGAATAACCTCAACGGCTGGCATTTTCATTTTTTTATGAGTATCTACCGGCATACCACGTGCATTATCTTTGACAATAATGCCGTTGTCTTTCGTAATTGTCAGTTCAATTGTATCGCCATAACCTGCAAGTGCTTCGTCTATGCTATTGTTGACAATTTCGTATACCAAGTGGTGTAAGCCACGTGCACTGGTTGAACCAATGTACATACCGGGTCTTTTTCTTACTGCTTCTAAACCTTCTAATACTTGAATTTGTTCTGCATTATAACTTTGTTTAACTTTGTTCGGCACTTAATACCTCCTGCGATGATTCTACTGAACCATTGATGATAAAATGTCGCCAGTACGGCGCGATATCTTTTGTTTTTAAACCGTGTAAATCGGTTGTTGTCAAAACGGTTTGTGTTCGCTTTATTTCATTTAGTAATATTATTTGTCTTTTGCTGTCTAGTTCGCTCATGACGTCATCTAACATTAATATCGGATACTCATTGGTAACATCTTTAATGATTTCTATTTCAGCTAATTTAATTGCTAATAGTGCACTGCGCTGTTGCCCTTGCGACCCATATTTTTTTAGGTTTTGTTGATTGATAAAAAATTCGATGTCTTCACGATGTACGCCAACTGTGGTATAGCCATATCTAATGTCTTTAGCGCGCGCATTTTTAAGCTTTTCAATTGCTTTTTCTTCTATTATTTCATCATTTTCATCATAAAAATCAGATAGATAATGTAAGGTCAACTTTTCTTTTTTATCTGATATTTGACTGTGTATTTGATTGGATTTTTGATTGATTTGTCTGATGTATTCAGCTCTTTTTTTTACAATGTACTTCGCGTATTTAGCAAGTTGTTCGTCCCAAATATCAAATGATGCATCTTCTTTTTTTTCTGCACTAAATTTTAAAAATTTATTTTTTTGATTGAGTACTCTATTGTAATTGACTAAATTATTTAAGTATTTTTTGTCAATATTTGATATTTCTCTGTTTAAAAAACGGCGTCTTTCAGTTGGACTACCTTTAACTAATTTTAAGTCTTCTGGTGAAAATAAAATGACATTTAAATAGCCAATTAGTTCAAATGTCTTATTGAGCGCAACACCGTTGATGGCAATTTTTTTTTTATTGTCATTGCCAATCACCATTTCTATCTGTTGTTCGCGTTCATTTTTTATAAAATTTAGACGAATTTGACAATTGCTTTGTTGCGCTTGTATGAGTTCTGTATCATTTTTAGTTCGAAATGATTTACCGTTTATTGCGGTATAAATCGCCTCTAAAATATTGGTTTTACCCTGTGCATTATCGCCAATAATAACATTGCTTTTTTTATCAAACTTCAGCGACATATTATTAATGTTTCTAAAATTTTTAACAGATAGTGCTGTAATGTACAATTTTTTACCTCTATTCGGTAATTAACATTTTTCGCTGTAGTGGTTGATAAGTTATTTCAACAATATCTCCCTCTTTTATTTTTTTACCGCGCTGTGTACAAATTTCGTCATTTACTTTGACGTATTTTTCTAAAATTAGCGTTTTTGCTTGCGAACCACAGCCTGTGATACCAGCGTATTTTATCAGTTGATCTAATTTAATAAATTCGGTGTTTATCGCTATTTTTTCCATTTTGACCTCTAACTTGCTATTCTGATTGGCAATAACAGATAAATATAATTGTCATTTTCTTCTGATTTTACAATACATGGGCTCGTACTTGTTGTCATTTCAATAACGACGTTATCTTGTTCAATAACTTTTAAAACATCTAGCCAATATTTTGGATTAAAGCCAATTTTAAGACCTGGCCCTTCTAATTCGATATTGACTTTTTCTTGGGCGCTTCTACTGTCGGTATTTGATGTAATATTGAGATAGTCTTCTTTTATTTCAAATAATAAAGAAGTATTTTTAGTTTGATTGACAATTAAAGAAGCGCGATCAATCGCTTGATATAGTTCTATTTTAGAACATGTTATTTTAGTTTTATATTCGGTTGGTATAATTTTTTCATAATTTATAAAATTACCCTCTAATAAACGGGCAATTAATACGACATCACCAATTGAAAACTTGATGTATTTATCGGTTTTAAAAATTGAAATTTGCATGTTTTTATTGTCTGCCAAAACAATTTTTAATAATTCGTTTAATGCCTTTGCTGGAATCACTAAATGACAATCTGTTTTAGATATAATATTGATTTTTTTAAGTGCCACACGATACAAATCAATTGCAACCATTGTCATTTTACCATCGCTAATATCAAGTAGTGCACCATTTAATATTGGACGATTTTCGTCATGTGATGTGGCAAAAATAGTTTGGTTTATCATATCGGCTAAAACGTATTTATCAACAACTATTTTTTGATCGTTACTGACAATTGGCAATTCAGGAAATTCAGCAGGATCATGACTTGTTAAATGAAAGTCTGAATTTAAACAGCTGATGTGTACATCGTTATTAGTTTTGTTGATTTCTATTTGTTCACTTGGTAGTTTTTTTATAATTTCACTAAAAATACGACCATCAATTGCTGCTTTACCTGCTTCAATAACCTCTGCATCAATTGCAATTTCAATACCAATATTGAGATCGTTACTGATTAAAGTAATGGCATTATCACGTGCGTCAATATAAATACATTTTAAAATTTCGATTGTTGTGCGCGTCGAAATTGCTTTTAAAACAATGTTTAATGCCTTTGCTAATTTGTTTTGTTCGACGATTATTTTCATAAAAGCTCCTTTTAGATAAGATAAAATATAGTAAAAATAAAAATAGTAATAGTCATAGTGTTTGTAGATTTGTTGAAAAATGCCTTTACATCAGTAAAAAAGAGATGTTGACGCTGTTAAAAATATGTGGAATAAACTTTAATAAATCATTTTTTATTCACAATTTAAAAATTACTTTTTTATCTACAATTTATTATCAACATATCAACAATTGTTTGTTGAAAACTTATTGGTCTTTTTTTATTTGTTCAGTTAATTGGCTAATTTGCTCAGCTAAGTTTTCGTTTTCTTTTAAATCGTTGATAATTTTATCGCAAGCGTGCATCACTGTTGTATGATCTCTGCCACCAAACACTTCACCAATTTTTGGCAGAGACATATCAGTGAGTTCACGGCATAGATACATTGCAATTTGACGCGGATATGTTATGGCGCGTGTTCTCTTTTTTGAATTGAGTTCAGTTATTTTTACATTATAATAATGGGCAACTACTTTTTTTATAGTGTCGTAATTAAGTTGTTGCGGTTTATTGTTTTTAACAATATCTTTTAACGCTTCAACTGCTAAATCCATTGTTATATCGCTCTTTGATAAATTGGCAAAGGCGATAATTTTAGTTAATGCACCTTCAAGTTCTCTGATATTAGACTTGATGTTTTTAGCAATAAATTCGTGTATTTGATTATCTATTTCTGTCGATTCTCGTTCGGCTTTTTTGCGCAGTATTGCAATGCGCGTTTCGTAATCAGGTGGTTGAATATCTGATATTAAACCCCATTCAAAACGCGAGCGCAAGCGATCTTCTAGTGTTGGAATTTCTTTTGGTGGTCGATCAGAAGACAAGATAATTTGTTTATTGGCTTCATGTAATGCATTAAAAGTGTGGAAAAATTCTTCTTGTGTCTTTTCTTTACCGGCAATAAATTGGATGTCATCGACCAATAAGACGTCGACGGTGCGATATTTATTTCTAAATGATTCATTTTTATTATCTCGAATTGAATTGATTAGTTCGTTGGTAAATTTTTCTGATGTCACGTAAACAATTTTGGTTTGTTTGTTGTTTTGACTGATAAAATTACCGATAGCGTGCATTAAGTGCGTTTTTCCAAGACCAACACCACCGTAAATAAATAGTGGGTTGTAGGCATTTGCTGGTGCTTCGGCAACAGCTAACGCAGCGGCATGGGCAAAGCGATTACTGTTGCCGATGACAAATTCAGAAAAAGTGTACTTTGGATTTAAGCGCGCTTTATTGACAAAATTGATATTGTTATCATTAAAATCATATTCGTTAACTTCACCAGAAACGACAAATTTTATTGTTATTTTGCGACCGCAAATTTGTTTAAGAGAATTTTCAAGTATACTAATATAGCGATTTTCTAAGATATTTTTATTAAATTCATTTGGTATTTCAAGTACCAAAATATCGTCAGAAAGTTTTTTTGGTTCAATTGACTTTATCCAAGTGTTATAACTTACCTCAGTAATTTCGTATTTTAATATTTCAAGTGTTTTTTGCCAAATTTTTTGATATTCTTTCAAAATTCCCCCCGTTCGTGGATATTTTTGTCAATTGATAAAAATGATATTTTCAGATATACTAATTTTAACAAAATATAGTGTCATATTCAACCAGATTATTCGTTATCGTCGCTTTAATTTAGCTCAACAGCGTTTTTTAGTTAAATATTTTCTTGACACGGTAAAAAGAGAAGAGTATAATAGTTTAGCATAGTTTCAATAAACACTCTGATAAAGAGTTTATCATAGTAGTGATGAGGGGGTGTAGCTATGAAGCGCACATATCAACCAAAAAAAAGACAGCGCAAGGTTGAGCACGGTTTTAGAAAGCGAATGAAAACTGCGTCTGGTCGAAACGTGTTAAAACGTAGAAGAAGAAGGGGCAGAGCAAAATTATCTGCATAATATTGCTAGAATAGACCGCATAACGTGGTCTTTTTTTCAATGTTGTAAACCGTGTTTTTACAATGTACGATAAATGGTGTATAATTAGTTGAAATAACTATGAAATTAAAGAAAATAAAAAAAAATGTGCAATTTAATCGTATTTATAAAAACGGGCAATCTGTTGCTGGTGCCTTCATTGTCTTATACAGATTAAAAAATAATTGTGATGAAGCGCAGTTTGGTATTACTGTCAGTAAAAAAGTCGGTAAGGCGGTCGTCAGAAATCGCGTGCGTAGGCTGATTAAACAGGCTATAGTTAATCATTATCGACTATTTGACAAGGGCTACAATTATGTTTTTGTGGCACGTGTTAGGGCAAATAGTGCGACGTTAAATGACATTGAAAAAAACATGCGTTACTTAATCGCGGTAAATAGAAAGAAAAATAAAAAGTGAAGCATATATTGATTTTTTTTGTTAAAACTTATCAATTAACAATTTCGCCGCTATTGGGCAAAAATTGTCGATTTATGCCCACTTGTTCGCAGTATACCATTGAAGCGTTGACAAAATACGGCGCTATCAAAGGATTGTATTTGAGTATAAAAAGAATTTTAAAATGCCATCCTTTTCATCCGGGAGGATATGATCCACTGCCATAATGGAGGACAAATAAGTGTTTGATTTTTTATATCAGGGAATTGGTCTATTGTTGGGAACACTGTATAATTTTACCAGTAATTACGGTATTTCAATTATATTGATGACGGTTATTGTTAAATTACTTTTGTTTCCGTTGACGCAAGCACAGACAAAGTCGCAAAAGCGTATGAACGAGATTCAACCAAAAATTCAGGAACTCAATAAAAAGTATAAAAATGATAAAGAAAAACTGAATCAAGAAACGCTAAATTTATATAAAGAACACAATATCAATCCAGTGGCGGGCTGTCTGCCAATGTTAATTCAATTGCCGATTATCTTTGCACTTTTTGGTGTGTTGCGCGATCCGTTAAAGTATGTTTTTAAAGGTGATGTGGCATTGTTTCAACAGGCGACAAATCAAGTGTTTTTATGGATAACCGATTTTTCGCAACCTGATAGATTAAATGCTATTATCAATATTGATTTCGCCAAAAATTTACCGGGCTTACTACCAATTATTGCCGCTGTGCTCACCTATTTACAATTTCAAACCATGAGCAACAAACCAACAGGTGGCAATGATGCAACCAATAAGACAATGCAGTCTATGCAAATGTTTATGCCATTGATGATTTTGTGGTTTGGTATGAGCATGGCAGCTGGTCTTACGCTTTATTGGGGTGTAAGTACTGGTTTTCAAATTTTACAACAATTGGCAGTGAATGTTGCAAGCAGTAAGGAGGTATAGATGAACAAATGTGAAATTGTTGCAAAATCACCAGAAGAAGCTATCGAAAAAGCCTTAGCAGAGCTTAATGCAACAATAGATGATGTAGAAATTGAAATTTTTGAAGAGGCACCAAAGGGTTTACTTAGTTTTTTAAAGTCTAAAGAAGTGCGCGTCATTGCCACAAAAAAAGTTTCAATTGAACAGATTGGCATTAATTTTTTAGATGCTGTATTAAAAAAGATGAATATTACAGCTGATTATGAAGTAGAAGTAGCCGAAAATGAAATCAAAATTGATATTTCTGGTGAAAATATGGGTGTTGTGATCGGCAGACGCGGTCAGACATTAGATGCTTTGCAATATTTGGTTAGCTTAGTGGTTAACCGTCGTGTTGAAGCATATACGCGCGTTGTGTTAAATACTGAAAACTACCGCGAAAAGCGCGAAAAATCGTTGATTAAGTTAGCTAATAAATTGGCAAACCGCGCTAGAAAATATCGTAAAAATATTGCACTTGAACCAATGAACCCCTATGAAAGACGTATTATTCATTCTTCTTTACAAGATAATCAATACGTCAGTACGCGCAGCGAGGGTCAAGACCCTAATCGAAAAGTTATTATAGTTTTAAATAAATAATAAAAAATTAAATTTAAAAATAAAGCGATAAATCGGGCTGTTTTTAGTCCGGCCCAGTTTTTACTGGGTTTTTATTTTTTGAAAGGGTTGTTATGAACGACATTATTACAGCTATTGCCAGCGGCACAAGTGGTCATGCAATTGGTATTATTCGCTTGACTGGCGCTGGGTGTATTGAACTAATTTCACCACTATTTAAATCAATCAAAGGCAAGCAATTGCTCGATTATAAGGCGCGCTATATGGCGTACGGCCATATTGTCAAAGATGATCATGTGTACGATGAAGTGATGATTGTCTATTACCGTGCCCCACATTCGTATACCAAAGAAGATATGGTTGAAATATTTAGTCATGGCGGTGCTGTTTCGCTGCGCGAGATACTGCAGTTGACCATCAGGCAAGGCGCAAAACTAGCAGAAGCTGGCGAATTTACCAAGCGGGCATTTTTAAATGGACGCATCGACCTAACCCAAGCCGAAGCAATTATGGATATGATAAGTGCCAAGACTAAAATGGGTTTTGACTTAGCCTATAATCAGCTTGAGGGGCATCTTGGTCAACAGCTGAGCGCCATTATTGAAACACTCACTGATTTAATGGCACAAATTGAAGTGACTATTGACTACCCTGATGAAGATGTTGAAATAATCACCCGACAGGCAGTTTTACAAAAATTGAATGCCATTGATCTACAATTTACTGATTTGTTAAAGTCTTATGAAGTTGGTAAAATTGTGCGCGAGGGCTTAGCTGTTGCCATTGTTGGTCGACCAAATGTCGGTAAATCGTCATTGTTAAATGCCCTGTTACGCGAAAACAGAGCAATTGTAACTGATATTGCCGGCACAACGCGTGATGTCATTGAAGAAACAGTCAATATAAATGGTATGGCATTGCGTTTAATTGATACAGCAGGCATTAGAGAAACTGACAATGCCATTGAGCGCATTGGCGTAGAAAAGTCGAAAATGCACTTTAATAGCGCTGATATTGTCTTATTGGTTTTAAATGGCGCAGAACCATTAACCGCTGAAGACAGGGCTGTTTTTGATGCAATTGCCGATAAAGCGTGTATTGTCGCCATTAATAAAGTCGATTTAAAATTGAAAATAGACATTGATTATATAAAGGCAACTTTGCCGCATGCTGCAATTGTCTATACGTCAGCATTAAAAACTGAGGGCATTACTACACTGGAAGCAGAAATTGAAGAATTGTTGATTGGTGACAGTATGCGTGCTCAACGTGAGGTAATCAGTAATGTCAGACATTACGAAGCACTAGTAAAAGCAAAAGGTCACTTAGAACAGGCGTTGGTTGCCTTATCGAATGAAATGCCGCTTGATATTATTGATGTTGACATCAGTGATGTTTACAGTGCAATTGGTGAAATAACAGGTCATAGTGTACACGAAGATGTGATTGGTCGCATCTTTGAAAAGTTTTGTTTAGGAAAGTGATAAAATGTCAAAATTTAATGTAGATAATTACGATGTCATTGTCGTTGGTGCTGGTCATGCTGGCTGCGAAGCTGCCCTTGCCGCTGCGCGATTAGGCAAAAAAACGCTCTGTTTGGCGATAAATCTAGATAGCGTTGCTATGATGCCTTGTAATCCGTCAATTGGTGGCACTGGTAAAGGCCATTTAGTGCGCGAAATTGACGCATTGGGCGGCGAAATGGGCTGTAATATTGATAAAACTTTAATACAGTCGCGCATGCTCAATGTCGGCAAAGGCCCTGCCGTGCATTCGTTGCGTGCGCAGGCTGATAAACGGTATTATCACGATATGATGAAACAAACTTTAGAGCGCCAAGTTAATTTGGATTTAGTTGAAGACGAAGTGGTTGCTTTATCAATTGATAATCAAAAAGTTAATGGTGTTTTGACAGCGCACAATTGTTTTTATGGTGCGCGCGCTGTCGTATTGGCCACTGGCACCTATTTAGATGCTAAAATATTTATTGGTGATGTCGTTAAAGTAAGCGGTCCAAGTGGTATGTCACCGAGTGGCCCCTTTGCTGATTATTTGCGAAATAGTGGCTTTGATATGCGCCGCTTTAAAACTGGAACCCCTGCTCGCGTCAATCGTCGTTCAATCGACTTTTCAGAAATGGAAGTACAACACGGTGACGCTGTTATTGTGCCCTTTTCGTTTATGACCGAATCGATTGACATTGAACAAGTGCCTTGTCATTTGGCGTATACTAATGAGACGACGCACCGCATTATATTAGATAATATTGAAAAAAGTGCCATGTATTCTGGTAATATTGAGGGCGTCGGCCCGCGTTATTGTCCGTCGATCGAAGATAAAATTGTACGGTTTTCAGACCGCAACAGACATCAAATGTTCATTGAACCAGAAGGCTTAAATACGGATGAAATGTATATACAGGGCATGTCGTCTAGCTTGCCATTAAGTGTACAAATTGCCTTTTTAAGAAGTATTAAAGGGCTCGAAAATTGCCAAGTCATGCGACCAGCTCATGCCATTGAATACGACTGTATCAACCCGCTTTCACTTAAGCCGTCGCTTGAACTAAAACATGTTGATTGTCTCTTTTCAGCGGGGCAATTAAATGGGTCAAGTGGTTATGAAGAAGCGGCTGCGCAGGGGTTGATGGCGGGCATTAACGCCGCGCGTAAATTAGATGGTCTTGATGCCATTGTACTCGACCGCGCTGAAGCCTATATTGGCGTGTTGATTGATGATTTAGTGACTAAGGGTACAAACGAACCTTACCGTATTATGACGGGTCGTTGTGAATATCGCCTGTTATTAAGGCAAGACAATGCCGACGAGAGACTGACGCCACTTGGCTATCAAATTGGCTTGGTTGATGAAGCCCGTTATCAAAAGTATATTGCCAAAAGAGATGCAATTGAAACTGAGATGGCGCGCTTGAGAGCGACTAAAATAAAAATTGAGCAGTTAAACCCCTTGTTGAGTGAACTTGGGTTAAAAGAAATGACAATGAGCCAGTCGCTCTTTAATTTACTAAGGCGCCCCGAATTTAATTACGAGACGCTACAGCAAGTGGATAACAATCGCCCTACCCTTGCCGATTATGTCATTAAACAGTGCGAAATAAATATTAAATACGAAGGTTATATAAAAAAGCAATTTGAGCAAGTAAAAAAATACAAGCGCATGGAAAAACGGTTTTTGCCTGATTCAATTGACTACTATTCAATTGACAGTTTGAGAAACGAAGCCAAACAAAAGCTAAATGACATAAGACCACGTTCTATTGGTCAGGCCAGTCGTATTTCAGGTGTATCACCGGCTGATATTTCGGTATTATTGGTCTACTTAGAACAAACTAAAGGAGAACGCTAGTGTACGACATTTATCGCAAGGCGTTTAAGTGCATTGATATCGACATAAATAAAGCGCAAATTGATGCGCTTTTGCAATACGCTGAATGCATAAAAAGCGTCAATCAAGTCATTAATTTAACAGCAGTTGATGATGATGACGGCATCTTGTGGCGCCACTTTGTCGACAGCTGCCGGGTATTGCGTTATTTGCCACTAAACCCAACTGATTCCTTTGTCGATATTGGCAGCGGTGCCGGTTTTCCGGGTTTACCACTGGCAATTATAAGTGGCAGTAAGGCGACTTTAATTGATGCACTCAATAAGCGTGTTCAATTTTTGAACAATGTAATTACAACATTATCACTTAAAGATGTCGTGGCGGTACATGCCCGCGCAGAAGAAGCTGGACGACTAGACAATTACCGCGCTCAATTTGACTATGCCTTTTCAAGAGCTGTCACTGCCCTACCTGTATTAGTTGAATACGCTGCACCGTTACTTAAAGTTGGCGGTACTTTTGTTGCTTATAAAGCGGGTGATATTCAAGAGGAAGTCAACAGCAGTACAGCTGCCTTAACTGCTTTAAATTGCAAAATATCTAAAATATTGAAATATACTGATAATTTAGATATTAAGAGAACGCTGTTATTTATTGAAAAATGTGACGATACGCCCTCAAAATACCCTAGACGGGTTGGTATAGCAAGTAAGCGGCCAATAAAATAACGCTGTCATTTTGTTGCAACTTAAAATCGATAAATTTGTCATTGCAGCCCTTAAATGGTCTAAACTTGTTATTGCAGCTTATAACAGTCTAAATTTGTCATCTCGAGCGTAGTCGAGCGATTTCGCTTTTGACTTTTTACTTTATTTCAACAATTTCGCTTTATTATTGTGTCATTTCAGTGTAAACTATAAATAAGACAGTTTTTTTTGCGTGCATTTAAGCGAGGATAAAACTAATGGGTAGAACAATTGCAATTTTTAATCAAAAAGGCGGCGTTGGCAAGACGACGACAAATGTCAATTTAAGTGCCTGTTTAGCACATTTAGGTAAAAAAGTCTTAATTATTGATAACGATCCGCAAGGTAATGCAACAAGTGGTATTGGTATTGATAAAAACAGCACGGTCTTTAATCTATATGATGCTTTAACTGGCGAAATTGATCCATTTGAAGTGATTGTTGAAACAAAATTCAAAAATTTAGATATTATTCCGTCGAATATTCAATTAGCGGGTGCGGAAATTGAATTGATAGGCATGGAAAATCGAGAATTTAGACTTGCGCGCATTGTCAATAAATTGATTTACCATTATGATTATATTTTAATTGACTGCCCGCCGTCGCTAGGTATATTGACGCTTAATTCGTTGGTTGCAGCTAGTAGTGTACTCATACCAATTCAATGTGAATACTATGCATTAGAAGGTGTTTCGCAGCTGATCAACACCTATAAATTAGTAAGAAAAAAATTAAATAAATCGCTACAAATAGAAGGTGTTATCATCAGTATGTATGACCCACGCAATAATTTATCACAACAAGTTGTTGACGAAGTCAAAAAGTACTTTCAAGAAAGGGTCTATCAAACAATGATACCACGCAACGTTCGCTTAGCAGAAGCCCCCAGTCATGGTTTGCCGATTATTTATTACGATGCAAAATCAAAGGGTGCAGTGCAGTACATGGCATTAGCAAAAGAAATTTTGGGAGAATAACATGGCAAAAAAATCAGCATTAGGAAAAGGATTAAACGCTTTAATTGGCGATCGCTTTGAAGATGAAATAGTAAGAGAAGAAAATAGGTTACAAGAAGTAGACATCAATGTCATAACACCTAATCTACTACAACCACGCAAAAATTTTGATAATGATGCCATCGCAGCACTAGCTGAAAGTATCAAACGGAACGGTATTATACAGCCATTGTTATTACACGAAATAAAGAATGGCTATGAAATTATTGCTGGCGAAAGACGCTGGCGTGCAGCAAAAATGGCTCAATTAAAGACTGTACCGGCTATTGTGATGAATCCAGATGAACAAAAGCTTTATGAAGTGGCATTAATTGAGAATATGCAGCGGCAAGATTTAAACCCGATTGAGGAAGCACACGCTTTTCAGTCGTTGATTTCATCGTTTGACATGACGCAACAAGAAGTTGCAACGGTTGTCGGAAAAAGTCGCAGTTATATAGCTAACACACTACGGTTGCTACAATTGGCAGAGCAAGTACAACAAATGATTATCGATCAAAAGCTCACATCAGGCCATGCAAAAATTTTAGCGAGTATAGAGCCAAAGCGACAGCTCGAATTGGCTTACACGATAGTTGAAAAGAAATTAAATGTACGCGAAAGCGAAGCACTTGTCAATAAAACGAAATCTAAAAAGCAACCTAAAGGCAGTAAAATCAACCTTTTTTATCAGGTTTTTGAGAAAAAACTAGAAGATATACTGGGAAGCCGAGTAAAAATTAATGAGCGCACTGGCAAAGGTAGCATTATAATCGAATTTTATGATCACGAAGATTTCGAACGCATTTTTAATATTATTAATCAATAAAGTGTTTCACGTGAAACATTTGTAGCATATTTTGTTTCACGTGAAACATTAGTGTGAGGTTAAATGAATTATTTAATTGTTGCCAATGAGTTGGCAGGAAAAGGTGTAACAAGGGAAGATTTATTTGAAATAGAACAAAAAATACAGCGGTTTGGTGAGGTTAAGGCCTATTTATTGTGTTCAAAAGATGAAACAAAAGACATAATAGATAAACAGCGCGATTGGCTTGATGCACTTGTGCTCGTTGGTGGTGACGGCACGTTTCGTGAAGGTATTCGACTTGCTTCGGAATTAAAGGTTGACGTACCAGTCGGATTAATACCAAAAGGTACAGGCAATGATTTTGTAAAAACACTCGGCATTCCTCAAGAATTAGATAGCGCAATTGCGCTTATAAAAACAGGATACTGCAAAAAAGTCAGCGCTTATCAGATTAACGATAGCAGTTTTTTAAATATTGCGAGCATCGGGTTAGATGCAGCCATTGCAGCGAATCAAAAAGAAATCAAAAAACGCATTGCAGGGCCACTTTCGTATGCGATAAGCACTATTGTAACGGTGCTTAAACATAAAAGAATTAAGCACAAAATAACAATTGATGGTAACCCATACGAAGGCGACTATATGCTTGTGGCGTTTGCGAACGGCAAGTATTACGGTGGTGGTATGAAGATAGCACCGCAAGCTTCACCTTTTGATGACAGCTTGCAAGTTGTCGCGTTGAAAACTGTACCCAAAATACTTGTACTACTACTTTTTCCAATGTTATATTTTGGTATACACACATCGTTGTGGTGCATAGAAATAGGACGTGGCAAAACAATTCAGATTGAAACAGAACAAGTAGTCGCAGTAAATATGGATGGTGACATCACAAACGCTAAAACGATTAATATCAAAAAAAATGATGCGATGTCCCCAAAAATTTACCTTCATAATTAGCTTAGATTGAACAAAACAGCAACTAACCCAATCTTGTTATAGCTAACAATAAAAATTCGTTAAAAAGGAAATACAAGCCTTATGCGCAATACTCAACTAGAAAGAGATGCAATCGTATATAATGCTTGGCAACTATTTGTCAATAATGGACAAATTAAGAGTTCGGTGATTGGTGCTGCCCTAGCAGTTAAATGGGAACGCTATAAATTGCTAGGGGTTAATCCGCACAGCCAAATTGACAATTTGGCACAGGATTACGAACACAGTTCGCGCGCTTTTTTTGCTGAACTCAAAACACTTCAGGCTGAATCACCATCTTTTCACAGTTTAATTGTCAACAGAGAATTAACTGTACAAGATGTGTTTTGCAAAGAACACGAATTAAATGTCATTAAACCACGCGATGTTCTCAGCGAAGCTGCGACGGGTAATTTGTCATTATATCAGGCACGGCGGAATCAAGCAATTACCTATGTAATTGGCGCGACGCACTATAAAAAACAACTACATCGCTTTGTCGATATCACAGTGCCATTCACCTTAAATGATGAACAGTATTATTTGTTAAGTTTTGTACCACTACTTGAATTTAACGAGGAAACTGTTAATAAAATAACAAACAGATTATCAAGCTGGCTAACAACTTGGCAAACACGACATAAGACACGTTCAAGCCAGCCAGTGATAGAACGTGCCTTAATTACAATTGACAATAGCGGCAAAATCATTGCGTCAAACGATTTAAAAACCTATAAAATGGGCAGCAATATTGAAATTATACTACGCTATTTTGATTATGACAAAATTCGCAGCAAGGGTATTGCCTATAGCGTTGAAATGAAAAGTGGCAAGGCGGTTAGCTGTTTGCTGTTAAATTCAAGTTCAAATGGTCTAACAATTGCTATTGTCGACATGAAACTCTTTAGTAGTTCGTATCAGAATGTCGATATTTTTAAGGTTAATAATAAAATTACTGAAAGTTATAACGAAGCTGATCGTCGGTTGATTCAGTTAAGCGCGCAGCCACACCCAATACTGTTGTTGGGGAATGATCATGGTAAGTTGAGCGAAACAGTTTATGGTCTTATTGCGTTAACATCTGTTACAATACCATGTTTTGTGGTCGACGTTGCTATAATTGGTTTTGATAATGCCGAAAATTATATTAAGTGGTTTGCTGATTTTAGTCATTGTTATATTGTGTTTTCTCATATTGAGTGCGTGAAAAAGTCAGTACAGCATCAATTACTCGGCATGATACTAGAAAACAAAGCGCAGCTGGCTGAAAGAGAAGTACGCGTTATTTTAACAGGTCAAATCTATGGTGCAGATGATCACCGTATTTCCGAAAGAGTCAAAAAAACCCTAGAAATGACTACTTATCATTGTATCAAAATAGAACACACTAATGCGATAAATCAAAATAACTACTTAAAAAGTGATACATTGCCGTTACTTAGTTTAAAAGAGATAGAAATAAAGACAATAAAAAAGACGCTTCAATTTACAGCTGGAAATATTTCGGAAAGCGCTAAAATACTAGGTATTGGACGAACAACATTACATCGTAAAATAAAGCAAAATAATATTAAAATTGAAGATGTTTCATAATAAAACAATAATAATTTAATAAGTGTTTTATAATGATACACGAAAAAGTGGTTCAAAATGGAACAAATTATCAAAATGGCACAATTAGATGAAAACTATATGAAATTGGCATTAGCAGAAGCCCAATTAGCACGACAAAGAGACGAAGTGCCAATAGGCTGTGTCATTGTCAAAGACAATAATGTGATTGCGCGTGCTCATAATTTAAAAGAAACTGTTCAAATGGCTAGTGCGCACGCCGAGGTATTGGCAATCGACATGGCCTCAAAACAACTTGGCTCATGGCGTTTGACAGACTGTGATTTATACGTCACCATTGAACCCTGTGCGATGTGTGCCGGACTAATTTATCAAGCGCGCATTAGGCGGCTAATTTATGGATCAGCTGATCCCAAAGGCGGCGCCTGTGGCACGGCAATGAACGTGTTACAAAATAGCTATATCAATCACAAAGTTGCAGTTACAGCTGGTGTGTTGCGTGACGAGTGCGCAACAATTATGCAACAGTTTTTTCGCGCTAAAAGATAACGAGGAGAGATGTCCGAGTGGCTAAGGGGCACGCCTGGAAAGCGTGTAAGGCTTAACGGCCGCGCGGGTTCGAGTCCCGCTCTCTCCGCCATGTCAAAATGAGCTCAGTTTTTCTGAGCTCATTTTGACAATAATAATTGCTATATAGCAATTATTATTTCACATCGCGCGACGGCGCGATATTTCATACCGATTTATCGGTATTTCACTCGACGTAGTCGAATTTCATGGGTTTAGGTTTTAAGATAGCGTTACATTAATACTAATAGCGTAATGTCGCTAGCGCGACGTGAAATGTGCCTTAGGCACATAATAAAAACAATTATTATTTCACTAGTTTTTTAGCATTTATGGTATTATTCGGTCAGTGTTATTTCGGCCTTAGTTTAGAAAACTCGCGCCTTTCGTCATTTCGACCAGCGTGGAGTAACCTCTGGTTTTATTCTGATGATTTTAAAAAATACTTACATCTATCGCCATTTTATCGCCACTTAGTTTTATATACACATTTAGATCACATTTTTAAGGAGTTATTTTATGATACAAGGTATTAGTCACATCACTTTTATCGTTAAAGATTTAAGTAAAGCGACAATATTCTTTAAAACAATATTTGACGCAAAAGAAATTTACAAATTTTCATTAAAAATACAATAAAAGCTGGTTTTAATTAACAAAAAGCGTTATAACTATAGTGTCGGACAAAATAGATAATTATTTATGAGGTGTGGTGATGAATATCAATAAACGTACAATGATTATCGGCATTATTATTGCATTGCAATTGATTGTTTTAGTAAGTCTTTACAGTTTAAACGACAAGGTTGAAAACTTGTTGATTGTCAGCAATAACGATTATCTCTATAGAAGACTAGACAGTTTATCGAATAATATTGCTCAGTTAGAAGATAAAATAAATCAAGAGGCTAATTTAATTAGTGATAGCTACTTGGAATTTGGCAAAATAGATACAGAATCCTTAACATATCCTTTGACGTTTTGCGTTTTACCGAAAGCATATACTGAAAACAGCAAGCTATATATAATATTAGATGATAAAAAAATAGCGTTTAATAGAGTAGGTGATATCTTTAAGGCGACAATTAAAGCCGATGCCACAACTAGTTATCAGCCAACTGCCATTATTATCGATAACGATGGCGTTATACAAAGTCAAAAGCTTGATAGAAAAGACAATTTAGAGACTGAAGCATATTTGTATACGATGTTGCCCGAAATAAGCACTAGATTTGGAGGCACTATTAACTATGGTGATTTTAATAATAAGAAAACAGCGATTAACAAATATAATTGTACATATAAAATATACACCTCAAATGAATTATCAGAAAAGTATCAGCGTCAGCCGTTAAACATCGAAAGCGTTAAATTGGTTGTAACAATAAACGACAAATTGATTGATGAATTCGATGTACCTAAAACAGTTCAGGCGGATGACGATTGCGCTTATTTAATTGAGATAGATAAATCTTATGAACTAAAAGAAAATGACATCATCAATATGACATTTATCGCCAATATCGAAAATGGCTTAATCTATCAAAAGATAGTTGAAACGTATCTAGCCGATAACCGCATCGGCAATATTAAAACAAAACGTGAAGAATTAAAAGAAACGCCCGCAGTTATTAAAGATATAAATGGCAAAGTAATACTTAAAATGTACGAATAGTCGATTGAAAGATATTACACAACAGTGCCAGGTTCACTTACAACTAATCATTAACGTTGTCATTTCGACCGAAGTGGAGAAATCTCGATATTTATTGCCGTTTTGCGAAAAATCTGGCTAAAAAGCTAGCTTAAGCCAAGTAAAAGTGTTATAACTATAGTGTTGGACTAATAAAAAATTGGAGACTATGCTATGAATAATGTAAACAATAAAGAAATGGGCAACATATTAAAAATTAATCTCAATTCGGTTAAAAAAGAATTCAAAGGCATTGAGCGCAACTTAAGATACGGTCAAAGGCATTATTATGATAGCGATGTACAAGATTATATATTAAAATTAAATATCGCAAAGCGCATATTTAAAGGTATTAAAAGCACAGAAGTAAAAGTAGAATACTTTAATGAGTATTATTTTTCAAGCAATCAAATTAGCCTTATTTTTGATCAAGCTGGTAATTATTTAAAATCGTCTTGTGATTGTTATTTTCACAATAGCTATGTGCCGTGCGGTCACGTTTGGTTAATTGCTATGTTTCTACATGAAAAAAAGTTGCCGATTCCCTATGATTACATCGACGAAAATTATGGTAATAGAAGTGTTTTTGCCAATAAGTTACTTGAAAAACGACGCATTCGTGAAGCGCGAGAACAGTCAAAGCTATTTGTTGATACAATCATTGCACACGAAATAGAACAACAGCGTTCAATTTATGATGAAGCACGCATCACCCTAAAACCAGCCTATTATAAAAAAGTTGAATATAGCAAATATTTTAAAATAAGATACAAAATTGGTGAAGATAAAAAATATGTCGTTAAAGATTTAAAAGACAAGTTATTAACGCCCTTAAAACATAATCAATTTGTTGACTATGGCAAGAACTTTAAGACAATACTAACACAGAAAATTTTTGATGAACCAAGTCAAAGTGAGTTGCTGTTTTTAAAAGAGCATGTTGATTATATTGATAAAAACACATTATTAATCAACGAAGCAACAATCGATGATTTTCATGAGCTTCACAAAGATGATGGCGGTATCGAAGGTATGACCTTTATCGAAACCGATTTTGGCTTTTGGTTAGATGTAAAAGCAGAAAATGACTATTACAAATTAAATATATATGATAAAAACAAAAAACTAACAGAAAAACAAATAGAAGAAATGGCATTAGAAAAGGCTTCAGAAAGATACGATGTCATCGACGGCGATCCATTTTATTTAGACCATCTAATTGAACAAATGAAAAGCGACTTGCAGATAGACCATTCTAACAAGCGTTATATCTTTACCAATAAGCGATTTTACGATGTTCAAAAGTTAAATAATTGCACTAATCTTTTGTATATGGAAACAACCAAAGAAGAAGCGTTATTTTATAAATCAGTTAAATATAACGACATGTATTTCAGCAAAGAAGAAGTTGGCGATATTGTTAATATTTTTAAAGATAAGCTCAGTCATATTACAATTTCAGATGAAATATTAACAGCATTTACTGATCAAAAATCTGTTAAACCTAAATTGTACTGTGATATAAATGACGACATGGATCTAATGCTCAACTTAAAATATCAGCACAACCACGCTAATCTTTATTTTAAAAAGCTTATTCAAAAGCTCATTTTAGCAGGTTTAACTGATTTAAATACGGAATACGCCAATTTTGATGCAGTTCGCAATTATCATATTGACAAAGTGTATCACATAACAAAAGATGCCGAAGTAGTAGAATTTATCGAAAGTATACTGCCCCACTTAAATGAAGATGCCGATGTATTTTTAAGTGACTCTATCAAAAATTATTCATATGCTAAAACGCTAAATTTAACGGTTGGTGTCAAAGTAAAACAAAATCTATTAAACCTAGAACTAAAAAGTGATGATGTTGACCCCGCTGAATTTTATGATATTTTGATGCGCTATAAGAAAAAG
>PDWI01004250.1_pt1 | contig 19384 bp, 19 predicted proteins | sample 1430891 | NCBI WGS metagenome assembly PDWI01 (sample SAMN01162508, study PRJNA174530) | Oral metagenome, whole genome shotgun sequencing project. | biome: Marine environment; feature: Marine mammal; material: Swab sample of the gingival sulcus; isolation source: swab sample of gingival sulcus...
TTAAGGGTGAGTTGGAACTTATTGTGGAGGAGTAAAAATGAAAGAGGTATTAGATTTTTTAATGCTATTTGGTTTTATTGCATTTTTAACATTTTTAATGAGAGGATTTTTTTTACAAATTCAAGATAAAGAGAAAAAGCGAAAGGATAAAAACGAATGCAAATAAGAGTTTACTATGAAGATACCGATGCTGGTGGGATAGTTTATCATGCTAACTATTTTAGATATTGTGAGAGGGCTAGGAGTGAGGATTTTTGGAGTAATGGTTTTGAAGTTGTAGATAGTGGCAGAGGATTTGTTGTAAAAAGCATACGAAATGCAAACTTCATAAAACCTGCGAAACTTGGAGATATACTTGAAGTTAAAACAAAACTCATCAGCCACAAAAAGACCTCTTTTGTGGTTTTACACGAAATTTTTAGAGGGGAGCAAAAGATATTTGAAACCGAAATTTTAGCTGTATATGTTCAAGATGAAAAACCTGTTAAGATGAGTGATGAGATTATAAGGTATTTAACAAAAAGCTCATGATTTTTCATGAGCTTTAAACTTTTTAAACCAAAGATGTGGTTTGGTAAACTTTCATAAGCTCCTCATAAAAATCTTTGTCATTTTTTGGTTCTAATAATCCGTTATTTGGGAAAAGATTATCATAAATTGCTTGTACATTTTTAAATCTATCTGGATAAAGTTCACTTAAAATCATCGAAGATATATCTCTTCTTACAAACAGAGCTGGTGGTAAAATACCAGCTAATAAAAGCTCTTTTATGGACTTACTATGATATTTTATATGATGATGCGTACCATGTGGACAAGTTTTTGTGCTAACTAATGTTTTACACTCATTGCAAAATACAAATTTTGGGAACAAGGTTACTTTGATTGGTAATTTATTAATATAATCATCAAAAGAGATATGGGCTTGGTTATGGTCATAATACATAGCAACACCTCGATTACTGTAACCTAATATAAATTCATTGCAACCAAAATTTGCAGCGATTATGCACTGAAGCAAAAGATTGTTATATCCATAAAATAGATAAGTATTTTCCAATGGAATTACTACAATTTTTTCACTTGGCAGATATGTTTTTATAAAATATTTCAGTGTTTTTTCTCTAATTGAGTATGAAATTTCACTTGTATTATTTGGTTGCTTTAAAAATATGACAAGCATATCATTTTTTTCAAGTGCAATTCTTATAAGTCTTTCATGGGCTCTATTTAAAGCAGTTGTTCCGAGCATTACTCCGGCAATATTTTTAGCATTAAGATTTTGTATAGTATTTTTTAGTTTTTGTTTATTTTGTTTTAGCTTGTCACAATGAACTTCAAAACTTCCACTAACAGCGTAGTCACCAAAAGTTCTTACAACTCTGTTTGTAATCTTATCATTTTCATCATAGATACCAAAAACATTTTTCATTCTTTCATATTTATCTATTTTAAAATGACCTTCTACATTGATTTTGCCCTTGATTTTACCATCAACTACAATATCTAAAATATCTCCATGTTTAGAATTTATGATATTTTGCTGGTTTCGTTTACCATTTGGTGCCAATATAAATGAAAAAGGCATTGGGTAGTTTTTATATTGTTTTTCCTGATTTGTTTTTGTAGCTTCGTTTTTATTCATAAGTTTATCAATAGGACCGATAATACCTTCTTGCGCCAACGACAAAGTCGCAAGAGTTTGCTTATCTAAATGCAACTGCTTATTTGTCTCGTTCAATGCCATACTTCTTCCTTTTTTCCCATAAGCTTTTTCTTGAAATGCCCAATTTTTTTGATAATTCCGTGTCTGGAAATCTATTTTGATAATTGTCAATTATATACTTAATATAGTCTTCTATAGATAAAATTCCACTCGCCTCAAAATCGTCATTTTGCGTATTTAAATCTATACAGTTAATATCATTTACTTCATCATTTTCACTGCTTACCAAAACTACATCTTTACCTTTTATAAGATTTAAAATTTTCATTTTTTCATTTTTTTTAATAAGCTCAAAATTTACTATGTAATTTATCTCACCATCACAATATAGTTCAAGTTTTTTAGCACTCTCAATCTCGCTTAAAGATATTATTTTAAAATCTCTTCTTAGCATATTTGAAAGTTTAAACATAAAACAATCAGCGCTCTTTTGTGATGCACTTTTTAGAAGTATTGGAAATCTGATTTTTTTATTTATTTCAAACTCTTTGACATTTTTAAAAAGATGTTTTAAATAATTTTTATATCTTAAATTCTCTTTTTCAAGCTCTCTAAACTCTTTTAAATGGTTTAGTTTTCTTATAAGCTCTTCAATCATAAATGGCTTTTGTATATAATCATTTGCACCAGCTTTTATGGGCTTTGTAACTGTGTCATTACTAATGTATGAAACCATTAAAATAATAACACTCTCCTTATGTTTTTCTATGACAGGGTAAAAGCTTTGCCCAGAAAGATTAGTAGACAATAAAACTGCGTCGTACTTTTGCTCATTTAATGCCTCTTGCAAATTTGAAGCAGTATGGCAACAATATCCCAAAGAAGATAGTTTTGCATCTATACTTCTTGCTAGATAAACTTCATTTTCAACAATTAAAACGTTCATTTTTTCTTCCAATCAAAATATTTTAACCCCACCACAGCTTGTACTCCAATGCCCTCACTTCTTCCGATAAACCCAAGTTTTTCGGTTGTCGTTGCTTTGATATTTACTCTAAAGTTTTTTACACCTAGAGTTTTTGCTACCTTTTTTGCAATTTTTTCTTTATAAGGGCTAATCTTTGGTCTTTGAGCTAAAACGGTAATGTCAGCATTAATGATTTCAAATCCAACTTCTCTTACCATCTTACAAACCGCACTTAACATATCCATCGAGTTTGCATTTTTATATCTTTTATCAGTGTCAGGAAAAAGTTCTCCAACATCGCCTAAGCTACTTGCTCCTAAAATCGCGTCTATTAACGCATGAGCTAAAATATCGCCATCTGAGTGAGCTTTTACCCCCATACTCTCATGCACACAAATACCACCTAAAAGCAACTCTCTTTTTTCACCAAACTCATGCACATCAAATCCGCTACCAACAAAAACATCTTTGCAAGGTTTTTTTAGGCATGGCAATTTTTGTAAATCTTGCTTTTTTGTTAATTTTAAGGCTTTTTGGCTGCCATTTATGTAAAAAACATTTTCGCCACTTGCCAAAACAGCACTGCTATCATCAGTAAACAGAGTTTTGTTTTGTAAAGCTTTTTTTAAAACATTTGTGTTTGATAGTTGTGGGGTTTGGATAAGCTTTACTTCATTTCTATCGATGCAAGAGTTTTTAAAATGAACCGTATCGGTAGCATTTAAAACAGGAACTATGCAAGAGGCCAGTTTTTTTGATTTTATTAGCTCTCTAACCACTTTTTTATCCACGCAAACCCTAGCAACATCGCTGACTAAAACATACTTGCTATCTACTTCTTTAAGGGCATTTTTTAAGCTCTCTTGCCTCTCGTCTCCGCCCTCAACAAATGTATAATCGGCAAATTTTTGCATATAGGCTTTTTCTTTTTTTGAGCAAACTACGATGATTTTATCGAATTTATACATTTTTGATAATTTTTTTGTTACAAATTGCCACAATGGTTCATCTTTTATCCTAAGCCACTGCTTTTTTGTTGGCATATTAAATCTGCTCGAGCTTCCAGCTCCAAGCATAATAAGTGATATTGACAAATGCTTTCCTTATGAATATGTTACTAAATTATACACAATTAAAACTTATTTTTATATTTAAAGCAAATTAAAAATTTTTTAATTTTAAAAAAATATATATAAAATTTAAATTTTTATATATTAAGAGTATATTTATCTTTTTTTGGTATATTTTCATAATCATATTATCAAAGGTTTAAAATAATGAAAAAGGTATTAATAGTTTTAGCCGTAATCGTTGCAATTTTTGCAGGGTTTTCACTCATGTATATAAATAATGTCCCAAAAGCAGATGAAAATGTAAAAGCAAAGTGGTCACAGGTACAAAATCAGTACAAAAGAAGAGCTGATTTGATACCAAATCTAGTAAAAACTGTAAAGGGTTATGCTAAGCATGAGAGTGAAACTTTTACAAAAGTGGTTGAGGCTAGGGCAAAAGCTACAAATGTGCAAGTTGATGCTTCAAGCATAGATAACCCAGCTAAACTAAAAGCGTTTAATGACGCTCAAAATGGTTTAAGTTCTGCTCTTTCAAGACTTTTGGTAGTGGTTGAAAAGTATCCACAGCTTAAAGCAGATAAAAACTTTTTAGCCTTGCAAAGTCAGCTTGAGGGAAGTGAAAACCGCATAAGTGTTGCAAGAAGGGATTTTATAGAAGCAGTAAGGGTTTACAATCTTGAGCTTAGAATGTTTCCAAATAAAATAATTGCCTCAATTTTTCACTCAAATGCAAAAATAAGAGAGGGTTTTAAGGCAAGCGAAAAAGAACAAAACGCTCCAGAGGTTAGCTTTTAATGAACCTAAGTCAAAAAGATAAGCAAAATATCACGGAGGCCATTTGTCATGTGGAGCAAAAAAGCGAAGCTGAGCTTGTGGCGGTGATAAGACAAAATATAAGTTTTAAATCTTATAGATATTTTACCATTTTTCTTGTCCTGACAGGGCTAATTTTTGCTTTTTTTGCTTGCAATCTTTTTGGCTATATAATTACTACTATTTTAATTTTTTTGATGATTTTATTTTTAAGAAATTTTCAAAATATCGTCATTTCTTATCTGCCCATTTCTTATGTAAAAAATAATGCAAAAATATACGCTCAAAACATTTTTAATGAACTAGTAAAAGATAAAACTAAAGAGAAAATCGGCATTATGTTTTATGTGAGTGTGAGTGAAAAATATGTGCAAATCATAGTCGATGAGGGCATAAAAGAGAAAATCTCCGATGTTTATTGGCAAAAAATCGTAAATGAGTTTGTAAAAGATGTTAAAAAAGGTAAATTTGGCGATGGTTATGTGAGAGCGATTGAGAGTTGTGCGAATATTTTAAGTCATAATTTTCCAGCAAAAAACCTAGAAAAAAATGAACTAACAAACGAGGTAATTGAGCTTTGAGAAAAATTTTAGTGCTATTTTTTATACTTTTTACATATACTTTTGCTAGTTTAGATTTGCCAAAGCTAAACTCAAGAGTTATGGATATGGCACATATTTTAAGCCAAAGTGCAAAATCACAACTTATAAGCATTCTTGAAAGCGAAGAGAAAAGGTCGTCAAATCAAGTAGTAATCGCAACAGTAAAAAGTTTAAATGGATATGAGATAGAACAATTCTCAAATCGTCTTGCAAGACACTGGGCTATAGGACAAAAGGGTAGTGATAATGGAGTTTTACTTCTAATCGCTCCAAACGAGAGAAAAACAAGGATTGAAGTAGGATATGGCTTAGAGGGTTTTTTAACAGATAAAACTTCCCATGAAATCATAACTTACACGATGTTACCATATTTTAAAAAAGGTGATTTTGATAGTGGAGTTTTAAATGCTACAGAGCAAATTTTAAATGCAATAAATGGCAAAGTTGTAAAAATTAAAAAAGAAAAAAGAGGCTTTAGTCCTGCAATTTTGAGTTTTCTTGCCTTTGGATTTGCTATGTTTTGTATGATATTTGGAAGCGGTTTTACAAAAAAACTTGGGCAATCTTTATTTGGCGGTTCATTTATGGCACTATTTTTACATATTATCTCAAATAGCAATGGATATGCTGATTATTTCATAACTATTCTCATTTTTACACTTATTTTTTATTTTGTTTTTATTGATGTAAAGGAGGTAGATGAGCTAGAGTATATAGAAAACAAAAAAGGTTTTAAAAGCAAAAAGCGTAAAAAGCCTAGCTATGGTGGATATGGTGGTTATAGTAGTAGTCGTAGCGATTTTGGAAGTAGTTCTAGTAGTAGTTTTAGCGGCGGAGGCGGAAGCTTTGGCGGTGGTGGAGCAAGCGGAGGCTGGTAAGTTTGATTATTTAAGCATTTTAAAAAATATTTAAATAATCAAATAAAAAAGGATTAAAATGATGACAAAAGAAGAAGTTTTTGAGTGTCTTTGCACTGTAAAATACCCGGGTTTTCAAAAAGATATAATATCTTATGGATTTGTAAAAGAGGTAGATGTTAAGGATAGTAATGTTTTTGTAAAAGTCGATATCGTCTCATCAAGCGAAGATGTGGCAAATGAACTTAAAATCTCAATCATAAAAGCCCTCCAAGCAAAAGGGGCTGGTAGAGTTGATGTGGAAGTAAAGCAACCACAAATGCCAAAAGAGAAATCAAACACTCAAAGTGGTAAAAATATAGCACCAAATATCAAAAATTTTGTAATGGTAAGTAGTGGAAAAGGTGGGGTTGGAAAATCAACAACCACAACAAACTTAGCCATCTCTTTAGCAAAAGAGGGCTTAAAAGTGGGTCTTCTTGACGCAGATATTTATGGGCCAAATATCCCAAGAATGTTAGGCGAGGTAGGACACATGCCTGAAGTCATCGGACAAAAAGTAAGACCGATTGTAAGCCATGGAGTCGAGATGATAAGTATGGGTTCTTTGATGGAAGAGGGTCAGAGTCTTATTTGGAGAGGTGCTATGATTATGAAAGCTATTGAGCAGCTTCTAAGAGACATTTTATGGAGTGATTTAGATGTACTTTTTATAGATATGCCTCCAGGAACTGGTGATGCTCAACTTACTTTAGCTCAAAGTGTGCCAGTATCAGCTGGGATTTGTGTTACAACTCCACAACAAGTTGCCCTAGATGATACCGTAAGAAGTCTTGACATGTTCGAAAAACTTCATATCCCAATAGCTGGAATAGTTGAAAATATGAGTGGCTTTATATGCCCAGATAACGGTAAAGAGTATGACATCTTTGGCAAAGGTACGACTTCAAAATTAGCCGAACAATTTAAAACTCAAATCTTAGGCGAAATCCCAATCGAAATCGCAGTTAGAGAGGGTGGGGACGCTGGAAAGCCAGTAAGCTTTTACATGCCAGAGAGTGAAACTGCAAAAAGATACTCAGTCGCAGCAAATAAGCTTTGGGACTTTATCCAAAAAGCAAATGAAGATGGCAAAGTAAGCAACGAAAGCATCCAGCCTGTAATGGACGGAAAAAGCGCTTGTAGCCACTAAAACTTTTTCAACAGATAATACTTCAATTATCTGTTGAAAAATAATTAAAAATTAAAAGTAAAAAAATATTATAAGCGACAAAGTCACAATTTATTATTACTCCCTTATGTAAATACAAAAAAAACAATTAAAAGTCTTTATGTTGCTCTCTTGAAAAAATATTATTTGTATATTTTATTAGTGTATCCGTAAATAAAAAACACTCATAGAGTATATACCTAAATTTTTCATTTTTAATGAAATAGAATTGATATTTACTATTGTTTGTTATAATTTTATTTGAAATATTACAAAGGAGAATATAATGAAAGATGTAGTTATTATTGGTGGGGGAGTTGCTGGGCTTGGTGCGGCTTTGACACTTGGTTCTAGCGAAGGGAGTAAAAGAGGCAGAATTGAGACTTTAGTAATTGATAATGGGAAGTCTGATTTAAAAAAAGCTGAACTTCACAATGTGCCATTTGTCAAAAAAGGAACTTCTGGAGTTGAGGCGTTGGAGCAGTTAAAAAAAGATGCACTTGAGTTTAGTAGTGTAGAGTTTGTTGAAGATAGTGTTTTAAGTATTGAAGGTGAGGCTGGAGACTTTACGATAAAAGGCGAAAAAACAGAGGTAAAAAGTAAGTTTATTGTCCTAGCAACTGGAGCTCATGAACTAAATATTATCTTAAATGGTAAAAAAATTCCAACCGAGACACATGAACTTATGCCAAAAGATGGAATGATAAAAATCTCTTTTAATGGTAGACAAAAGTTTAAAGAGGGTATATTTATCGCAGGTCTTTTAAGTGGGGTTACTACGATGTATGCAACTGCGTTAGGCTCAGGTGTTGAGGCTGCTTGTGCAATACTGAGTGAAATTGGAGGGAAGACAGTTATAGTGCATGACTTTAAAGGTTCAAGAGATAAAAAATAATTACTTAAAATTTAAGCTATCGTTTTTTTTCTTTTTGATATAATTAGATTTATATTTTTTGTTTAGGAGGTAGATTATGTTGAAAATGACAGTTAAAATGGTTGTTTCACTTTTGTTGCTCTTAAGCTTTTTGTTTGCTGACGAGAAAAAAGAGTTTATATTTGCTACAGGTTATGAAAACTCTTCTTGGTTTTCAGCAAGTGATTCTTTAGCCAAGCTTTTAACTGAAAAGTTAAAACCCGAGTATGGATACACTTTTAAAGCAGTCCCAACTACTGGTTCGATTGAAAATATTGAGCTTATGCGAGAAAAGAAAGCTGATTTTGCAACGCTTCAAGGTCTTTACGCTTTGATGGCAAGCGTAGGAGACGGCATATATAAAAATCACAAACAAACGCACATAAGAACTGCTTTTTATCTTTGGCCTAATGTTGAAAACTTTACTCTAAGAAAGGATTTAGCAAAAACAGGCAATATTCTTGATGTTAAAAATGTCTATGGAAAATCTTTTGCACTGGGTCCTGACGATGATGACTTTAGAAAATCAGGCGAAATCATCCTAAGCTCTCTAGGGATTGATTACAAAAAATTTTTTATTCCTCAGGTTGGTTATGCACAAAGTGCCGATTCGTTTTTAAAAGGTGAGGCACTTGGAATGAATACACCATCTTATCCGCCAGCATTTGTTGTTTCAAAAATATTTACACAAAGGGCAGGTCAAGTTGAACTTTTAGGGTTTAAGGAGAGTCAACTTAAAGCTATAAATACAAAATATGAACTTTGGAAGCCCTTTTATGTAAAAAGTGGCACTTATGAGGGACAGAAAAAAGATATTATGACTATATCACAGCCAACTTTATTTGTTGTCTCGGATGAAATTTCAGATAAAGTTGTGTATTTGATGCTAAAAACAATCTATGAAAATCTTGAAACACTTCATAAGATGAACCCAGAGCTAAAAGAGATTTATCATAAAAAAATAATAGAAGTTCCACCTGTAAATTTTCATAAGGGCTCTATGAAATATTATAAGGAAAATGGTGTGAAGTTCCGTTTTCCAGATGCTTCGGTATATAAGTTTTTTGGTTAAAACATTGCAATTAGATTTAATTAAAAATCTAATTGCAACCCACTCTTACTATCAACTAAGATAATATAATGATAGAGCTATTTTAACATTTTAAAAAAATATTTCGTTTTTTTTCTTTTTCTGCTATAATTGCTTTTTGAAATTTTAATTTTAAGGAGTCTATTGTGTTTAAAAAGATAGTTACTGTTTTTTTATCATTATTGTTTATTCAAGCTACTTGCTTTGCTGAAAGTAACAGTTTGGAAAAAGGAGGTAAACAAGAGTTTGTTATCGCTACTGGATTTGAGGGTGGAACTTGGCATACCTCTTGTAAGTATATAGCGGAACTTTTAAATGAAAAACTTGCTAGTAAAGGATATAGCTTTAAAGTTATTCCGACTCTAGGTTCATTAGAAAACATAGAGTTGTTGCAGAGTGGAAAAGCTCAATTTGCAACTATTCAAGGGCTTTTTTCATTGATGGCAAGTGAGGGAATTGGGGCTTATAAAGGTAAAAAAACTGATAAATTAAAAGCCGTATTCCATTTGTGGCCAACTGTTGAAAACTATACCATCAAAAGTAAATATATAAAAACAGGTAATATACTTGATTTAAAAGGCTTTTATGGCAAATCATTTTCTCTTGGACCCGATGGAGCAGATACTAGGATAGAAGGTAACATAATTCTAAGTTCACTTGGTATTGATTATGAAAAAATGACAATACCGCAACTTGGATATATGGAGAGTTCAAAAGCTCTACTTGGTGGTGAGATTGATGGCATGAGTACCCCATCTTATCCAGTTTTATATCCACTTGAAGCACTTTTTATAAAAGTTCCAACAAAAATATCTATGCTCGAGTTTAGAGAAGATCAACTAAAGGCTATAAATGAAAAGTATCCTGTATGGTCGCCTTTTGTCATAAAAAAAGGTATGTACACAAATCAAAATAGAGATGTCCATACCATAGCTCAACCAAATATTTTGACAGTTTCAAATGATGTTAGTGAAAAAGTCGTATATGATGTGATGAAAGTTGTTTATGAAAATTTACCACTATTGCACTCAAAAAATGACGCATTAAAAGAGATTAAAAATAAAAAGATGATTGAGCTACCACCGATTAATTTTCACAAAGGTGCGATGGAATACTATAAAGAAAATGGCGTAAAGTTTCGCATGAGAGACGCTGCTATTTACAAATTTTTTGGTTAATTTAACTGAATATAAAATCCAAATCACCCATTTTTGCCGCTTTTTTTGTCAAATTTTTTTTATAAAAAAAGTGGCAAATTTAACTTTTATAATTTTTTTTAAATATATACTAGACTTTTTGCAAAAGTATAGCTATAATACTCATCTTAATAATAAATAAAAGCAGGTACTAAATGATTAAATATTTGTTTATTCCAATAACTTTAGTGTCACTTTTAAATGCTAGCTCAAGTGCCAAAAAAGATTTGGATACACTTTTGCTCATGTATGAAAAAGAAAATGACCTTTCAAAACAGACTAAAAAAGAGTCAGCTGGAAATGTTTTAGTCTATACTAGAAGAGATTTGCGTAGAATGCAAATAAAATCTTTTAGTGAACTTTTAAAGAGTATTCCGTTTTATAGATATAATGAAAATAATCTAGGACTTACTGATCTTTCATATAATGGGCTAACTATATCAACTAGCAATGAAGCTAGAGTCTACATCAATGAGCGAGAGGTTGGAACTCCATACTTTGGAAGTGGTTTAGCGCTTCTGTCTCAACTAGATTTTGAGTATGTTGACCATGTTGAAATCTATTATAATTCAACAACATTTGAGTTTGGGATAGAACCTGCAAAATTAGTTGTAAAGTTGTACACTAAAGACCCAGTTAGAGAAAATGGAGCTCAGATTAAACTTAGTGGTGGATTAAGAGGAAATAAAGAGGCAAGTTTTGCTTTTTCTAAAGTTTTTGATAATTTCTCCTTGTATAGTTATGTAGATAGAAAAATAGTAAATGAAAGGAGTGTTGTTATTGGTGATACGCCAATGCGAAGAGATAAAAAGGGTACACATTTTTTTCTTTCACTGCAAAATGATAATCATAGATTTGAATACAATAATTATCTTGTAAATAGTAATCTATTTATGCAAGGAAGCAATATAACACCAACTAAAAATAACGGTTATGCAAATTATGATTTACTTGGTTGGTACTCAACTTGGCTAGACAAAAAACTATCATTATCCATTGATTATATTCATCTAAACGCTACTCAAAGTAAAAGTGATGATGAGCCAATAGTCGATGATGCAAAAATCGAAAATTTTAAAATTCCGATATATGATTTGTATGTTAAAAATAGTGATTATGCTTTTAGTGCTTTAGCTAAATATAAAGATAGCTATAAAAATCATAATCTACTAATCGGAACTTATTACAAACACAAAGGATTTAAAAATAAGGAGATAGGGGTTAAAATAAAATCTAGCACTCATAATGATTTAATTAAATTTAAAATTGATAATTTTAGCTTACCGTATGATGGTGAAGATATTTATGGTCTATTTTTTCAAGATAGCTATGCTTTAAGCGACAATCAAATGCTAATAGCAGCATTTAAGTACGATATAATAGACATCGACAAAACCAAAGCAAATAAAGAAAATCTCTATTTCAATCGTCTTGGGTATATTTATAATAATAAAAATTTTACATTCAAATCATACTATACACTCTATAGATTAAGTTTTGAACCATTTGTATATTTTTACTCTAAAAATCCTAGTAAAATTAAAAATCAAAAAAATGAAAATATGTTTTTAGAGTTTGCTTGGAGAAGAGACAACTTAAAGTATAATTTAAATCTATTTGCTAGCAAAGAGAGTGATAAAATTCTATTAGATTATAGTAACTCACTAAAACCTTACTATAAAAAAGGGGTCTCATTTTCAACATCTTATGAGTATGATTTGTTAAATAGAATTGAGGGTAGTGTTTTCATTGCAAATGAGAGATTAGATAGTTTTGATTATAATGATGTCTTTTATGGTGCAAATATAAAACTTTTGAATACATTTGGAAAATTTGATCTCTATAATGAAATAATATATAGAGGCGGATATGATGGGTTAAGTGATGGTTATGATTATAATTTTGCCGTAACTTACAGAGTAAATAGAGATTTTTCTATCTATGCTAAAGGGGAAAATGTCTTTAATAGTGCCATTAAAACAAGATACCATAAAAAATCTTTTAATATGAGTAAAGATTATATTTTTGATCCAATATCAGTATCAAGTCAAAGATTTATGCTTGGAATGGAGTATAGATTTTGAAAAAGCTACTTTTTATTACCTGTGTCATTTCGGCACTAAGTGCATCGACAAATTTACCTATTAGAGTGCAAATTATGGAAAAGGTTGCCTTAGCATTAGTTGACAAAACAGTTATAAATGTTATGATACAAGATGAAAAAGATTTAAGATTGATTGAAAATTCGAAGCTATTAAGTGTGGTAAACGATTGTGAAATAGCAGATATAATTTTAGTTAGAGACTATGATAAACACAAAAGATGTAAGACAGATGGTATAGTTTTTGCCACAAACTACTTGGGGTATAAATATACTCCAAATGTCTTGGGAGCATTTTTTTATCAAAAAGGTAGACCAAATATAATTTTAAAAAGAAAACAGCTTAAGCGAAGAAATATAGTGTTACCAGATGAATATGATAAATATATAGAGTAGTATTTTATTCTAAATCACATAAGTGCAAATATGCCTTAAAATTTTAGTTTTTAAGGCATATTTTTCTAGTCTTGTAAAGATTTTAGATAGGTTTTATTGACCCATGCTAGACATCTTTGTTTTACATTTTCTTTTAAATTTCCATAGAAAAAGTCATAATCATAAATATGATAAACCTCGTCACCCATACTCATATCAAGTCTATCTTTAATCTCTGGAGTTGGCACTACTAATGAACCATTATCGTCTATTTTAGCCGATGTAAAATGTTCTACCTCTAGCTCTTCTTTATCTTTTAGGGTTATTTTTGCAAAGCTATTTTTACTTCTGTCTTGGTTTTGCTTATTTGTAGTCCAATTAATCGGATTTACGCAAAGTGCATTTTCACTCATTACAGGTGAAACTCCGCCATCGCCAATGGTATTGTAAGTGATTATACTTGGTACCGATATGGGAGTGTTAGCAAGAGCAACTCCAATGGCGTCGATGTCATTTTGAGTGATTGTTGAACCAATAGCGTAAAATGCTATAAGTTTATCTTTATCTATCAAGTCTGGATTTTGGATTAGTACATTTTTTAAAATATCTGTTCCTTGCCCGTGTCCAGCTATAATATAAGCTCTACCGTCATTTACATTTTCTAAATAGTATGTAAAAGCGCTTTTGATATCTTCCTCGGCATTTTGTAAAAATCCATCTTGTAAATTTTGCGGTAGACTTGAAATGGAGCTTGAATGTTGTTGGTATTTTGGAGCAAAGACATTGCAACTTTCGCTAAAAACTCCTGTCATTTTTTGAGTCAAGCTTTTTGCAAGTTCATTTACCTCTTCATTATCAAGCTTTGCATTAAAGCCGTTGCTAACGCCACAGTAGCTTGTTGGGTGGACGAAAAACACATCGTAAGATTTCTCTTTTTGGATATCAAAATATATCCAATTTTGAGTATCTTCATAATCTGTCACACATCTTGGCTTAAATAGCCAAAATATCCCAATAGCCAAAAGTGCTAATGCACCAATTATAAAATAACACATAATTTACCTCCTAAAATATTTTACCCACTATTTTATCATAATTTAGATAACAATGGGTATATATTTTTATAAATTTATCTTAACTCTCCTTTTAGCTCCTTATAATCATCACTTGTTTTTATAAGCTCTTCATGGGTACCAAAAGCTTTTATGTAGCCGTTTTTTAGTAAGGCGATTTTGTGGGCTTTTTGTATGGTGCTTAGGCGGTGAGCGATTACAAAAGTGATTTTATCTTTTATCACATCTTGAAGTACCTCTGTGATTTTTTGCTCACTTGTATTGTCTAATGCACTTGTTGCCTCATCAAATATCAAAATCTCAGCCTCGCTATATAAAGCCCTTGCTATGGCTATGCGTTGTCTTTGTCCGCCTGAAAGGTTAGTGCCAAATTCATCTAGTTTTGTGTTTATGCCTTGTTTTAGTCTGCTTACAAAAGCGTAAGCGTTTGCTTTTTTTAAAGCGTTGATGACTTTAGGTTCATTAATCTCTTTTCCATAAGCCACATTTGCTGCTATGGTGTCATTAAAGATGTAAACTCTTTGGGATACAAAGGCGATTTTGTCTCTTAATTGAAAAATGTTATAATCTTTTATATTTACTCCATTTATATAAATCCCACCGTCGCTTACATCAAAAAATCTCACAAGCAAGTTTACCAAAGATGTTTTGCCTCCACCGCTACTGCCAATGAGTGCTAAAAAGTCGCCTTTTTTTAGCTTTAAGTTTATATCTTTTAAAGCTTGGGTATTTTGGTACTTTAAACTCACATTTTTAAACTCAACACTTTTGATGTGGGCTTGAAGAGGGGTGTAGCCACTTTTTATATTTACTTTTTGTTCTAAAAGATGAAAAGTTCTCTCGCCTGCTGCAACTGCGTCTTGCATTTGATTGTAAATCTTAGTAAGCCTTTTAAGTGGAGTATAAAGCATAAAAAGAGCTGCTAAAAATGAGAAAAAACTTCCCACACTCATATCGCCATCTATCACTTCTTTTCCGCCGATGATTATCACAATAGCTACTCCAAGAGAGCCTAAAACTTCCATAATCGGACTTGCAAGATTTGAGACTTTTACCGCTTTCATATTGAGATTAAAAAAGTTATGGTTGTGTTCTTTAAACTTTTCAAACTCAAAATTTTGGGCGTTTGAGGATTTGATAATCTCAATATTTGTAAAAATTTCACTAAGTCTTGAGCTTATGTCTGAAGTCTTTTCTTGGGATTTAAAAGATATTTTTTTCATCTTTTTTGCTAGGCGTGAGAGTGGATACACGGCTAATGGCATGATAATTAGTGCAAAAAATGAGAGATGAAAACTCTGATAAACCACTACGCATAAAAGTCCAACTATAGTTATGCTTTCTCGCAAAAAATCAGGTATTAGATTTGAAACAACTGTTCTTATCCTCTCAATATCATTTATGCTTCTGCTGATTAGCTCCCCTGAGCGGTATTTGTAAAAAAAAGCTAGATCAAAACTTAGCATTTTTTTAAGTAAAATATTTCTAAATCTTCTTACTGTATCTTGCCCTATATATGCAGCAAAATAAGTTTGTGTATATCTTCCTAACTCTTTTATAAAATAGACTGCAACTATGGCATAAGGCAAAAGATAGAGCAAATCCACATCTTTTCTTATAAAAATATCATCTAAAACAGGTTTTACTAGGTAGGCTGAAAATGCCGTTCCAGCTCCTGCTAAAATGATGCCAATTGCCATAAAGATAAATTGTGGGATATAGTCTTTAAAATATGGAAAAAACCTTTTTAAAAGCTCATAGGTTTCTTTCATGAAAGTCTCTCCCAAATCGTGCCTTCGCTTGTATCTTGAATGCTAATGTTTTTACTTAAAAGCTCATCTCTAATCTCATCAGCTTTTTTAAAATCTTTTTGTTTTTTTGCTTCAGCTCTTTTTGCTATAAGTTCATTTATGGCTTGTTTTTCTTCTTCGCAAATGCCAAGCTGAAAATACTTAGTCTCGTCCATATAACCAATGCCGATAACTCTTTTTATAAGCTCAATATTTGCATGAGTTTCGTACATAAAAGCTTTATCTTTTGGATTTTTATCCAAGCTTTCATTTGCTTTTATTATCATCTCATCAATGACGCTTAATGCTTTTGAAATGTTTAAATCGTCACTTAAAGCCTCTAAAAGTTTAGCTTTAAACTCTTTGTTTGGTAAAAACTTTTTAGCACTTTTTAAGCGTTTTTTAAGTCTATAAAGCTTATCAAGGCGTTTTTTACTAACAAGCAAATCACTTTCATTGAAGTTAAAATCGGCTCTATAGTGGGTTGAGATTAGATAAAATCTTAAAATCTCACCATCATATTTTGCTAAAGCGTCTTTTAGAAAAAAGCTATTGCCTAAGCTTTTACTCATTTTTTGGTTATCAATATTTACAAAACCATTATGCATCCAATATTTTGCCAAATTTTGCTCACTATGGCATCTTGTTTGCGCACACTCATTTTCATGATGAGGGAAAAGCAAATCAGCCCCACCAGCGTGAATGTCTATTTGATACTCCCCAACATTTGCCATGTGTTTTTTTATCATAGAAGAACACTCTGTATGCCAACCGGGTCTGCCATATCCAAATGGACTCTCAAACCCAATCTCACTTTTTTCTACTTTTTTCCACAAAGCGAAATCTTTTTGGTCCTTTTTTTGATTATTTGTCTCAACTCTTGCAACTGCGTCTTCTATGTGATGATTGCTTAAGCTTAGATACTTTTTGTCTTTGCTTGTATCAAAATATACCCCATCTTCTATCTCATAAGCAAAACCTTTTTTTATCAAATTTTCAATGTCATTTATCATGAAATCAAGATTTTCAGTCGCCTTTGGTTCAAGGTCAGCGTTTGATACATGAAGGGCGTTCATTTCATCTTTGTAACGCATGATGTAAAACGAAGTAATCTCTTCTAAGCTTTTACCGCTCTCACTCATCTTTTTAACGATTTTATCATCAATATCAGTAAAGTTTTTTACAAATTTTACTTTGTAGTCAAGCTCACTTAACACTCTTCTAAGCAAATCAAAAGCTATAGAACTTCTTGCATGTCCTAAGTGGCTATCGTCATAAACCGTTGGGCCACAAACATAAATGCTAACTTCAGGTTCATTAATGGGCGAAAACTTTAATTTTTGTTTTTTGGCTGTATCATAAATATACATGTAAAATATCCTTTAAAAAATATAAAATTATCCATTCGCTTAGCAAAACGCCAAGCAAAATTACTATTTTTTTGTCTTTTATTATATCTAAAAATTTGCTAAATCCATAAGCTTTTAGTGTTAAGATAAGCAAAACAAACCCACTTAAACTCCCAGATAGTGCAAGTCCCATAATGCCAAGTGGTCTAATAAGCAGCAAAGAAAATACTACATTTAGTCCAAGGCTAATCATAGAAATATTTGCTGCTTTTTTTTGTTTTTCGTGGGCGTATAGGTAGAGTGAAAAAAGTCTTGCAAGTCCAAATGGTAAAAGTCCGATTAGATACATTTTTAAAACACTTGCGGTATTTAGGGTGTCTTGAAAATTAAAAGAACCCCTTTGAAAAAGCAGTTTTATAATCTCTTCGCTTAGCATAATACCCCCAAGTGTGCAGATGCAAAGCAAAGAAAAAAGTAGCCAAAATCCATTTCTTAAAAACATATCCGCTTTTTGCTCATCTTTTTGTTTGATAGCTTTTGTGATTTTTGGAAAAATGGCGATGCTTAAAGCTATGGCAAAAAGAGCTAGTGGGAGTTGAAAAATGCGGTTTGCATAGTAAAGATAGCTAATGCTACCACTTACTAAAAAACTTGCAAGCCAAGTATCAATAAAAGCTGAGATTTGTGCGGTTGATGAGCCTATAATGCCGTGGGTAAAAAGGGTAAAAAAGTTTTTTGTTTGTTGCGTTTTTTTGTTTTGATATTTAAATCCACCGATTAAAAGTTTATGTAAGTTCTGTTTTCCTAAAGCGATTAAATGAACCAAAAGTTGCCCAAATCCTCCTATGATGACCGCATAAGACATAAGATAAACGGTTTTATCTGGTGTATTTGTATTTGAAAAAAGAAGTGCTATGATTAGAGCTATATTTAAAATGGCAGTTGAAAAAGCAGTGGTGGCAAAATGGTTTTTATAATGCAGCAGTGACGCACAAAATGTTACTAAAAAAATCAACAAAAGATACCAAAAATTTATCCTTACAAGTGGGGCTGCTAAAATAATGGCGTTTTCATTAAATCCGTAAGCTAAAAGTTTTGTTAAAAGTGGGGCAAAAAGCATGACTACAAATGATACTAAGATTAAGCAAACAGTAAAATATGACAAGATTTTTACACTAAAAACGCCTTTTTGATTTGATTTGGTAAAAGTTGGTAAAAATGCTTGGCTAAATGCACCCTCAGCAAAAATTCTTCTAAAAAGATTTGGCAGTTTAAAGGCCACAAAAAATATATCACTATAAATGTTTGCTCCTAAAATAGATGCCGTTAGCAAATCTCTTATAAAGCCTAAAATCCGTGAAGTTAGTATTCCAAAACTATTTGTAAAAAATGAGCGAATAAACATAATAATTGCCTTATTAATTAGATTTTATGCTTTAAAATGATAATATTTTAACTTTTATTATGATAGTAAAAAAGTGATTAAAATTAGCAAAAATTGATAAAATTAAGGTGAAAATTAGTAAAAATGATAGTAAAAATTGAGGGAAAAGTTGTAAAGAAAGAGCCAACTTTTTTGCATTTAAAACTAAATAGTGGCGTAACTTATGGGATTTTTATATCCTTACAGACTAGCTCACTTGTAAAAATTGATGAGATAGTTGAGCTTGATATTAAACAAATTATCCGCGAAGATGCAAACTTGCTTTATGGATTTTTAAGCAGTGATGAAAAAGCAATGTTTGAGGCACTTTTAAAAGTAAATGGAGTTGGTTCAGCTACTGCTATGGCAGTTTGCTCAACTTTGAGTCCAAAAGGATTTAGTGACGCTTTAGCAAATGGTAGTGTGGATAGCTTTAAAAAAGTTCCAGGCATTGGTCCTAAAACTGCTAAGCGGATTTTGGTAGACTTAAGTGAGTTTAGCTTAAGTGGCAGTGGGGGTGGCGGTATGTCGCCGATTTTTAGTGAGGCTAGTTTGGCGTTGGAGAGTTTGGGATTTAAAAAAGATAAAATTGCTTCTGTGCTAAAAAGTTGCAACGCTACAAATACGGGTGATTTGGTAAAACAAGCACTTAAAAAATTATCTTAAACATTATTTGAGAGGAAAAAATGAAAATAGGAATTGTTTTTGGAGGGGTTAGTTTTGAGCATGAGATTAGCATAGTAAGTGCTATTTCTGTTGGTAAAGTCATGAGTCATGAGAAAGTTTTTATATTTTGCGATAAATTTAGAGAATTTTACCTGATAGAAAAAGAGAATATGAAAGCAAAATATTTTAGTAGTGGCGAGTATAAAAAAAGCAAAAAAAT
>PDWI01004251.1_pt1 | contig 19383 bp, 14 predicted proteins | sample 1430891 | NCBI WGS metagenome assembly PDWI01 (sample SAMN01162508, study PRJNA174530) | Oral metagenome, whole genome shotgun sequencing project. | biome: Marine environment; feature: Marine mammal; material: Swab sample of the gingival sulcus; isolation source: swab sample of gingival sulcus...
GGCCTCCTACCTGTGTCCACAAGAAATCATCTTTTTCCAGTAGACCAGAGGCAGACCCTCTCAAAAACATTTTTTTCTGTTCACAAATTGATTCATCTATACCGGCATTCACACTACAATTTTGCGAATAGACTCTCCCCGGAAACATAAAACCAACGATGGAAACCACAACGAACACAGCAACTCGCACCCCAGAAAAGCAGCGCAATGTCGCAAAAAGTAAATCACGAACCATGACAAAAGGATATTAATTACTCCTAAATTAAATACAACTAACTCCTAAGAGTTATAAATCTGTTCTGTTTGTTTTGCCCCTACAACAAGGGCGCTAAGAATACAACTGCACCTTGTAACACCGCTAAATGTTTACATCATAGATAACGCAATTATGCTCTTGCGTGCAAAATTAAACTATTTCTTTCTAAAAAGAAATAGTAAGAGTAAGAAAAAAAGAGAAAAGAATTTACCTTTAAAAAAAAGGCCGAGCAATAAACCTCCCCAAAGAGAGGGGAAGGGTATCGAAATAATGAAATCTAACGATCACTCAAAAACGCCTCTACAAATAGTCCTTCAAATAAAGGTACCCGGGAGTTAAGGCTCCTTTATGAAGAATCAATGCCTCCTTTATGGGAGAGGGAAGTTGCAATGCTTCAAAAGAAGCCGTATAATCACAAGTGACAATCTCTTTCAGGTAAGGCATCAGGGCTTCACCAAAGGCCTGAGAAGCTTCTACAGGCAGTTCACTGGGCAGGATATCCACGGCCATCACCAAAATTCCCTTCCCTTCAAAACCACTGATGGGCGCATCAGTAAAAGGATTATACACAAACACAGGATCTTCAATGGGCGTTCCTTTATGGGTGCACTCCACAGAGCCATTGGGATCGCAAGTCACATCACCGATCACCGTCAACTTGGGGTTTCCCTCCGCATAACATCTCTTCAAATAGGACTTGGTCACAATACGGGGATAGCGCTCATCCCAGTACATACAGTTCATCAGGCAAGAGAGATGAGGTAAGTACTGCTCAAAAACACCCTCATAATCCTGGGGATGCTGATAATAGTCCTGCAAGTCGAACCTCTCCGGCGACTGCTTATGCACCGAGAGGTGCTTCTCCATAAAGAGTGTTTTATAAACTTTATGGTCAGAGAGCGTGGTTTTCTCATCACGGTGAAGCAGCTCTTCAGGAGAAAGTTCCTCAAAGGGAAGCAAGTCAAGAATTTCCTGAGCACCTTTGGAAACATTCCCATAACCGGTGACTCCCACCGTAAGAGGCGTAATCTCTGAGGGGAGGCCATGAGCAGCAATCTCACTTCCCACCGCCTTAATGGCACAACGCGCTTCTTCCAGAGAGGCATATTGATGGGTCTGCTTCAACTTCCGGAAAGGAGTCTCAATCCCTAACTTTTGATAACGTTGCCCCAAGGCCCATAAACTATTAATCATCCCTGCCAATCCGGCAAAGCGGCCAAAGAAGATCAACCTTCGCCCCTGTGCATCCACCACCCGTTCATGATCAATCAGATTGACACCACAATCCATCATCTTCCGCAACATGGGCATATTATAAGGTTGTCCCTTAATCACATGGGAAAAGAACATATACGTTTTACCCTTTTCAAAGAAAGAGAGAGGCATCTCCTTCACACCAAAAATCACGGGACACTCCTTTAGGGAAGAGACTACCTGTGCACCGGCCTGCAAATAGGCTTCATCTGAAAAAGCACGGGTGGGCGACGTTTGCACCATAGCCTGCAAGCCTTGCTGCTCAACCATCTCTTTCACCTGCGAAGGGACTACGGCCACCCGACGCTCAAGGGCATACTTATCTTCATGCCGAATACCGAAAATTGTGTTCATGGGATCAAATCGTTTATTAGGGGAACAAATGTAACAAAAAAAAAACAGAAAAACCACGGTTTACAGGAAAGACATGTCATAACATTTTACACCTATTATATATAGGGCACGCCCTGCCCCTATCGTGCCTCCAACAATTATTCATTACAAATTGTCTTTCCCTTCGTGGATTTCAGGAAAAAAAATGTACATTTGTCCAGACAAGCGCCCTTGCGCCTATAATATAATGATTAACAGTATTTTACAACGAACGATACATTTTCAACATACCGAGAAAGAGATCGTAAGGATTGTTGTGCCTCACGCACCGTTGCCGTCATCACACAATACAATAATATTTACTCAAAACAGAAAAATAAATTAAAAAATAATAGATATAACTCAAACACTTTAAAATCTATCATAGATAAAATAAATAATAATTTATCATAAACAACAAGATTTCTATGAATCAAGCAATGAATCGAAAAAACGTCTATACCTTCGGTGCTGGTGAAGCTGAAGGCAAAGCAGACATGAAAAACTTATTAGGGGGCAAGGGTGCCAATCTGGCGGAGATGAACCTTATTGGGGTACCTGTTCCTCCAGGCTTCACCATCACCACAGAAGTTTGTACTGACTACAATAAATTGGGCAGAGAATCCGTCATCAACATGCTTAAACCAGAGGTAGAAGAGGCGGTAGCCAAGATTGAAAAAATTATGGATGCCCAGTTTGGTGATCAGGAGAATCCGCTTCTCGTATCCGTGCGTTCGGGAGCAAGGGCTTCTATGCCGGGCATGATGGATACCGTACTTAACTTAGGACTCAACGACAAGGCTGTGGAAGGTATCGCAAAAAAATCTGGTAACGAACGTTTTGCATGGGACTCCTACCGTCGCTTTGTACAGATGTACGGAGATGTAGTTATGGGTATGAAACCCGCCTCCAAAGAGGAGCACGATCCTTTCGAAGTACTCATTGAAGAGATCAAAGAGGAGAAAAAGGTGGAGTTAGACACCGATCTTACGGTAGCGGATCTGAAAGAGCTAGTCAAACGCTTTAAAGCAGCCGTCAAACGCCAAACAGGAAAAGACTTCCCGGTAGATCCGTGGGAACAGCTGTGGGGTGCCATCGTAGCCGTTTTTGATAGTTGGAACAACGACCGAGCCATCCTGTACCGTAAGTTAGAGGGTATTCCTCACGAGTGGGGTACTGCTGTCAACGTTCAGGCCATGGTCTTCGGGAATATGGGCGAAGGTTCTGCCACTGGAGTGGCCTTTACCCGTGACGCCGGAACCGGAGAGAATCTCTTCAACGGAGAGTATCTGATCAACGCACAAGGTGAAGATGTGGTGGCCGGTATTCGTACCCCCCAGCAAATCACCCAGGAGGGATCCCGTCGTTGGGCTGTTCTGGCTAATGTCTCCGAGGAGGAGCGTGCCGCCAAGTACCCCTCGTTGGAAGAGACCATGCCCGAGCTGTACCGACAACTCAATGAGACGCAAGAGAAACTTGAACAGCACTATTCGGATATGCAAGACCTGGAGTTCACCATCCAGGAGGGAAAACTCTGGTTGCTCCAAACCCGTAATGGAAAACGTACCGGTGCAGCCATGGTACGCATTGCCATGGAGATGCTCAAAGAGGGTATGATCGACGAAAAAACAGCAATCCAACGGGTAGAACCCAACAAGTTGGACGAGTTATTGCACCCGGTATTTGACACCGAAGCACTGAACGAAGCCACCACCATCACCAAGGGACTCCCCGCTTCTCCAGGAGCTGCCACCGGACAGATTGTCTTCTTCGCCGACGAGGCCACCAAATTCGGGAACACCATTCTCGTGCGTATTGAGACCTCTCCGGAAGACCTTGAAGGGATGAACGTAGCCAACGGAATCCTCACCGCCCGCGGAGGGATGACCTCTCACGCTGCCGTGGTGGCACGTGGCATGGGGAAATGCTGTGTTTCCGGCGCCGGTGCCATCCGCGTGGACTACAAAGCAAGAACTGTTACCGTCAACGAAAAGACCTTCAAGGAAGGAGATTGGATCTCCCTCAATGGTTCCACCGGACAGGTCTACGAAGGACACATAAAAACCATTGATCCTGAACTGAGTGGAAACTTCAGCGAGTTGATGACGCTAGCCGATAAGTACGCCCGTCTGTTGGTACGTACCAATGCGGATACCCCCCACGATGCAACGGTAGCACGCAACTACGGAGCACAAGGAATCGGACTCTGCCGTACAGAGCACATGTTCTTTGAGGGAGAGCGTATCAAAGCGGTACGTGAGATGATTCTGGCTTCCGACGAAGCTGGCCGCCGAACAGCCTTGGATAAGATCCTTCCCTTCCAGCGAGAAGATTTTGAAGGTATCTTCGAGGCGATGCAAGGCCTGCCTGTCACCGTACGCCTGCTCGACCCGCCCTTGCATGAGTTTGTGCCCCACGAGGAGAAGAACCAGCAAGAGATGGCCGACGAAATGGGCCTCACCCTGAAGGAGGTACAGAAAAAAGTTAGCGACCTTTCGGAAGTAAACCCCATGCTGGGACACCGCGGTTGTCGTTTGGGCAACACCTATCCCGAAATTTCCGAAATGCAAACACGGGCGATCATAGAAGCAGCCCTGAACCTCAAAGCAAAAGGTATTGAGGCGAAGCCCGAAATCATGATCCCCCTCACCGGTACACTTCAGGAGATGAAGATGCAAGAGGAGATTGTTCGCAACACCATCCAGAAGGTGTTTGCCGAGCGCAATGACTCCATCGACCATCTGGTAGGAACCATGATTGAAATTCCCCGTGCAGCACTTACAGCTGACATGATCGCTGAGAGTGCCGAGTTCTTCAGCTTTGGCACCAACGACCTCACCCAGATGACCTTTGGTTACTCCAGGGATGATGCCGGAAAATTCCTCCCCATTTACCTTGACAAAAACATCCTCAAACACGATCCTTTCCAAGTACTGGACCAAGAGGGTGTAGGCCAATTGGTGAAGATGGGAGTAGAGAAGGGACGCAGCACCCGCAAAGACCTCAAAGTGGGGATCTGTGGGGAGCACGGCGGAGAGCCAAGCTCCATCGACTTCTGCCACCGGGTAGGAATGAACTATGTGAGTTGTTCTCCTTTCCGCGTACCCATTGCACGACTAGCTGCAGCACAGGCTGCCATCCTGAACCAGTAGAGAGACACGCTGACGTGATAGACATACCAAGGGGTATGTCTATCTATAACTTGCCATGCCCATCGTACCCCATACGATGGGCATGTTTGGTAACGGCCAATGTATAGAAACCGATGATGGATGAGACCATTTTACCTGTTTCTATTTTTCCAAAACAGGGCAACCTCTTTTATGCGCAAATGGTCACAAAATATGCGCCTGCCCAACGATAATCCCATGTCTGTAGACGGATAGAAGAGCTACGATAGCTATTGCAAAATTTATGATTCACACGACTTATTTTCTGATGAATAGAAGAACCTCCATTTCCTCGTTAAAAATCAACGATCACCAACCTGTCAACACATTAATGACAAAAACAGATAAAAAAGCGGCCTAATGTCAACGTTTTACACGACTCCATCGGAGTTGTATTTGTTCTTGCCGTTAATGTGCTACACATAGTTGAATCCTTCAGATTCTCTCCCCCCTTTTACTAATCCCTTACATTTCAAAACATCCCCCATAAAAACGTTTGCACTTTCACGGATAAATTATAACTTTGTTTCTTCAACATCCACAGATACCACTAAAACGTTTTATATGGATCTAAAAGCATTGTTGGCGCAAGCCATTTCTGCACATGGAAGCATACACGAGAATCCTTCCCGCCAGGAGATGATTCGCATGGCAGTAGCACAAAAAGAGGCCTTAGTCACTCCCAATGGGGCCCTGGCCACCTGGACACCCACAGAGAGCACGGGGCGTAGTCCCAAAGACACGCTTATTGTACGACACCCCGACACCCAGCATCATATTGACTGGACATCGGCAAACAACATCCCCGTAGAGCAAGAGATCTTCGATATGCTTTTTGAAGATGCCATTACCTTTATGGAAGAAACGGAACATATTTACATTACCGATAGGGTCATAGGAGCAGACAGCGCTTATGCTCTCCCAGTGAGAACCATCACCAGTCACGCCCTATATGCCGTCTTCGCAGACAATATGTTTCGACCGGTTATGGAGGATATTGAAAAGAGTTGTTTTGCCCATCAGGGGTTTACCCTTTTATCTCTTCCTTATCGAAAACTCGATGAAAAAAAGTATGAAGGAAAACTGCGAAAACTGCCCGACGGAAGCACCTCAACAATGGCCGTTGCCATGGATTTTGATCGCAAACTGGGAGTGATTATTGGTTCGGCGTATATGGGATCCATGAAAAAGATGCTCTTTACCGTAATGAATTACCTCCTTCCTTTTGAAGGCGTCTTACCCTTACACTGCAGTGCTAATGAAGGGAAAAATGGCACCTCAGCGCTTCTTTTAGGACTTTCGGGAACAGGAAAAACCACGCTATCAGCAGATCCCGAGCGCGCGCTACTGGGAGATGACGAACATGGATGGAGTGAAAATGGCATTGCTAACTTTGAGAATGGATGTTACGCAAAGATGATCGATATTACGGCAGAGAGTGAACCGGAGATCTACGATGCCGTGATGCACCACGCCCCCTACACCGAGCATGGTGCCATCATTGAAAATGCCATGATCTATCCCAATGGAACCATCGACTACTTTGATGATCGTTTCACCCAAAACTCCAGAGCCTCCTATCCGCTCTTCATGCTAAAGAATATTAAAAAATCATCCTGTAGTGGACACCCCAACGCCATCCTATTTCTCACAGCCGACGCTTATGGCGTGTTGCCCCCCATTTCCAAGCTTAACCCAGACCAGGCAATGCTTTGGTTCTTAATGGGATATACCAGTAAGCTAGCGGGTACGGAAACCGGGATCAAAGAGCCTCAGACCACTTTCAGCCGATTCTTTGGGGCCCCCTTTATGCCGGGTAACCCTGATGTGTATGCGAAGATGCTAGGAGAGAAGATGGAGAAGCATCACACCGAGGTGTACCTTATCAATACCGGCTGGACCGCAGGACCCTACGGAGTCGGCCGAAGGATTAAGTTGCGTTATACCCGCGCCATGGTAAATGCCGCGCTCAGTGGAGCACTCTCTCATGTACACTACAACTATGACAAACTGTTCCACCTCAACATCCCCTCATCATGTCCGGAGGTTCCCCAGGATATACTCTTCCCCAAAAGCACATGGGAAGACCAAGAGGCCTATGATAAGATGGCGCAAAAGCTGGCACAACAGTTCTCCGAAGCCTTCGACAAGGCTTATGGAGACAAGAATATCGACGAGAAGATCGCGAATTACTGTCCGGGAAAATAACCGAATATTCCCTTTAAGAAAATACCATAACGAAAACGCCCCGCACACAACACCTGTTTGTGGGGCGTTTTCTTTTGCTTTTGATACCTTTGTGGCATGAATTATCTATCCGTCGAGAGGCTCACAAAATCATACGGGGAGAAGTTGCTCTTTGCCGATCTCTCTTTTTCCCTCACAAGAGGGGCTAAAGTGGCACTCATTGCCGCAAACGGAGCGGGCAAAACCACACTGCTTAACATTATCATGGGGAGAGATATCCCCGACGAGGGGACGGTAACCCTCCGCAAGGACATCCGCGTTACCTACTTAGCACAAAACCCTCAACTTCCAGAAGAGAAGAGCGTAATGGAGGCACTCTTCGACTCGGACAATGAGCTCATCCGCTGTATCCGCGAGTACAACACCATTGCCCAAGAGAGTCGTACGCATGACACCCCGGAGAATCGACAACGCCTGCAAGAGGCCCTCAACGCCATGGACCGGTTAAATGCCTGGGACTATGACTTTCGGATTCAGGAGGTACTCAGCAAATTCAACGTCCCTGACCCCCAACAACGTTGTGGCACCCTCTCGGGAGGACAACAGAAAAGGGTAGCCATCGCCAAAGCCTTAATCGAAGAGGTGGACTTTCTACTTATGGATGAGCCCACCAACCACTTGGATATTGCCATGATCGAATGGTTAGAGGAGTATCTCAACAAACAAAAGCTCAGCCTCTTGCTCATCACCCACGACCGTTACTTCCTCGATCAGGTGTGTAATGAGATCATCGAATTGGAGAATCAAACCCTCTATCACCATAAAGGCAATTACAGCAACTACCTGCGCAGAAAAGCCGAACGCGAAGCGCAACGCTTACGGGAGACCACCCGTGCCAAAAGCGTTTACCGCACCGAATTGGAGTGGATGCGAAGACAACCTCAGGCGCGGCAACACAAGTCTAAAGCGCGCATTGAGGCCTTTTACCAATTGGAACAGATTGCCAAGCGAAAAAATAAAGAGGAGGCTTTCTCCTTTACCATGCAGATGACGCGTCTGGGCAAGAAGATCATGGAGATCAAAGCGGTCTCCAAACATTACGGAGAGCTGACCATCCTCAAAAACTTCTCCTACACCTTCAAAAAAGCGGACCGAATCGGTGTGGTGGGGGCCAACGGCATTGGGAAATCCACCTTTCTCAACCTGCTCACCCAACGGGAGGCTCCCGACCAGGGAAGCATCGTACACGGGGAAACTCTTCGCATTGGATACTATACCCAAGAAGGCCTTCAGGTCCCGGGCGATAAACGAATCCTGGACATTGTCAAAGAGGTAGCAGAGTCAGTGTGCATTGGAGACACCTGGGTCTCCGCCTCCGTATTCCTTAGCTTCTTTAACTTTGGCCCCGAGCTGCAATACAACTACTTCAACCACCTGAGTGGCGGAGAGAAAAGACGACTTTTTCTCATCCTGGTGCTTATGAAAAGTCCCAACTTTCTTATCCTTGACGAGCCCACCAATGACTTAGACATCCAAACCCTAAACACGTTAGAGAGTTTTCTTGAAGGCTTTAAAGGCGTATTGATGGTGGTTTCCCACGACCGTCTTTTCTTAGACAAGCTGGTGGACCATATCTTCGCCTTCGAGGGGGATGGCACCATACGAGACTATCCGGGGAACTATACCGATTACTACCAAAAGAAACGAACACTGGAGCGTGCGCGAAAGAACGAAGAGAGAGCTCAAAAAACAGCCCCCTCCCCCACCACAGCTAAAGAGCGAAAGGAAACGCCCCCCAAAGCCACCTGGAAAGAGCATCAAGAGTACAAAAAACTCACCAGCGAAATCGCGGCATTGGAACAGGAAAAACAGGCACTTACGGAGAGTCTTAATACCCTTCCTGCCGAAGCCCATGAAAAGATGCGGGAAGCGGGAGAACGCATCCAACAGATCATGGCACTTTTGGATGAGAAAGAGCTTCGATGGCTGGAACTTGATGAAAAAATCAGCGGCTATTCGTTATGATAGGGCTCGCCCTTTAAGATCGTAAAGGCCCGATAGAGCTGTTCCACAAAAAAGAGACGCACCATCTGGTGGGAAAAGGTCATCTTTGAGAGCGAAAGTTTCATCTGGGCACGTTGATAGAGTTCCTCAGAAAACCCAAAGGCTCCTCCCACCACAAAGACCACCCGCTTCACCCCCGAGTTCATCCTTTTTTGAAGCTCACCGGCAAATTCCACAGAAGAGAGAAGCTTTCCCCGCTCATCCAGCAACACCAGAAAATCATCGGGCTGAAGCTCTTTATAAACCGCCTCCCCCTCCAAACGTTTTCGTGCTGCAACGGGCAGTGTCCCCGCCTTTTTTAGATCGGGAAGAAGAATCATTTCCACAGACACATAATGCTTTAGACGATTCATATACAACGCTATACCCCCCTCAAGGTATCCCTTCTCCGTTTTCCCTACGCAAAGTATTCTAATCTTCATCCATACAATCAATTTGGTAGTAGGGACAAAATTACTAATTTTGTAAAGAGAGAGAAGAATCCTATTCACACGATGCGAACCCTATTTATCACGCTATTGAGCCTATTATTGCTTTCATCGGTGGCATCTCATGCCCAAACACCGTTGTCGTGCAACGACTCCATCGACCAAGCCATTAAAGAGGGGGATCTAAAAACACTGTCTGATTTTTTCGACGATAGGGTCAAACTCTCTCTTCCCGGCACTGAGGGTTATCACTCCAACCAGCAGGCCTCCATTCTTTTGTCCAAATTTTTTCAAGAGTACCCCCCTACGGACTTCACCATCAGCAATATCGGTACTGCCAGAGGAAATACATCCTACTGCATCTGTGAATATACCTCCAACACCACGATATTCCGTACCTACTACTTGTATGAAATCCGGAATGGGGAGTGCATTCTTATTCAAATCATGTTCAACAAAAGGTAGCTAACGATGCCCCTAAAACCCAAAAACAGGGATTTATGGCAAAATCTCCATAAAATTCGGATTCTTCGCGACTTCTTTGATAGGTTAGGCCACCGCACACTCATTGGTTCCAGGCAGGTTCCTCTACGAAGTGTATTGAAATATTTTATTCAAGGGTTAGACCACGGATTTCTCGGAGTGAGAGCCAGTGCCATTGCCTTCCATTTTTTTTTGGCTCTCTTTCCCGCCATCATCGCCCTCTTCACCATTATCCCTTATATTCGGGTGGAGAATTTTCAAGAGCTTTTGCTCAACTTCCTCAACACAGTAATTCCTGCTGATTCCATGAAGATGGTTCACCACACCATCACCGACATTGTAGTACGACCCAGGGCAGGACTTCTCTCCATCTCCACCTTCCTGGTACTCTTCTTTGCTTCCAGCGGGATCAGCATGATTATTGCCGCATTTAACAACACCTACCACTACATTGAGTACCGTTCCTGGATAAAGCGGCGACTCATTGCCTTTGCCCTATCCATTGTCATCACCACTTCGTTGATTATCACCATTGTACTCATGGCATTTGGAAATATTGCGTTGGAATATCTCGTGTCCCACCACTGGCTACGCACCGACATCAGCATCCACCTCTACCACTTTGTTCGTTACTTACTCATCACCCTTATGCTGTTGTTTTCTATCTCTATCCTGTACTACTTTGCGCCGGCCAAACGCAAAAATTTTCGATTCATCTCACATGGAGCCATCCTTACCATCATCCTCTCCATCATTATTACCTCAGGGTTTAACTTTTACATAAAAAACTTTGGGCGCTATAACTACCTGTATGGTTCACTGGGGGCGTTGATCATCTTTTTACTTTGGATCTCTCTGATTGCAACCATCCTCATTATCGGTTTTGAGTTTGATGCGGCCATCTCTCAGGCACGCAAGGAGCAACAACAGCTTGGGGAACAGCACTAATACGGCCATAAAACCGACGATAGAGACATAGCATCTCCTTTCTCCACAGGAGGGGGCATTACACCAAAGAATAAAAAGGCCGAAGGCCGGAAGAAGTCAACGGCTCATGGGCAATAACTTCGCACAACGAAGCAACAGATGAAACGCCCATGACTGTAAAAAGATATAAAACAGATTGTAACAGTACCACGCTAAATACCATCAGCCCCGTAGAAACGATACCTTCATAAGAACGCCATACCAAACACCATCAGCTCCGTAGGAGCGGCACCTTTGTAACAGCCCTGCCCCCTCCTCCCCCAAAGCCCCGTAGGGGCGACACCTCTTTACAATTAGGCGTTAACCATTGCCAGAAAAGTTTCACCCCTACGGGATTCCGGAGATATGGAGGGCCATCACGGTTACAAAGGTATCGCCCCCACGGGGCCTAGCAACTGTTGAGCGCGTATGATTAGAATAGAGGATAAAGACTACGTTTGTCTTGTTTCATTATAATTTTATGGGTTTATAGATGAAATTATGTAACTTCGGATCAGAAAACCACTAACATTTGTTTAAACACAACAACAATAACCATGAAATTTATTCCAAATATCACAATATACATATTAACATTATTATTGGTAAGTTGTAACACCTTTAATGAACCGGTCAAAATAGGAGAACTCAACATTGACATAAAAAAACCACATGCTCTTGTTAACCATTCAATTAGCAGTAAAGAGGGCACATCTACTATCGTTCTTCAATCGTTAATCAGTAAGAATTTACATTTTTTTGAGTTGAAGGCTGATACCATATTAAAATCGTATACGGTCAAGGCCAAGAATATCCATTTCCTGCCATTTTTTCAACTATTCGTAAAAAGTATTGATTCAATCGTACTGTTTAATCCAAGATCTGAGCGTTTAACAATAGTAGACTCAACTGGATCTATTATAATGGAACAAAAGCTTAACAGTGGAGTTCCTACATCAAACCCCGAAAATCGTTTCATTGGATTTGGAAACTCACTTTATTTAGGTAATTCAAATGAGTTTTATAATACCACTATTTCAGACGAAAGGAAGAGCTATTACAATACAACAAAGCCTATTTACGAAATAAATTTCCAACATTCAGAAATCAATATTACGCAATGGGGAGACTTCCCCAAAGGATACACGGAGAATAACCACGATTATTGTAATTATTTTGCAAATATATGCCCGTATACCTCAGCATCTGTTTTGGTATCTTTCCAATCTGATGATAGTCTCTATATATACAAGAACGGTCATAAGATAAAGAGTGTTCTTTGCAATAGTACGTATATCCATGAATTCACCCCTTATCCTGAGCAAAAAAGATCAGATATGGCTTATTATAAAGACTATTTGATGGTACAGCCCAAATACATTAACCTAATACACGACAAATATAGAAATCAGTATTTGAGGGTTGTAAAGCATCGAATAAACGACAGATCTGATTATGAACACATGAGATGGTCTATGATAATAATGGATAATAATTTGACGAAAAAGGATGAATTCATTTTTGACTATCGCATTCATTCACCTGAAATTATTATATGCTCCAATGATGGGATATACATAAGTAAAGTCCCTTCTTCTCTGGAGGAAACAGATCATTTAGGACTTGACCTTTTAACGCTTTAAAATGAAAAACTATCTTCTTTGTTTTTTGCTATTTTCCCTCATCAGTTGCAATAGCACCTATGACAAAAACGCAAAGGGATTAAATAATCTTCTTCAAAATTTTAACACAAGTATTCCTTCTGAAGATCACCTTTACATCATAATTCCGACATTTTCCTGCCTTGGATGTGTTCAAAAAGCCTTAATCAGGTTAAATGACCTGTTAACGGAAACAGACAAACCCAACATTACAATCGTTTACCAGAAAATTGACATTGACCTAAGCCCATTTACCCATAAAGCTACATTGTACTGCGATTCTGATTATTCGATTGACAGGTTACCATTTAGTGTTGCAAATTTGACATTTATCAAAACGAAGAAAGGAAAGATCAATGAAATTCAATCGGTAAATATCGAAAACATTGATCAAGTAGTGAGTCCCGGCATAATCTTTGAAATACGAAAATCAGATTAATCTCTTTTCTTTGGATGATGCTCAAATATACGGGCAAAGTTACCGGCAAACCGGGAGTACAACCACCACTGTCAAAAAAAACACTGATTTACAATCAATTACAGACCTACAACCACTAATCACACAAGGGTTCCGCCCCTATAATTCACACCCCATTAACGCCCCAAAGCCCGTAACAACAGGGTCCAATAACGGTCTGCCCGCTCATTGAGGTCCGGGGAGAGTTTCAGCAGGTATACCGTCCCCATAAAGATCACCACAAAGGCCGTGGAACGGAAGCCTATGTTCAAGATCAACGACGAAGAGACAGGGATTACCATTCCCACCACCGTAGCCGGCACAAAACACAGCAGCGCAAACAGGGAGTATTTGGTAAAAGGCTGCAATCTTATTTTACCATATACTACCCATATTTTCAATATATTATGAATAAATTTTGACAAAAAAGAGGCCAAAGCCGCTCCTGTAATTCCCCATCGGGGAATAAAGAGGAGGTTGGTCACAATCACCAGCACGAGAAAGAGCAAGAGAAGGTAGGTTTGATAACGATAAAAGGAAGAGGTAAGCAGCACCTGAGCAGCCACCCCAATGGCCATATCGGAAAGAAAAGCAAGACCGATAAAGACGATCACATACCTTCCCGGGAGATACTCCCCCCCCAAAATCTCAAAGATATTATCCAGGTTGATCAACAACCCTCCATACACCAACAAGCCAAAGATCAACTGCGTGATACTCGACCGCACATAGATGGAGCGAATGGTAGCAATATCCCTATTTTTCCAACTCTCGGCCAGGTAAGCCGTAGAGATCTTCACCAGCGAACGAGCCGGAAGCGCCACCACCGTACCAAAGAAAAACGTTGTAGCATAAATGCCCGTGGCACTAAGCCCCATAAAGCGCTGTATCATCAACCGGTCGAGACTAATGGTGATAACCCCCATAAACCCGGCAATAATACCAAACAGGCTGACGGAGATCAACTCTTTGCGCAGTTCCGGCGAGATAAAGTCCAATTTCAAGCGTAGGGAGAGATCTCCCGAACGAATCAACGCCCAAACGGCAAACACCACAGGAACGGCATAGGCAGCGATATAGAGGTAAAGAAAGAGTTCAAAATCAACTCGCTTAAAAACAAATAGCACAATGGAAACAAGGATAAAGAGACGCTGCACCACCTCCCGGAGAAACAGACCAATAGTCGAGCGGTAAAGTACCTTCAAATAGTTATCGAAGAAGAGAAAGAGCAGGATCGAGGCGTAGAGGGGAATGATCAGGTTGATATGCGACTCAAAGAGGGGGGAGCGGTCAGCACCATTCTTTAAGAAGAGGTTATGCAGCAAGAAAAAGACCAGGAGGCACACCAAAAAGCCGACGGTCATCACGCTCATCCCCAACCCGGGGAAGCCATTGTGTTTATGCTCTTTATCCCTAAAGTAGGGAAACAAGCGCGTGGTAGCACTATTAAAGCCCAAGGAAGCAAACTGCGCAAAGATGGTAGCATAGGCCACCAACACGTTCATCAATCCAATCTCAGCCGTAGAGAAGAAGGCGGGCAACAACAAGCCCGTATTGACAAAACCCACCACCACGCCCATATAGACGACGATGGTTCCCAACACGGACTGTTTACGAATGGTTCCCATGATGCAGTTTACGACAAAGGACAAAGGTAAGAGATAACTCCGTAATGTGACAGGCTATCCCCCCACTAAATCAAGGAATCCAGTATTTCCACCAGTTTTCCGGTGAGGGCGCGGCGGGAGAAAGAGGCAATCTCATCTCTCTTTTCACCCTCCCTGCTCGCCCACGAAGGGTGGATATGAAACGGCTCACCAAAGGCCTTCATCACACCGGCGTGACACTGTTCCAGCACCTTAGCCGCATCCCCATCCACAGGCCCCACCCCTAAGATTGGTGTTCCACTGGCAAGGTATTCAAAGAGCTTCCCCGTAAGGATGCCCCTGGCATTGGCTGTATTGTTCAGCGCCAAGTAGAGCAGGTCGGCCGACTGCAATAACGTCCCCACCTTTTCATGGGCCACATAGGGCACAAACTGCACCACCTTTTCCAAGCCATACCGCTCCACAGAATCCCTCACCGCCACATCATTTTTCCCGATAAGCTCCACGGAGACCTCCCGCTCAAAGGCCGGATCCTCTACCAACCATCGCACCGCTTGCCAAAAGTTGTCATGGTTACGATCCCTGTTCATGGCCCCCAGGTGACGAATCACAAACGGAGCCCCCTCTTCCCTCTCCAAGGGTTGTAGCGTAAGATCCTCCTCATCAAACCCATTGGTAATCACAGCCACCGGACGTCCCCCCAATTGCTGTAGCTGACGGGCACTCTCCCACCCTATGGTGAGAACCTCATCCGCACCCTGCAACACCTTCCGTTCCAAACGGTGATGCTTGCGATCGGCATAACGGGTAAGCATCAGTTGATCATAAAAGTCGATGCCGGTCCAGGGGTCGCGGAAGTCAGCCACCCAAGGAATGGAGAACCTCTTTTTTAAGGCCATGGCGATCAGGTGCATGGAGTGTGGGGGACCGGTGGAGACCATCACGTCTACGGGATGGTCTTCCAGGTATTTTGCAAGGTACTTCACCGAAGCCGACACCCAGAAACGGCGGGCATCAGGAATAAAGAGGTTCCCTCTAATCCAAACGGCAATGCGGTCTTTTCCTCCCGGCTTGCGGCCTTCATGGAGAAACCCGGCATTTACCTTCTCCTCCTTCTGCCGCCCCGTAAAACGTTTATAGAGGTCGTAGGGTTCGAAGATAGGTTGTTTAATCACCTCACATTGAAGGGGTATATCCCTCTCCAGAGAAGCGTCCAGGGCGGGCGCTTCCGGGTTTTCAGGGGTGTAAACCACCGGCGTCCAGCCATGCTGAGGAAGATATTTGGTAAACTTCAACCAACGCTGCACTCCGGCACCTGCGGAAGGGGGCCAGTAATAAGAGATTATGAGCACTCTTTTCATGCCGTGGGGGCTGTGGCCTTTCTACGCTTATACACCGTGTACCCCACATATCCCAACAACAAGAGCAGCAACAAAATGCTTCCTACGGTAGCAAGGATCTCACCAACCCGGAAGGAAGAGGGCTCAAAGCGCCACTCTACCGTGTGCGTTCCTGCCGGCAACCACATGGCCCGCAAAAGGTAATTGGCACGGAAATAGGGGTAGGGCTCTCCATCAACGTAAGCGTTCCACCCCTTATCGTAGTAGATCTCTGAAAAGAGCACCACCTGATCCCTTTGGGATTGGTACGCATAACTAAGATAGTTAGGTTCATAAGTGGTTAACGCGATGGTCGCTGTGGTATCCCTTCCCGGCAGGTAGCCGTCCAGCATCGGCGCAAAGCGCTCATCCACGAGAGCCTCCGCGGAAGGATCAATATGGTTTAGTTCGATGATTTCCTTGTCTGCATTGGGCACCAACGTCACCCTACTCACAGGCCATGCATTCCCCATGGCGTGGTGATTTCTTATGGCATCCGTTGCCGGATTATAAATCAAATAACGGGTATTCAACATATTGACCACCTTCATCTTCTCCAACGCAATACTTACGGCAAGGGAGTTGGGGTTCTGTTGCAAAATTTTGATAAAATTCTCCAATTCAGGGGCCAGGTGATGATCAATAAGTTCCTGATAACGACGAAGTTTAGCGCCATGATACCCCCCTACCGACTGATGAAAGAAACTGGTTTTCGAGTCATTGAAAGGATTATTCACGTTCAGCACCCGGAAAATCGTCTTATCCTTTAGGATGTACTGGGAGGCCGGAGTAAGGGGTATCTCCTGTTTCAAGGCTCTTTGGGAGACAAAGTTATCCCCATTGAGGTAACGTTTGGCAATGGGGGCCATATCGGCGACCACCAACAGTGCCATGAGAGGGATAAAGAGGGCCTGCTTTATTTTTCCTTGGGCAAAGAGATAGACCACTGCCGCCGAGGGAATCACAAAGAGAACGGTGCGCCATGCATCGGCTCTAAAAATAGCCATGCGAGCCTGCGCTATACTATCGATGAAGGGCTTATAGTCAGACGATAGGGAACCAAACATAGCCAACTCCTGCTTGCTGAAGAAGGAGAAGAAGGTTCCCGGGAGAAGGGCAAAGAGCAGGGCAACGCCACCGGTGGCTGCCAAGGCCACCGGGAAAGCCCAGCGCCGTTCGTTAAGCAATGTTGGCTTCTCAAAGAGCTGCTTCAAGGCCAAAAAGCCCAACAAGGGCATGGTAAACTCAGCAATCACCAGCGTCATGGAGACCGCCCTGAATTTGTTATAGCCGGGGAAGTAATCCAACATCAAATCGGTAAACCACATCATATTCTTTCCCCATGCCAACATAAAGGAGAGCAGTGTGGCCGACAAGAGCCACCACTTATACTTCCCATCAACAATGAAAAGCCCCAGGATAAAGAGGAAACAGACCACCGCTCCCACGTAAACGGGGCCAGAGGTAAAGGGCTGATCCCCCCAATAGTGGTTAATTTGATTTTGAGTCACCGCCTGCCGGTATGCACGATCCACCTTATCCATGGCCTTCTCATTGGCGGCAAGCAGTCCCGTACCCCCTCCCTTCACATTGGGGATCAGAACACTCCAACTCTCGGCAATGCCGTAGCTCCATTGTGTTGCATAATCTTTATCCAGGCCGGAGGTCTGATTCTCTCGATTCAGGGTCAATTCCGAAGAGCCGCGAATAGACTCCTTCCCATACTCATAGGTTGTCAAGAGCATGGTCGCATTCATCATCAATGCGATGACTACACCACCCAACAGCACCAGAGAACGAAGGAGAAACCCCTTGATCCGCTTTTCACGGAGCGCCTCCACCCATTCAAAGACGCCATATATCAAGAGCATCAGCATCAAATAGTAGGTAATCTGAAGATGGTTGGAGGTAAGTTCCAGGGACAATCCCAGGGCAAAAATCACCCCCCCCAGCCACCAATTCTTCCGATAGGTCATAAGCACACCGGCCGTTACCAAGGCCATATACGCAATGGCATGCACCTTGGAGTTATGACCGGCTTCAATAATGATAAAGAAATAGGATGAGAAGCCAAAAGCCAATCCTCCCACCAAGCTTAGCCAGGGGTTCACCCCCATGGCCACCAATAGCAAAAAGAAGCCCACGAAGAGGAGAAAGACCTGCCATACAGGAGCCGGCAACCCCAATCGAACCAGCCGATCCAGCCCTCTTCCCAGGTTGGCTTTGGAGATCATCGAGATTTGATAGGCCGGCATCCCTCCAAACATGGAATTGGTCCACAACGCCTCCCGGCCGTGGCTCTCACGGTAATCCACCACCTCCTTAGACATACCTTTATGGTTGGTAATATCCCCTTGACGAAGCCTTTTCCCCTCTATCACCGAAGGGAAAAGAATAAAACAGAGGATTAAATAAAGAAGAATAGCAGCGATATAGGGTAGTAATTTCTTAACAGGGAAGTGATTCATCATGGGATTATTGTTTAATTATCTTCGATCTCTTCAAAGTCTACATATTCGGCAGCATCGGCATTTACACGGGGTTTTCGTTGAGAAGCTCTTCGAATATGGACATCCCCCTCTTTTCCTTCAGGATCAGCCTCCGGGTTTTGACGGTAATACCTCTTTTTTTGCCGTTTTACGTACAAAGAGACGATGGCCGGGAGGATATACCTTCCCAACAGACGAAAGAACAGGTAAAATACCAGCAGAAAAAAGATAAATCGTACCAGTGCCATAGAAATTCAAAGGTATCAAAAATCTCATTACCTCCACAGGGTGGATTTCACAAAAAAAATCGATTCTGAGCAAACGACCGAACACAAAAACAGCCGTCAGCACCTAAGGGCCAACGGCTCATAATACTAACCAAAAAAAAGGAAGTTTTACTTCCGATATATCTCATCAGAGACAGAGAGTACCTTGCGGCCCTTCGCTCTTCTTCTCGCAAGCACTTTTCGTCCGCTTACCGATTCCATACGCGATCTAAAACCGTGCTTATTCTTCCGTTTACGTACCGATGGTTGAAATGTCCTTTTCATTGCTCTTCAAAATTTGGACTGCAAAATTAACGATTTTTTTCTGTCCACCAAATTAAACC
>PDWI01004252.1_pt1 | contig 19379 bp, 5 predicted proteins | sample 1430891 | NCBI WGS metagenome assembly PDWI01 (sample SAMN01162508, study PRJNA174530) | Oral metagenome, whole genome shotgun sequencing project. | biome: Marine environment; feature: Marine mammal; material: Swab sample of the gingival sulcus; isolation source: swab sample of gingival sulcus...
GAAGCCATACATAATTCCTAATTATCCTCCCCTCTCCTCCATCTTCAACCTTCCCCTCGGATGCCTTTTGCCCAATGCCTCTCTTTGGGCCGACAAACTCACATGTGTATAAATCTCTGTTACAGCCAGCGAGCTATGGCCAAGCAGAGTCTGGATATTGCGAATATCCACGCCATTTTCCAGCAATAATGTGGCAATGGTATGTCTTAGCATGTGAGGCGTAATATGTTCTGGTATGCAGGCTACTTGTTGGTATTTTTTGATAATATGCCGTACAGACTGATCGGAGAGCGGCCGTTTATCTCGGTTACGAAAAAACACAGACCCGGACTCCAAAAATGTGGCGTACATATCCTTGTAATGTTTCAACGCCCGCAAGGTTGCCTTGTCGCACAGGGGAATGATTCGTTCCCGGTTTCCCTTTCCTGTTACGAGGATATGGCGATGCTCAAGATCAACATCTGACTCCCTGAGCTGACAAAGTTCCGACACCCTGACGCCCGTCGCAAAGAGAGTTTCCAGCACGGCTATATCTCTTGTCCCCTCCTCATAGACCCTGGAGCCAACGACTGCGTTATCTCTGAAGGAATACGCACTTTGAAGAAGCCTTTTCACCGACGAAAGGGACAGGGTTCTGGGAAGGCTCCTTGCCCTTTCAAGCCGAAGACGAAGTTTCCTGAATGGTGAGGCTTCAATATATTCTTCGTACTCCAGAAAAGAGAAAAAGGATTTCAGTGTAGCGATTTTCCGTTTTATACTTCGGGGCTTGTAGTTTTCGTCAAGCCAGGCAAGGTATCCTCTTATTCTATCTTTGCTAATACCAGCAATGCCCAGCCCTTGCCCCTGCTTTTCCTGAAATTGTTTCAGGTCGATCTGGTAGGCCGTCATGGTTAGTCTGGAAAGACCTCTTTCAAGACGACAATGGCACAAGAATACATCAACAGCACGGGATAATCTCATAATAGGCTCCTCTCTCTTTGGGGGTAAGCAGAACACGAAGATATGACACACAGCACCAACCATATCAAATGATTAAATATCCCCTCACTCCCCCCCCAAAACCATTACTTGTCAGCCTCATAAAATTTCTGCCCACGAACAAGGCATCTTTTATCTTGCAAAGTAAGATAGTTGTTACTATGGATTTATAACAGAGGGGCTGCCAAGAAAAACAAAATTAAAGAATCACTCAAAAGGCTGCCAAAAACAACACAATTAAAATACTAAAATACTACATACTCTCACAGAAAATAAATAGTTCAAACAATTTAATAAATCATTTTGTATTTTTTGAAAAAACAAATTAAAGGCATAATAAAATGGATAACAATCATATCAATAAAAATATACATCGTTTCAATGAAATGTATATTTTTTTCAATACAAAATTTTTATACACCCTATAATTTTTTTAAACTCCAAATGATTACCCCTGGTTAAATCAAGAGTTTTCCAAGAGAATGCACACCCTATAAACAGGAGGCAAGACATCATGCAACAGCAAATAGGAATCGTAAAGGATATTTCAGGACAGTTTAAGGCAACTGATAAAGACGGTAATGTTCGCATCCTCAAGATTGGTGATGCCATTTATGAAGGAGACGAGGTAAGTGCCCTTCATGCGGGGGAAGATACATCCACTGCAAACAGTGTAACAAGTAATACTGATACCAATTATTTTGTTCTTATTGAAGGACTTCAGACAGGAAAGACCTACCTGATACCCCAGAATGGCTATCGGCATTTTGAAACACAGGATATGGGTAAAGACGAGGGCAATATTGCACCCCAAATCCTGTCCCATACCCAGCCGCCAGAGTCTATTGAGCATGACCACGCCCAAAGGCTGCCGGAAAGCAATACCTTTCTGGCGGCGCAGGAAGTTTTTCACGCTCCCACTCGCCAGTCCAATGATCTGCTGGACACGCCTCTGGCCGGGGAAGAAATTCCCACCGACAATGCTCTTCTTGATGATGTGTTTGACACAGATACTCCAGCAGAAGAACCTGCGCCTATTCCCAATGAAACACCCGTCATCACCTCTGTCGCCACCGACACAGGCACCGTAACCGAACGTGTGAATACGCACGCTTCACCAACTCGCCACACCCAAACAGGCAGCTTTACTTTTACAGATGCCGACCCTTCCGACACCCATACCGTCACAGCCACGGCCAGGGCCGGCGGCTATATCGGCACCCTAACCCCCACCGTTGATCAGGCCACAGGCGAGGTCAATTGGGAATTTTCCGCAAAGGATGAGGACCTTGACAGCCTTTATGAAGGACAAGAACTGAAGCAGGTCTATACTATTACCGTGGATGATGGCCACGGCGGAACCGCATCTCAAGATGTAACCATTACCATTCACGGCAAAAATGACGCACCCCATGCAGTGGCAGATTCTCCCGTTGCTGTAGCGGGCGTAAATGCCAGCGGCAATGTGCTTGCCAATGATAGTGATGTGGATAATGGCGATACCATCAGCGTTACCGGCTTTACCGTGGCAGATAACACAGGCACATTTACTGTGGGTTCTCCATTTACCATAAAGAAAGGTACTGCAACAGCCGGAGTCCTGACCCTGAACAGTGATGGCACATACGAATTTGTCGCAGACAGCAATTTTCACGGCACAGTACCGGACATCACCTATACCGTAACAGATGGACATGGCGGCACAGATACTGCCCTGCTGAAAATATCGGTTATTGATGATAGTGCCCCCCTGCTTGACCTTAATTCAGGGGCAAGTCTTACTGACCCGGATACCGCCTGGGTTGCCACCTATACGGAAGATGGCCCTGCTGTGAGCATTGCCGATACTGATATGGGGATAAATACCAATAACGGCGGAGATATTTACAAAGCTACCATTACCCTGACGAATAAACAAACTGGTGATGTGCTGAATACCGGAGGCATTGATTCAAATACATTTGCCGTTAATACAACAGAAGCTGGCGGGAAAATTACTGTTACCATTACAGCACAAACCGGACAAACCCCAACCAAGGCAGACTTTGAAACCGCTATAAAGGCCGTTACCTTTTCATCCACCGACAATAATCCAAACCTTACCGACCGTACTATCAATGTACAGGTGGAGGATGCACCGGGAGTAGGTCATTCCGAAAGTAATGTTGCCGTCAGCACCATTACCGTGCATGCGGCCAATGATGCCCCGACAATCGATGCAGGCAATGATGCTGGTACTGTTACCGAAGCAGGCCATACAGATGCCGGGGTAGTTACCGCCGGAACGCCCGCCGCTTCCGCCACCCTGGCATCCTCAGATGTGGATAACGGGGATACTGCAACCTGGTCCATAAAAGGCTCTGCCGCCGGCACCTATGGCTCCATTGCCATTGATTCCAACAGCGGACAGTGGACATACACCCTGGATAACGACAACGCCGCAACCCAGGCACTTAAGGAAGGCGAAAACGCAACCGAAACCTTTACCGCCAAAGTTACCGACAGCGGCGGTGCCACCGCTGAAAAGACCATCACGGTTACGGTCAACGGTGCCAATGATAAACCGGAAATTACCTCCAATGCTGCGGCGGCAAAAGGCAGTGTTACCGAAGCAGGAAGTAACGATGACGGAACAGCCATTCCCGGCAGTCCCACAGCAACAGGCATACTCACGTCTTCGGATGTGGATGTGGACACCACAGCAGCCAATAACGGCTCAACATGGTCTGTAAACACAACTCCAACCGGCACAAATACTACACCATACGGCAACATCACCATTGACCCTGCAACAGGCCGGTGGACATATACGCTGGATAATTCCCTTGCTGCCACTCAAGCCCTCAAGGAAGGCGATAGTATTGAACAGACCTTTACCGCCACAGTTACCGATGACAAGGGTGCCAGCACCACCGAAACCATTACCGTAACCATTATCGGAAGCAACGATGCTCCCGTAGTACAGGCCGATACCAACAGCGTTGCCGAAGACGGAACAACTACTGCCACGGGCAATGTTATCGCCAACGATAGCGATGCGGATACCGGAGACGCAATCACCGTAACAAATATCGCCGCAGGCTCAACAGCCGGAGCTACCGACAATGTTACCCCTGGCACCACCAGTGCAGATGGCACAGAAGTTACAGGAACCTATGGAACCCTTAAAATCGGTGCGGACGGAACCTATTCCTATAATTTAGACAATGCTTCCAATACTGTTCAAAGCCTTGCCGAGGGCGAAACCGGAACCGAGACCTTTACCTACACCGTAACGGATAAAGAGGGAGCCACCCAAAGCACCACCCTTACCATTACCGTTACGGGGGCCAACGATACCCCGCAAATTACCGTGACTGGTACGGACACCGATAGTGCGGCCATCAATGAAACAGATACAACCCTGACCGCTACAGGCACCCTGACCCTTACGGATGTGGATACTTCAAATACCGTTACCACGTCGGTGGAAAGTGTAGCCAAGACTGGTTCCTACAATGGCCCCTTGCCTGCCGATGATGACCTCAAGGCAATGTTCACCGTTACTGGTGGGCTTAATAACACCCAGTCAAGCAGTGAGCATGGGGTGGGCTGGAGTTTTAACTCCGGTTCCGAGTCTTTTAATTCCATCCCAAAAGATGAAACTGTGGTGCTTACCTATACGGTAAAGGCCGATGATGGAAACGGTGGTACCACAACGCATCCAGTTACCATCACCATTACCGGAACCAACGATGCACCGGTGCTTGTTGCCGACACGGATTTTATTACAGAGGATGCAACAACCGCTACTACCGGAAACGTACTCACTAATGATTCGGATGTTGATGACGGAGACACCCTCAATGTGGTTGGTGTGGTCAAGGGAAGCCAGACGAGTAATCTTGAGGATGCCAACACCGTTGCTGCTGGTGTTACTGGTGACTATGGTACCGTAACCATCAACGCAGATGGTACTTACAGCTACAGTCTGGATAACAACAATCCCGCTGTTCAGGCTTTGGGGGTGGGAGAAACCCTGACCGAAACCTTTACCTATACTGCTTCTGACGGAAATGGCGGGGTCAAACACACCACCCTGACCATTACCATCAACGGGGCCAACGATGACCCGGTGGTGCAGGCCGATACCAACAGCGTTACCGAAGATGCGGCTGATGCAGCGGGGCATAATGATAGTAGTACCAATACCACCATTGTTGCTGGAGATGTGCTGGATAATGATTCGGATGCTGACAGCAACGACACCCTCAGCGTGGTTGGTGTGGTCAAGGGAGATACTAATGCCAATTCTACCGATGCCGCCACCGTTAATGCTGGTGTTGCTGGTGATTATGGCACCGTAACCATCAAAGCAGATGGCACATACGAATATGCTCTGGATAACAACAATTCCAATGTTCAGGCCCTGGCTGTGGGACAAAATCTGACAGACACTTTTACCTACACCGCCTCTGACGACAATGGCGGAGTCAAACATACCACCCTGACCATCACCATCAACGGAGCCAATGACGCACCCGTAGTGCAGGCCGATACCAACAGCGTTACCGAAGATACGGCTGCTACTGCCACAGGTAATGTTATTACCGGTGTGGCAGGGGGTAGCCCTGCTTCAGATACCATGAAGGATACTGATGCAGATAACGGAGATGTCCTCACAGTAACAAGTATCGCTGCAGGCACAACTGCCGGAACCACCGACAATGTTACCGCTGGCACCAACAGCACAACAAATCCCACGGAAGTTGCAGGCACCTACGGAACCCTTAAAATCGGTGCAGATGGCAGCTATTCCTATACGCTTGGCGATGCCTCCCAGAATCTTGCCGAAGGTCAGCAAGCAACCGATACTTTCACCTATACGGTTAAGGATAGTCAGGGTGTCGCCCAAAGCACCACCCTTACCATTGACATTACTGGAACCAATGACGCTCCCGTAATTTCCAAAACTGGCACGGATACCGATAGTGCCGGGCTGACAGAAAACAACATCGCAGCCGTAACAGCCTCCGGGACATTAAGTATCAAGGATGTGGACACGACAGACACAGTAACGGCTTCGGTGGAAGATTCCCTTACTGTTGGAGGAGACTTTACCTCAAGCAATCTTCCCGCAGGCGTAACCCTGGCCGAACTCAAGGCCATGCTGACGGTCAATTCGCCTGTTCTGGGCAATAATGCCACAGAAAACGAACATGGCATCAGATGGAACTTCAACGCAGGAGATGAGCATTTCGACTCCATGCAGGCAGGCAATACGCTGGAATTGACCTATACAGTCAAGGTTGATGACGGCAACGGCGGTACTGTTACTCACCCTGTTACCATAACCATCACCGGAACCAATGACAGCGGTGAGCTGGGAACTGCCATTACCACCAGCACCGATGAAGACATAAACCTTGTAAAAAATGTCTTTACCCAGAGTAATGCAACAGAAGACCCGGATGCCAATGAATCCCTGACCGTTTCCACCTTTACCATTGCCGGCATGAGCGGAATCCATAATGCCGGGAATACCCCGGTTACCGTCAAAGATAGTGCAAACAACACCATCGGCACATTCACTCTGAAAACCAATGGCGACTATACCTTTGACCCGGCAAATGATTATAGCGGCCCTGTACCTCAAATTACCTATAGTGCGACAAATGGCGGAACCCAGAGTTTAGGTAGTGCTACCCTGGATATCACAGTCAATCCTGTATCCGATGCGCCGACCATGGGCGCAGCAGTCGCCGTAAGTACGGATGAAGATAACGCGATTGCCCTGAATAAGGTTACTGGAGGAGGCACAACTAACTGGAAACTGCCCACCATTACCGATAATGCCGACTATAACGGAAATGATGCTGGCGATAGCCCTGAACGCCTTGGCCTGCTGGAACTTTCCGGCCTGACAGCAGGTACGAAAATTCAGGATGGCAGCGGCAATGACCTCTATACGGCGGCAAATGGTTCCCCCGTCACTATCAAAATAGTGGATGCGGGTCTGCCCAACTACCATACCACCCAAGCCCAAAGCGCATCGGCCACCCTGACTCTGACCCAGGCCGAATTTAACGCCTTGAAAATCCTGCCAAAGCCAAACTCAAGCAAGGATTTGAATTTGACGCTTACCGCCACGGAATATGAGGTGGATGCAAGCGGCGGTAAACTGGCAAATGTGAATGGTGCCGAAGCAGCCCAGAATATCAAGGTAACGGTCAATCCTATAACCGATAGTGATGATTTTAATTTAACGGCAAACACTCCTGCCCCCAGCGGCAATGAGGATGATGCTATTAACCTGAAAAATGCCTTCAACTTTGACCAAAGCGTGGATGCAGACAAAAGTGAACACTATAAACTAAACTTTTCCTGCGATAATGATGGTCGTGTGGAATTTAAGTTCAAAAATGGCAGTTGGGAAAGTCTTAGTGATTTTAACAATGCAGGTCATGATTTTACCGGCGGAGCCATGCCTGATGTGTATGTCAGAACCAAAGGCAACGACAGCAGGGACATTAAAAATCTAGAACTAACCCTGACCGCACAAGACCACGATGAGGATAATAGCTCTCAGACAGATAGTACAACCTATGTAAAATCAGCAACTATTTCTAATATTGCTATCACTCCTGTTGCCAATGATATTACCCTGAAAGAGGCATCTCCCAGCGGCAATGAAGATACCAGAATTGCTATGGGACTGGATTTCACCAACAATGATGGCCCAACGGGAACCGCCAAACAGGAAGTGGTTGACCATCTGGTTATCAGCAGTATTCCCGCAGATGCCAAAATCTATAATGGAACCAGCCTTGTCTTTACCGGCAATGGCTCAAATGAATTTAATACTGGCAATTTGTCCACAGCCGAAATCAAGGGACTGACCATTCTGCCGCCGCAAGATTTCAGCGGTAAAATCAACCTGAAAGTCAAGGTCTATTCCAAGGATACGGACGATGACACAAGCGACAGCACACAAGTAACCACCCAAGACCCAACCGAAGTAACCCATACCATCACCGTTAAAGGCGTGGTGGATACTTCAACTGGCACTGGAGCGAACCCTTGGACAGAGGGTGATAACGAAGCCAGCGACAGCGGACATCTTTATGTCAAAATCGGTGGTACAGAAGTAACCGGGAATAGTGCTACTGAAACCCATTTGACCGGCACCGAAGACAATCCCGTAGCCCTTGGCATGTCCTGGCAAAGCTATGAGGCCAAAGACCATTCCACCAACGACAATTCTGAAAAGGCTGAATTTGTTATTGCCGCCCAAAGTGGCGAAACCGACACCTTTACCATTGTTGACGGTAGCGGTGCCCAAATTGGCACCAAGGTAAGCGGCGGCTGGAAGCTCACAGCTGACCAGTTAAAAGTCGCTCAGGTCAAGGCGGCAAAGGACTTTGCCGGAGATTTGGACTTGCAACTTAAAACCACGGTCAAGGACGGGGAAGATACCAATACCCAGACCGATAAATTCAAGGTAACTTTTGCGCCCGAAACAGATACCCCTGTTTTGCAGTTGACCGATGTATATGCCACGGAAGATACACCCACCAAATTCGATATTTTCCCGCAAACAACGGACATAGATAGCAGCGAAATTGTTACCAAAATGGAATTAAGCAGTATCCCGTCCGGGGTGAAATTCTTTATTAAGGAAGGGACGACCTATACAGAGATTAGCTATACTGGCAATGACCTGACACTTACTATCGATGATACTACTCAAGATATTGCTGCTGGCAAAATTAGCCACGACCAGCTCAAAGAGTTGCATATCCAGGCACCAAAGGATTCCAACACGCAATTTAGCGTTGCTGTCAAGCCCACGGTACAGGACGGAAGTGCGATTGAGGCAACAATCGCCCCCAAAACCGTTAAGGTTTTTGTAAAGGGCGATGCGGATACGCCAGAATTTGATAACACCAATTCCTCTATTTCCGGTGACGAATATCAGGGCGGCACAGATTTTATAGACATCAGCTCCCTGAAAGCCCAGTCAGGAGAAACAGCTAACGACGGTTCCGAAATCCTGACCTATGTTCTCCACGGTCTGGATAAAGCATTTAAGCCGGTGGATGCCAGCGGTAAAATCATTGGCGACTTTATCTCCACCAGCGGGGGCAAGGTAAACTGGTCATTTACGCAAGACCAAATGAATAACTTGCATATCAAGGCACCGCAATACTTTAGCGGCACCCTTTCCGGCCTGAAACTGGAAACCATTGCCGTGGAAAATGATGGAGATACCGCCAAGGCAGAACGCACCTTTAATTTGGTGGTTCAGCCCAAGGTTAGCACCAGCGACCCGGTAGGACACAGCTATACAGCAAAAGAGCCTGTTACTCTGCATGAAGGAAATAATGCTACACCAACCCATAAAGATAGCACGGTTGCCCTTAATTTTACCAATACCATAGATAACGAAACCGTTACCAAGGTGGAAATTGATACTGTGCCAAATGGTGTGGTACTGGGTATTGATAATGGCGGCACGGTAACTGAAGCCACACCTTCTGGCGGTACATATACCTTTACGGGTGCCGATATTGGCAAGGTTGTTGCCATTATCAAGGGTGATGGCATTTTAGCCAATAAAACAGACGATATTACCCTTGGCGGCATTAAGGTCTGGATAGAAGATGCTGGTGATGCAGGGCAAGTGGGTTTAACCGCCGCACAGACAGACGCTGCCGGAAAGTCTGTTGGTGATATTACCATTACGGTGGAAGGCCAGGCCGACCAACCCTATGTGCAAATCTCAAGCAGTGTTAATGCGAGTGGTAATGCAAACGATGTAACCATAACAGGCACTTTTCCTGATAGTGATGGAGAGGAGCATTATTATATCATCCATACCCAAAATGATGTTTTGCTGAACAATGGAACCAATCAGGGCAACGGTATCTGGTATTTGACTGATGATGACCTGACAGGATTACAAGCCTATGTTCCTGGAAATTCCAGCACAACAGTTGATATTTCCGTAACTGCCTATGCCGTTGAAAATGGGAAACAAGTCAATACAGCAACCACAACCCTTACAGGAAATGATACCGATACGGGAAGTTCCTGGCAGGGTGAAGTGGCAGATATGCCAACCCTGGCAGTAAAAAGTGAAACCTCAGATGAGGATAGCACTTTTAACTTGAACAAACTTATAGATAAAGCAGGCACCCATACAAACGATGCTGTTCCTGGAACTGCTGAAACCCTGGCATTTATCATAAAAATTCCCACAGCAACCTTAAACAATCTGGAGTCTTTTACAGGACTTCAAGAGTTTAAGATGAAAGATGGAAGTACGGCATACAGGTTTGATGCTGGTTCTGGCAGTTTGCAACAGGCTTTGGAAAATATAACATTTACTCCCAAGGAAAACTTTAGTGGAGATTTAAGTTTTGGCATCATAGCCGTGGCAAATGAACCAGGTGTTCCCATAAGCGTTGCCTTTGCTCAAAGTGCAGAACAGACAGCCACCATCACCATAAATCCTGTGGCGGAAGGAGCCTTGAGCGTTGCCGCAGAAGGCGGCCTGGCAAGTAGTGTGGATGAAGACAGCAGCACACTGGTAAAGTTGACATTCTCCAGTGCTGATAAGTCCAATCTTGAATCATTTAGCGATATACGACTGTCGCTGGATTCGGGACAGGGAACATTTGTGGATGCCGACGGCAATTCACTGGGCACCAGTCTGAGCGGATTAACCTATGACCAAAGCACACATACCCTGACCACCGGCAACGACAAACTGGTACATTACCAGCCGCCGGAGAATAAGGGCGGTTCCTTTACCATCAAGGTAACAGCCGATATAACCGACGATAATGGCGGCAATGGCACACCACATACCACTCAGGATGCCGCAGGTTCCATCAGCGTTAATGTAACACCAATTCCCGACAGCGGAACTTTTACCTTGACCGATGGCACGAGTACTACTCCATTGAATACAACTGATAACAAATTGTCTGTAAATGAGGACGGCAAGGTCAAGCTGGATATTCATAGCGATTTTGATGATGATGACCATTCCGAATTTCAGACCATCCTCATTAAAGATGTTCCGGCAGGAATGCTTTTTTATGATGAAAATAATGCATTAGTAGGCGAAATTAACGCAACCTCATCTACCGGCAACACCTGGAAACTGCCCTTAGATGTTATGAACGGCAAGCTATTTATCAAACCACCCCTGCACTATACCGATGATATTACCCTAAAGGTTGTGGGTGTGGCGATGGAGCAGGATAATATGGGGGAGGATCAAAGTCATGAACAATCCTTTACTCTGGATATTACCCCCGTGGCCAATGGTGCAACCATCTTCCCGCAAAATGCAAGCGGAGAAGAGGATGTGCCCACCCAAATTGATTTGGGAGCAAAACTCGTTGCCAAGGAAGAAATTGATACTGTGGGATTAACTCACACTATTAACGAAACCTATAATGTAACCTTTACCGGTGCAGGCGATGATATAACTCTCTATTACAAAGATGCGAGCGGCTACCATACCCTTACCAATACCGATAGCGGAAACAACTATACTGTCGAAGACCTGACCCAGGCTCAGATTGATGCCTTATGTGTACGGGTCAATGATGGCGAGACAGGAAGTTTTTCATGGGATATATCCGTAACTACCACCGATGGAAACAACACTTCTGCTGCTGTTACGGGTACGGTGGGTATTGCGGTGTCCACAGCCAGCGACACTAAAACCATAACCATAGACGGCAAGAGCGTTACTTTTGGCCGCTCCGGTGATGATACCTTAGATGGTGATGACAATGTAAATATCATCGACGGCGGCGTGGGCAACGACACCATTGACGGCAAAGGCGGTGCCGATGAAATCTATGGCGGTATCGGCAATGATACCATTATCCTTGATAAAAGTGATGCCAAAATTGATGGCGGCAAGGGGGAAGACAGCCTGAAGGTTGAGGGGAATGTGGATTTTACTTCCCTTGCCAACGATTTAATTCATGACATGGAAGTTATTGACCTTTCAAATAACAGCCAGCAAACCATTGACCTTGATGCGCCCCATATCAAAGCCATGTCCGGCGATGACAATACCCTGCTTGTCAAGGGCGACACCGCAGACGGAGCCAAGGATACCGTCAATCTGGAACACGGCTGGACAGATAACGGCACGACCCAGATAGACGGTATTACCTATCATGTCCTCAACAACGCAGAAAATGACGCCCACCTGAAAATCCAGCATGGCGTTGAGTACAATATTGCGTAAACAGGAAATGGCCAAGGAAACCGAACAATGAAAAAGCTGCCCATAGGCATTCAGACCTTTCAGACAATCCGTGAAGAGGGCTATCTCTATGTGGACAAGACCAATATAGCGGTGGATTTGATAAACCGCTACAAATATGTGTTTTTGTCCAGACCAAGACGTTTTGGAAAAAGTCTGTTTTTAGACACCCTGCACAATCTCTTTGCGGGAAAAAAGGAATTGTTTACAGGTTTGGCCGCAGAAAAAAGTCATGACTGGTCAACAACCTATCCGGTTATCAACATCTCCTTTGCAGCAGGAGATTTTAACACTTCTGAGGGATTGCTTGAAAGGATTTTGAGCCTGCTCAAAAAAAATGAAAGACGCCTTGGCGTACAAGGAGAGGGAAAATCTCCTGCGAACCGCTTTGATTTCTTGATTGAGAAGGTTTCTCAAAAGTATCAGGAACAGGTAATCGTTTTAATTGATGAATACGACAAACCTATTCTGGACAATATAGACGATCCTGAAATGGCAAAACTGGCAAGAACCACTCTGCAAGCCTTTTATTCTGTCATTAAAAACAATGACCCACACATTCAATTTGCCTTTTTGACCGGTGTGACCAAATTCTCCAAGGTTTCTGTGTTTTCCGGCATCAATAATATCGAAGACATAACCCTTACACCGGATTTTGCTACGGTTTGCGGTTATACCCAGCATGATTTGGAAACCGTATTTGCAGAGCATCTGCAAGGTGCGGATATGGATAAGGTCAAAAAATGGTATGACGGCTACCATTTCATGGGAGACCATGTATATAACCCCTATGACATACTGTTATTTTTACGTAATAACAAACGATTTGAAAGCTATTGGTTTGAAACAGGAACCCCTGCTTTTCTCATCAAAATCCTGAAACAGAAACAATTTTTCCTGCCGGAACTTACCAACATCAAGGCAGGCAAGGAATTGCTCACATCCTTTGATATTGAGACCATCTCTCCTGTAACTCTGCTGTTCCAGGCCGGGTATTTGACCATCAAGGAGATGACAACCGAAGATGATGAGACCGAATACAGCCTGGGATTCCCCAATATGGAAGTCTCCAGAGCCTTTACCTATTCCCTGCTGGATATGTTTGCAGCAACGGAAAACAAATTTAGAGTAAAAAAGGAACTGGCTCATTCTTTGCGTAATGGCGATATGGAACAATTCAAAACCGCCATCCACGCCCTGTTTGCGGCCATTCCTTACCATAACTACACCAATAACGATATTGCCCGCTACGAAGGCTTTTATGCCAGCGTTATTTTTGCCTGGCTTTCTTCTGCCTACATGAAACTGGCCGTGGAAGACTGCACCAATAAGGGCCGTATTGATATGAGCGTGGAAATGGACGAGGCCATCTACCTTATTGAGTTTAAGGTGGATATGCCCGAAGAAAAGGCTCTGGCCCAGATAAAAACCAAAGGCTATAGGGAAAAATATCAGGCAACAGGGAAAAACATTGTACTGATTGGGATTGGGTTTTCCAGCGAAGAAAGAAATGTAACAGAATTTGTTTGGGAAGAAGCGTAAAATGACAAGCAGAGAGGTTATAAAACGATTGCAAACTGACGGATGGATTCTCCATCACATAAAAACCATCATCAGTTCAAACATCCGAAAAAGAGCGGTAAAGTTACAGTTCCGCACCCCCAAAAACAGATTCCTCTGGGGACTCTTCGGAATATTTATCGTCAGGCCGATTGGCAATGGAGGTAAGCGTATGAAATATCCAGTGATTATACATAAGGATGACGACTCGGATTATGGAGTGAGTTTTCCTGATCTGCCGGGCTGTTTTTCTGCAGGCGAAACCATTGAGGAAGCATTGATAAATGCCCAGGAAGCTGCGGAATGCCACATAGAAGGTCTTTTGATGGATTCCGCCCCTGTTCCTGCAGCCAATTCCATAGAAAACCACAAAAACAACCCGGAATACAATGATGGTGTCTGGGCACTTGTGGAGGTGAATCTGAATAAATTGTCTTTACGAACAAAAAGAGTCAATATTACTATGCCGGAGAGACTTGTAAACTCTCTGGATTTTTTTGCCAAAAAACATGGGGAAACCCGTTCTGGCATCTTGACTCAGGCGGCCACCCAGTATATGGCCTCCCATCAATAAAAAAATGAATCATACATTGTTTCATCGGCCAGGAAAAACTGCTGGTGAACACTAAAATAATAATTTGAACCCAACACACCATAATAAGGAAGCAGAACAACCATGAAACAACCTTTTTTTACCCTACGTTGTACCATCACCCTTATCACCATGCTCCTTGCAGGAGCCACAAGTGTTCAAGCCATTACACTACAAGATGTCCTGCAGGATGTGGTTGTTACCAACCCAAGAATCCTTGAAAAACAAAAGGCGTATAATGCGGCTCTTGAAGAGCAGCTAAATGCCCGAAGCGGATATTTTCCCAAGGTTATTTTTACTGGAAACGTGGGCTATAAACATTACCGTGATTCAGGAACCTATTACAAAAAGGAAGATGACGGTTTTTATGATGCCAGACTAACCCTGAGCCAGCTTTTATATGACTGGGGCAAAACATCTTCTCTGGACAAGGCCAGAGAGAACTTTATGCTGGCAGCGCTGTATTCCTATATAAGTGAATCAAATCAGGTAACATACGAAACCATTGTGGCCTACCTGAATGTTCTTAAATACCATGAGCTTCGGGCATTGGCCATGAAAAACGTCCTCATCCACGAGAACCTGCTGGAAAGTATTCGTATGCAGGTGGAACGAGGGAAAAAGGGAAGGTCGGAACTGGAACGGGTCAATGGACGTATGGCATCGGCTCAATCCCGGCTTCTTCTGCGTCAAAACGACTATAAGGAAGCTGTGTACAACATGCATAAAATGCTGGGCCGTTTTACCCCGGCGGCAGACATGGCCATGCCTGTCCTGGATAGCAAGGAACTTCCCGCTTCCTTAAAAGAGGCTCTTGACCTGCAAAGAAAATATAATCCCCTTCTTCGGGAAGCCTTTTACACCATCACCCAAAAGGAATGGGAACATGAGAACCGAAAAAACGAATACTTTGGCCGACTGTCTCTGGAAGGCAGTGCTGATATAGAAAACGAATTTGAAGATTCTGACGAGTATGAAACAGATGCCAGAATCGGTCTGCGCTATACCCATACCCTCTTTGATGCTGGCCGCTCTCACCGGATTCAGGCGGCAGCCAGTCAGGTACATGCGGAACAGCAAAAAAGGTATCGGGTACAAAGAATCCTGCTCAACGATATTCAACTCTCCTGGGCAGCGCACAAACTTCTTACTGAACAAATCGGGATTCTCAAGAAAAACCTGTATTTTACAGAACGATCTCTGGAATCCTACAAGGAAGAATTCGTCCTGGGACGACGCAACCTCATCAATATTCTGGATGCCCAAAATGAATGTCTGTACGTCAATGAACAACTTATTGACGCCATCTATTCCAGAGAAATGGAAAAATACAAGATTCTGCTGTCTGAAGGTCTTCTTTTGTCCAAACTGGGTCTGCTTAATCCAATGGCCCAGAACATGATTGATCAGGATGACAAATACCTGCCCTTGAGCCAGGATGTTCTGCCCCTTACCCACGATTTTGACCGGGATACCATTCTGGACGATGCCGACCTGAGCATAAACAGCAAAAAAGGTGATGCGGTGAACTCTCTTGGAGTCAACAAGAAATACGACATCTCCTATGTCTATGAAACCGCCCAGAAAAAAGGACCTGAACAGGAAAATGTCATAGGCCCGAAAGATTCACTGGCGCAAAAACCCATGCAATTTAATGTTACCACACGATTCGACTTTGACGCCTTTCTCAAGGGAACATTGCGTCTGAGCGAAGTCATTGTGGATAAAAAAATGAAGGAGCTTGTAAAACAGGCCAGAGCCTACAGTACCCAGACACCGCTCTATATCACTGTAAGTACCAACGAATATGACAACCCTGCCAAGAACTATGCCCTCTCCTTGCAGCGTGCCTATAACCTGAAACGTGTCCTTCAGCAGAACAAGGTTGACAATAAGGGTGTCTTTGTCTTTGCCAATACCAATGCTCCCAAAGGTCATAACATCCTTCGTCTGAAGTTTGCCGACAAGGTAACTGACTACAAAAAACAATATACCACTCGTTCTGTAACAGCACCAATCTTTGTGCAGGGAGAAAACAAGATCAGGGACTTCCGCACACTGGATGATATTATTGGCGCTATCCGTCACAGTAAGGGCAAGGCAGAAATCATCCTCTATTCCAATGAACTGCCGGACATGGAAGCCAACCGTCAGCTTGGCCTCAAACGGGCCGACATGCTAGGCACCTATCTGAACAACAAGGGGCTTGGGCCAGACAAGGTAACTCTCTTCTCCTGGGGTAATTTTCGGGAAGATCCGCTGCTGCCCAAATCCAGACGAATTGGCCAGTTCATCCAATATGTCTTAAGGGATGCAGGAGACAAATAACAAGTTGCCCCTCAAAGGCCATCAAACAGCACTGCATTGTTGCCTCAAGAATCAGCCGCATATGAGTGGAGTATTTTATACAAAAATCCTACTTGCTTATATGTCTAATTTACTGTAATAATAAACAGGAGGTTACATTGAAACACGAAAGTTAGTTCAACGCAGCAAAATATATTGTAGAAAAAAGCCACCATGAGACAAAAAATAGGTGTCATCACAAGGATCAACGGTCAGTTCAAGGCCGTTGACAAAGATGGCAATATCCGCATCCTGAAAGAGGGAGACTTCATTTATCAGGGCGACGAGGTCAGCTCTCTCCATAGTCTGGAGAGCAAGCTGCCCCCTTCCATTTCTATGGAAGAAATCAACGATGACACCTCGTTTGTACTCATTGAGAGCTTGCATGACTCGGAAATCTTTCTCGTCCCTCGGGGCGGATACAGACATTTTGAGTTTCAAGGTACAGACGATGCCCAAACACCCCTAAACCACCAGACAACCTCTACTCCTCAGACAGCAGATAACTCTGACGAGGAAGAGAACGACTCCTTCTCCCAAAATCCTTTTCTCCCTTCTCTGGAAGTTGCTTCCACCTCCCGCTCAGCCGCCAAGCAAAACCCTGGTTCCTCTACACGCCAGGAAGAACAAATACTCCAGTCAAATCAGGAACCTGCGGATAATCAGCCCACAGAGCAGGACGAACAAACAAAACCGTCACACAAATCTGATCGCCCTCCCGACCCGGCGGCAACGTCTGATCCACCACTACCTTCTCATGACATCTACGGAACGCCGCAGGATGATACCCTGCATGGCGGCGACCCGGACGAAAGAATTTTTGGTCGTGCCGGCAATGATACTCTGGATGGCCGGGGCGGAGATGACAAGATTTACGGTGAGGATGGCGACGATACCCTGGATGGCGGAGACGGAAACGATGTCCTTATAGGCGGCACAGGGACGGATACCCTTGTTTTTGATGCAGACGATACCCTCATAGACGGCGGTACAGACGAGGATACTCTGGATATTGATGTTGATGTAAACTTTACCACCCACGATTTTGCAAGCCATCCCATTCACAATGTTGAAGTCATCAATCTTAATAATAATTCTGCCGTTCAGCGTATTGCCTTAAATGCTGCTGCGGTGGAGACAATGACAGATGCAAGTAATCTTCTGTGGGTCAAGGGCAGTACCAGCGATAGCGTCAGCCTGGAGTCTGGATGGATATGTGAGAGGAACCAAACCATAAGCGGAACAACCTTTCATTGTTTTAAGAACGGAACAGCCCGTCTGAATATTGAACATGGCGTACAGCTCACCATAGGCGGCAAAAATGTCATTATTGGAACCGATAACAGTGAAACTCTGAACGGCACACCAGCCCCAGATATCATTTATGCCCTTGGCGGAGATGACACTGCTCACGCCGGAAGCGGCGACGATGCAGTCTATGGCGGTACGGGCAACGATACCCTGGATGGCGGAGACGGAAACGATGTCCTCCACGGCGGCGCAGGGACGGATACCCTTTCCGGCGGTGCGGACAATGACAACCTTTCCGGCGGAGACGGCAACGATACCCTCAGCGGCGGAACAGGCGATGATACCCTTGTTGGTGGTGCAGGGGATGACCAGCTTTCCGGCGGCGCAGGAGATGACCAGCTTTCCGGTGGCGCAGGAGCCGATCAGCTTTCCGGTGGTGCCGGAGATGATACCCTTGTTTTTGATGCAGACGATACCCTCATAGATGGCGGCGCTGGCAAGGACACTCTGGATGTTAATCTGGGAGTGGACTTTACCACCCACGATTTTACAAGCCACCCCATTCACAATGTTGAAGTCATTAATCTCAAGAACCACCCTGCCCAAAGTATTACCTTGAATGCTGCTGCCGTGAAGGCAATGACAGATGCGGGCAATCTTCTGTGGGTCAAGGGTAATACCACCGACAGCGTGAGCCTGGAAGCGGGATGGGCCTATAACGGGAACCAAACCATAAGTGGAACAACCTTTCATTGTTTTAAAAACGGGTCAGCCCACTTACATATTGAACACGGCGTAAAACTTTCCATTGGCGACAAAAATATCATCTTTGGAACGGAGAATGCCGATACCTTGACCGGCACAGTCGGACAGGATGTTATCTATGGATTTGGTGGGGATGATGACATTACTGCCAGCGACGGCAATGACGAAATCCATGGCGGTACGGGCAACGATACTCTGGATGGCGGAGACGGAAACGATGTCCTTATAGGCGGCGCAGGGACGGATACCATTTCCGGCGGTGCGGACAACGACAACCTTTCCGGCGGTGCGGACAATGACAACCTTTCCGGCGGGGATGGCAACGATACCCTCGATGGCGGAGATGGCAACGATGTCCTTATAGGCGGCGCAGGCGATGATACCCTTGTTGGTGGTGCAGGAGATGACCAGCTTTCCGGTGGTTCTGGCGATGACACGCTTACTTTTGATGCCGCTGATACCAACATTGACGGCGGTACCAATACCGACACCCTGAAAGTAACCGATGCTTCTGCAAATTTTGTCGGCAACACGACCATTTCCAATATAGAAGTTGTTGCCCTTGAGGGAACCGTAGCCCAAACCATTACCCTGAATGCTGCCGCCGTAGGA
>PDWI01004253.1_pt1 | contig 19373 bp, 14 predicted proteins | sample 1430891 | NCBI WGS metagenome assembly PDWI01 (sample SAMN01162508, study PRJNA174530) | Oral metagenome, whole genome shotgun sequencing project. | biome: Marine environment; feature: Marine mammal; material: Swab sample of the gingival sulcus; isolation source: swab sample of gingival sulcus...
AGATACCTGAATGATGATATTTTTAGATGATCGCATATTTTCTACTTCATGGTGAGAAAAATTTTTACAAGCCTTTCCTCCTACAGTAAAAATCCGGTATGGAGAGAGTAAAAAACTGTTAGAAATATTATCAAAAGCAGATAAAGATAGCTTGTAAAGAGAGTTTTTTATGATTTTATGTGAATGTATGCTAGTATAGAATTGATATTTTTAAAAATTCTTTTATGTGAAAGATTGATACACATTCAGAAATTGACTTACATGAGGCAAATATTTTTGATGAGTTTACATGAGATGAGGGAGAAATGAAGCAGTGAGAACAAGAGTGAGAAGAAAAAGAAAAAAAATGATGGTATGATTATCTGAGTATATATTCAAATATCCTTGTGTGGATAAATATTGGATTATTTGTCTGTTTTCTCATTTTTTTGGTATATAATCATGTACAAAAATCAGAGAAGGCATTGAACTATAGAGTTCCTCCTTTTGTGTGTTCTCTCCTGTTGTGAGATAGTTCAAAATATGTAGAGTCTTGTAATGGAATTACCTATACTCAAAATACATTACAACAAGATGTTGATGAGGTAAAGCAACAACAAGCACAACTCATAGAACCACTAATAGGGGATGTATATGGATTTGAAAATTTTCAATTTTCTCGAAAAATGGCATTTCTCATTGAAAAATCAAAAAATAGACTTGAGCCATCAAAGATTCTAGCAGCATTTGATGCAATAAAGTGAAAATATGCCTCAGTAGATAAATCGGAAATAGAATGTTATGATATTATGATTGAGCAAGGAAATATACTTCAAATTCGTTGTGATATCTATGCTTCAGACTGGGATACGGAAATATTTTATTTTGAAAATGGGATTAAAAAAACAAATACTCTTGGATGAGGATCTATTAGTAAGGCGATTAGTTTTATTGATTATATAGAAAATGATGCATTTTCACCATTTCAAGTACGGGCAAAAACGCAAAAATTCATCTCTGAAGTAGTTCAAAAACCACCATATACACAAAAAACCAGTATCGAACTTGAGTTAGAATATGTTCATAGTGATTTACTTCTAAAATAATTTTTTTATGAAACGCACTCCTCGAATGCAAAAAGCCATTCTCCAATCAAGTATTTTTCACACCCTTGTGTTTACTATATTTCTTTGAATCTTTTTTCTTTTTCTTTTCCCAAATATAGTATCATTTCAGGCTAAAAAAGTAGAATTAGCACAGTTGCATAAAAATTTTGAGGTGTTGAAAAAAAAGTGAATCTCTTTTTGAGATTTTAAGACAACACTATTAACTCAAACAGAGCTGAGTGATTATATAAAAATGTTGTTAAAGCATATAGATTCAGACTTCTATGGAAGGCATTTTCAAAATACGACCCAAACAGATTTTGAAGCATTTATCCATACTGTAGAGGACAATATAAAAGAAACGAAAAATACGGAAGCATTTCAGCAGAGACAAAAATCACTTCATGATATATTACCAGTATATGGTGCTTTAGATACATCAGGTCTCCGTGAGAGAGACTTTATTAACAAAATAGAGCGAATATTTCGAGCCTTTCATCTGAGAGTAAAGGGGGAAATAGGGATAGGGGATATCAGCCTATATACTGATGCTAATACTATAAATACACCAAAAGAATCGTCTTCTTTGGAAGAATCTATATTTTATATCCCTTTGCGTTTCGATATAGTGGGGAAGAAGAAGGATGTATTTGATTTTCTTCACTATTTTGAAAAGGTTGGGGCTATAGAGGTTTCTCAGGAAAATTTTTCAGTATATAACGATCAACAAATCCGAAATCCAATCGTGCTTAATACTCTCAAGAAGGATGGAAATATATATGAAGATCAAGTAGCAGAAATCTCTCTCTTTGAAACAAATATATATCCAGACTCATCCACATTTTCAAATAATTCAGATACGAAAACACTTCTTGAGCTTATTTCTCTTAATCAAGCTAAAGAGCGATATGAAGCAAGTGTAGAGATTCATTTTTATGTCAGTGGTATACCAGAATATAGTATGAGAAAATACATACCTTCTGTGATACAAAAGTACCAAAATCTGAAGAAGGAATCTCATATGCACTTTCAAAAAACGAAGAAAAATCTGAAGAAACTTCACTCAGGGAAACAAATACAAGCGCTTAATACCTTGCAATCAATAGAAGCGTTGTTTGCAAGTATAGACAAAAAATTTACCACTTTTCAAAAAAACTCCAGAAAAAAAGAAACAACTCGACAGTCATTTGAGCAAGCGAAAACACTTGATAAACAACTTGATCTTATACAAGCAAAGCTCGATGGAGCTCTCCAAGACTTAAAATAATACAATAAATATTATGGAATACACAGCAACACTGGAAGAACTAAAAAATCTAGTTTATAAATGAGATGATATACAAAAAGTATGTGATCTTATGATTCTTGCAGCCGTATTGTGAGGAGCTTCAGATATACATATTGAGCCACTCAGCTCTTTTGTGAGACTCAGGTATCGAATCGATGGTGAGCTCAAAGAAATACTGGAGTATCAGACCTTTCTTCATCCGGGGATTGTGGCGAGATTTAAAATCTTATCGGAACTTAAAATCGATGAATCCCGTGTTCCTCAAGATGGTCGTATTAGTCAAACGATAGATGGAAAACCTCTTGATCTTCGTGTTTCATCGCTTCCAACCGTTCATGGAGAAAAGATAGTGATGCGTATTGTAGACAAGAGTAAGAAAATCCCAGAATTGTGAAAACTTTGAATAGAAGGAAGAAACTTGGAATTACTTCATAAAGCTATATCACTTCCAAATGGAGTCATACTTACGAGTGGACCAACAGGTTCATGAAAGTCGACAACCCTCTATTCTATACTTACGATGCTCAATAAGCCCAATGTAAATATCATGACACTGGAAGATCCTGTCGAAAATCAAGTTGATGGAATTAGCCAAAGTCAGGTAAAACCAGACATTGGATATAGTTTTGCCTATGGTCTTCGTACGGCACTTCGTCAAGATCCTGATATTATTATGGTGGGGGAAATGCGTGATAAAGAAACAGTAGATATTGCGATTGAAGCATCTTTGACAGGGCATCTCGTATTGTCGACAATACATACGAATAATGCCTCAGAAACGATTACTCGTATTTTAAATATGGGAGTAAAACCCTTTCTTATTCCTGCTTCTCTCAATATAGTTATCGCACAGCGTCTCATTAAAAAAATATGTCCACATTGTAAGAAAAAAATATCTTTTTCAGAAATAGATAAAACGACTCTCAAAAACATTAAACACTCACTCTCTATTACTCCAAAGCAGGAACTTCTCTCAAGAGTATGAGCTGATATACTCAAATCACCAGTATTTTATACAGCCGTCTGATGCGAAAAATGTGATAATAATGGGTACAAGGGGAGAGTTTGACTCTATGAAATGCTGGAAATAAGTCCAGGAGTGAAAGAAATGATATTGAGAGGAGATTCAGCCTTTAATATTAATAGGCAAGCCATAGAAGATGGAATGATTTCTCTTGAACAAGATGGGATTATCAAGGCACTTCAATGAGTAACCACTCTAGAAGAAGTGTATCGAGTGTCTAAGACACAAAATGAAGATTAGTTTTTAAGTCGTAGTTACATATGGAAGATATTATTATATTATGATCAGAGGAGTCTCAGGATACATCAAATCCACCACAACACACACATAAGCTTTCTTCAAAAAGTTTTATGCAATACATGGGGGAGTTTGTCGCATGATTTAAAAAACTCAACATCAAACAAAAAATTATTTTTTATAGATTGATGGCAACGATGCTCAATGCAGGAATGAGTTTGATTAAATCTATTTCCGTACTCGAAAAGCAAGAAAAAAATCCTACATTTAAAAAAATGCTTTGAGAAATGATTGTAAGCTTAAAAGAGGGGAAAAACCTTTCAGAATGTATGGATGCCTTTCCGTGAAGTTTTGATGAAGCTGAGATAGGAGTGATTCGATCCTGAGAAAAAACAGGACAGCTCAATGAAGTAATGCTTTCTCTCGCTGATCAAGTAGAAAAAGTTGCTTCTGTTTCGGGAAAACTCAAATCAGCTCTGATATACCCAGCTATGATTATTGTAGTTGTAATTGGAGTAATATTTGTCATGATGACGATGGTAGTTCCAAAACTTCTTGGAATATTTGAAGACACAGCCTCACTTCCAGGATCCACCAAGGCATTGATATTTATTTCATATGTTTTTGTGAATTTTTGGTATTTAATTATATTTTTTATAATATTTGTTTATTTTTGAGTATCATTTTGGAAGAAAACACCATCTTGAAAATATAATTATGATAAATTTATATTAAAAGTTCCTATTTTTGGATCCATTATTGAAAAAGTAATTCTCTCAAAATTTTCTCGAATATTTGCAGGATTGATGGCATCGGGAGTTTCTGTGGTTGAATCTCTCAAAATAGTAGCAGATGCTGTATGAAACGAAGCGTATCGACAAAGGATTCTTCTGCTCCTAGAGGATGTACGATGATGAATGAAGATGTGGGAATCACTTGAGTGAGATGATTTATTTCCAGATATTATAGTACAAATGATACAAGTCGGGGAACAGTCTGCCAAACTAGATACAACCATTGTAAAAGTTGCGGATTTTTATGATGAGCAGGTAGATAATATTGCAAGCACTATCAATAAACTTTTAGAACCCTTTATTATTGTGTTTCTTGCGATTGTAGTAGGATTCATTGCTCTTGCGATTATGCAACCAATTATGAATCTCGCAGATACGGTGTCACAGTGATAAGGTGCGTATTAATAACACCCCGGGGCTTTATCCCCTGGGGTGTTATTAAAATTGAAGAAAAAGTGAATAATGTGAAGAATCTGTGAAATAGCCTTTTACCTACTTGCAAGCAAGAAAAAAAATGCTATCATACTTCGCGTTATTAAATGTTCATTAACATGAACCGAATAATTGTTTTAAAAAAAGCGAGAGAATAAAAGCCGATCTTGTTTTTTGTTACTATGTTTCTCTAAAGTGGTGTGTATCACAACGAGGGGAGAGAGGATATATTTATGAATATATTTTTTCTTCCCTAGTTGTGCGCATAGCAACTTAGGGTTAAGGCTTTAACCGTTCATTGTTTTTATTTTCATAACTCGTAATATATATGAGTACTTTTTCTAAAAAAGTAACTTCAGCTGTTGCTGGTATTGCTGTAGTATTTTCTATGGTAGCACCAATAGCTGGAGTATCTGCTGCGTACAACGCTGCTGACGCTGCAGACAAGCTTGCTACTCTTGGAGTTATCGTTGATCAATCTGCTAATAAAGCAGCATACAGATTAGCTGATACGTCTTCAAGACAAGAGCTTTCAAAGGTTATCGTGAAACTTGGTAACCTTACAGTTGCTGAGGGTGAAAGTGTTTTTAAAGACACAAACTTCGCTCCTTGGGCTGAAAAATACGCGAAAGCGTTAAACGAAGCAGGATATGCTGCTTCAAACGAATATTTTAATCCAACATACAATGCTACAAAAATTGAAGCATTAAAATGGGTTATGGATGCACGAGGTATCGCTACTGGTACAAATGGTGCTAACTGGATGGCTAATAGAGTACAAGGTGCTGTAGATGCTGGGATAGCTACTGCTTTCACAGATTACAACGCTGATGTTTCTCGAGGTCAAGTATTTATTTGGGCTGCAAATGCAATCGAAGTAAATGAAGATGATACTACTATCGACGAAAGTCTTTGTTCTATCCTCGGAACTTGTCCAACTGAACCAACTGATCCAGTTGAACCAACTGATCCAGTTGAACCAACTGATCCAGTGGTTGTTGGTGATAATGAACTTGAAGTATCACTTTCACCACTTTCACCTACAAACGGTGTAGTGGCTGCAAATACTCCAAGAACTCCAGTTCTTGCTTTTGATGTAACTGCTGGTTCATCTGACGTAACACTTGAGGAAGCAAGACTTGATTATACAGGTCTCTCAAACTACGCAGATATAGATGCTCTTAAAATGTATATCGGAAACGATCAAGTTTCAAGAGGAACTGGAAAAGATATGTCAAGTGATAAATATGTAGAAATTTCTTTTGAAAATGATACTGTTATCAGAGCTGGTGAAACAAAAACAGTTGTAGTAACTGCGGAAGTTCAAAATGCAAATGTAAATGCAGTTCATAAAATCACTCTTACAAATCTTGAAGCTTCTTCTGATGTTTCAGGTGATCATGTAGATGGAATGGCATTTAATGCAGTTCAAGCTACAAATGTTGGACAACTCGATCTTGATGTTGACCTAGTGACTGGAACAGATGTAAAAGTTGGTGAAGAGATTACTCTTGCTGATTTTGAACTTGAAGAAAAACTTGATAACGAAGATGTAAATGTAAAATCTATCACCTTCCAACTAGCAGGTTCTATGGATCATGAAGATGATATCACAGACATCGTTTTATATGCTGATGGGCAAGAAGTTGCTTCTGGACTCATGGTAAATAAAGACGAAGAAGTAGTGGTTGACCTTGATGTAACTGTTGAAGCTGATGAAAAAGTTGCATTTATGCTTAAGGCAGTTGTGACTGGTTCAGTAACTGAAACTATTTCTGCAACTATTAAAGAAGTATATGCTGTAGGTGTAAACACAGGAATCAACGCTCAACTTACTGGTGATCCTATGGGAACTTCAACAGCTGCTGCTAGAACTATTGAAGGTTCTGATATTAATGTTTCTTTTGATAAATCTGATCTTGATGAAGCAAAACCAGATGCAGAAGATGTAAAAGTTGGAACACTCAAACTTTCAACTGATGGTGATTACAACCTTGAAATGATAGAAGTAAAAGTTGTTTATACTGCAGGTACTTCTCCAGTTACTGGAGTTATCGGTGCAGTGAATAAACTTGAACTTGATGGAAAAACAGCTGATGATGTATCAAGCGTAGCACTTGCTACTCCTACTTCACCAGTAACTGCTCCAGTTGCTGGAGATACAACAGTATACTACTACTTTAAAGATGTATCTCTGAACAATGAGTCTAAAGATCTTGATCTTACACTCGATGTTGTAAACAATGCAAATCTTAATACTTCATCTTTGAGATTCACAACAAAATTTGTTGCTATAGAAGATGAAGCAAATGATGAAAAATACCCAACTGATGCTCCTTTGAACACAGTACTTTCATCAAACTCTCTTGACTCTAAAGTAGTTGCTATAGAGACGGCTTCTGTTACCTTTACTTCTACTTCTGTAAACAACAGACTTGTAGTACTTGGAAATGGAGTTGAAACAGTAGTATATAGAGGGAAAATTAATGTTGGTGACGCTGACGGAGTTAATATCTCAGATATGAACTTCGTAGAAGATCTTCCAACAAATACTCTTTCTGTTGATTTGAAAGATGTTGTTGATAACGCAACACTTAACATTGGTGGTACAACATTTGACGCTGATATTGATGCAGATTCTCTTGATTTCAGAATTAATCATGATATTGCTGCAGGTTCTGATAATGTAGAAGTACTTGTAACAGCTGTACTAAAAGATAATCAAACAGTTGTAAATGGAGAAGTGATGAAATTAGAACTTGATACAGTTGCTCTTCAAGCAGATGTTGAGGATTCTGATGGAAATACAGTTGCTGCTGCAAATGTACATGTTACTGCTGCAAATGACACTGTAAAAACACAAACAGTTCTAAGAGATAAAGGACAATTTACTATCAAAGTACTTCAAGATGTTGATAGTGATGATAACCTAGAAAATACAGTTCTTGCTGGAACTAACGGAGCAACTTTTGCTGAGTTAGAAATGCAAGCTGAATATGAAAATACAGTAGTAAAAGAACTTACATTTGTAGTTGCTGGAATTGATCTTTCAACCACTCTTGATAATGTAAAACTTATGAACGGTTCTTCTGAACTTTCACAAGGTGCTGCTGTAGTAGAATTTGATGGAACAGACACACTTATTAAGTTTGAAAATGATTTCACAGTAGATACAGCTGACAATCTTATTGAAGCTGAACTTGTAGCTGATGTAAATGAAATTACAGGTGAAGGAGATGCTGTTTCTGCAGTAAATGGAAATGTTACTATTGCTGCATTAAATAATGCAAAAGTAGTACTTGATGTTAAAGGTCAAACTTCTGATGACACATTTACTACAGTAAATGGAGCACTTATAAGAAATTTGATTACAAGTGAGACAGTAAATGTAGTTCCTACAGTACTTACTCCTGCTCTTGTAGCTTCTTTAAACACTTCAACTATCCCAAGAGTAAAAATTACTGCGGATGCTGGATCTAACACAGATGCTTCAAGTCAAAGTATTGATACTCTTGTAGAACAAATAGAGTTCTCTACACTTGGAACAACAGATGCTAATAATACTCTTACATTCCAACTTGTAAATGTAGACGATAGTACAGATGTAATTACTGGAACTCATAATACTGGTACTAATACTCTTACTTTCGACCTTACTACTATGACAAACGCTTCAAACAGAACTATCGAAGATGGAGCGACTCAAGAATATAAGGTAATTGTTACTGGTGGTACAGTTGATGCTGATACTCTTACTCTGACTCTTCCAAGAAACGGAATACAATATGGTACAGTATCTCCTGCAACAACAGGACTTACTATACATCTTGATAATGAAATGGATTTCGGTTCTAGATCTTACTAGTACTTAAGTTCTTTCTTAGAAAGATTTTAAAAACACTCTTACAGAAATGTAAGGGTGTTTTTTTTGTGCTCTCAATTTGATACCGGTACCAATGTATCGATGTTTATGAAAAAAACCCAATGAGCTTATGTTATTTGGCACCAACGAAAATACGGTACTGGTACAAAAAGTCCTTTTTTCGAATGACGCTTCAAGGCAAAACTCATAGGAACAGATGAGTATCTTGCTCAGTACATTACTTATGTCAATTATAACCCTCTTAAGCATGAAATAGTAAAAAATATAGAGATTATCCATGGACGAGCTATCATCAGCTTGAAAATAAAAATAATATTATGTGATATAAGGATATGATACTATCAGAACTTGAGTACTAAGAATGTTTGAATTGAGACCAGCATCGTATATATAAGTAACAAGATGTTGGACTCGTGTAAATGAGACATAGAAAAAGTCCGGACTTATTTGAGTCCGGACTTTTTTGTGTGATAGAAACTAGTCTTCAATCACTTCTATAATTTCAAGTTCTCCATACTGTGTCGGAAGTTTTTCTCCAACTTCAAGTTTAAACCCTGCGTTGATAAAACTTGTAAGGTCTTTTTTTGGAATCGTTTGTTTCTTAGTATCGTCTCTTTCTCCATATGCTTCAGCAGGAGCTAAAGTCATTTTTTTACTCTCTCCAAGTTTCATACCGACCACTCCCGCATCAAATCCTGGAATCATTTGTCCAGCTCCAACGGTAAATGGAAGAGGTTTATTTCTCTCTCTTGAGCTATCAAATTGTTCTCCATTTTCCAGTGTTCCAACATAATGTACTTCGATAGTATCACCAGCTTCTACGGTGTCATCCGTGCTTCCAGATGCAGATTTGCTTATTTTCATGATTTCTACATCGAAAATAAGAGTTTTTCCTGCGAGTGCATGATTGGTGTCAATTACTACGCTTCCTTTAATTTCAGCCATATTGCTTCCTGTGTTAGTTTCTAAAGTAGGTGTTTTTTCAGATAATACGGTATTTTTTATACTATCTATGCCGCAACTTGCAAGTACTCCAAGAGAGAGAAGAGCAAGTATGATGTATGTTTTTTTCATAAGAATTATGGTTTATGAAATATATTTTTTGACAAGTCGTAGTTTGGGATTTTTTACTTTTCCTTGTAGAACTTGTAGCAGGTATTCTATGAAATTTTTCTCATTTGCAAAAAGTTTTGTTGCAGCTCGGAGCTTGTGAGCATCAATCACTTGAAATCGCACCAGTACGTCTCTTGCGAGAAAATCTTTTATTTCCTCAAGAGAAATAGAATGGTGAAACTCTATGTGATACTGTATTCAAACCTTTTTAATATGTGTAATACATTGCTGTGTTGTAAAGATTTTAAGCTCAAGGAGAAGAAATAGATTTTCTGTTGCCTCATCTTGTAAAATATTTTCTCTGCTATTGAAAAGAGTATTTTTAAGATATTCTAGATCACCAATATCTTGTATCATCTCAATTTCTCTATAAAAATTGAGCTTATCCGTTTCACTGAGAAAATATGTATCAGGAATTCCTGCAGAAATCATTAAGTCCATTTTTGTATCGACACGAACAGTTGTAGTTTTTGTGCGTCCATTTTCTCAATTTTTATGTGCTTCAGGAGTATGATGGGGTGTATTCTCTTTGAGCCAGGCTATTTTTTCTTCGAGCATTTTGAGGAAGAGTGACACTCCAATCTCTTTGGCTTGTCCACTTTGTCGCACACCGAGTATATCCCCACCTCAGCGTATTTCAAGGTCTTTCATCGCAAGTTCAAATCCAGCTCCAAGGTAACTATAGTCGACAATAGTCTGCATTCTTTTTGCAGCTTCTCCATCAATATGATCTCTGCGATAGAGGAGGTAACAATATCCCTGCCTATCAGATCTTCCGACTCTTCCGCGAAGTTGGTGGATTTGGGAGATTCAAAATTGTTGACATTCATTGATAAAAATAGTATTTACATTTGGAAAATCTATTCCGTTTTCGATAACAGTTGTAGACAGGAGAATATCATATTTTTTATGTTTAAAACCGAGAATCCTATTTTCTAGCTCTTCTCATGGAAGTTGTCCGTGGCTAATAATTACTTTTTTATTTGGAAAAATGCTTTCAAGTTGTTTCTTTATCACTTCAATATTTGACACTCGATTATGGACAAAAAATACTTGTCCACCTCGATCAAATTCTCTCTTTCCTGCCTGGTATATGAGCGTCTCGTTGTATTGCAAGACCGAACTCTTAATACTTTTTCTTCCACTAGGAGGAGTTTTGATCAGAGAAATATCTCGTACTCCAGAGAGTGCAAGATTGAGACTTCGAGGAATAGGAGTGGCACTTAAAGAGAGAATATCAATATTGGCACGAATTGCCTTTATTTTTTCTTTATCGCTCACTCAAAATTTATGTTCTTCGTCAATAATCAGAAGTCCAAGGTTTTTGTATTTGATTTTTTCAGAGAGGAGTCGGTGTGTCCCAATTACCATATCAATACTTCCGTGAGCTAGTCATGCAAGAACCTTCGTTGCGTGTGCTTGGCTTTGGAGTCTAGTAAGAATTTCTATATTGACTCAACATTCATGAAATCGCTGTTTTGCTTTTTCATAGTGTTCATGAGCCAGCACCACGAGGGGAGATATAAGCACCACCTGTCTTTTATTTTGCATAGCAAGATAGGCAGCATTAAAGGCTATCTCGGTTTTTCCAAATCATACATCTCATACGAGTAATCGATCCATATTTTTTTCACTTTGCATATCAGTGAAAATTTCTTCGATAGCTACAGCTTGATCAGGGGTATAGGTATAGGGAAAATAGGATTGAAATCGTGATATTTCTGTCGGTGAATACTGATAAGCTTTTCCTTTTCTCAGCTTTCGTTCAGCAAAATTTTTAAGAATAGATTCGGCTATTTCTCTAATATCTTCATGGATTTTTTTCATCTTTTTTTCCCATACTTTTCCAGAAAGAGGAGTGAGTTTTGGATTTTCAGAACCTATGTATTTACTTACTCGGTGGACCTCAGTAATAGGAACAAATAGGGTATCATTTTGAGCGTAGGAAATTTTGAGATACTCTTTTTCTATATACAACATCTCTCCCTCGACTCCTTTCCTACCGGGAGAGGGAAGTCTTTTTTTTATAATTCCTTTAAATATTCCAATACCATGATCAATATGCACGATATAATCATCGTTTTTAATCTTGAGGAGTAAATCGATATCAGCAGAAAGTTTTTTTCGAATTCGCTTCTTGATAAAGATTTTTGTAATTATGTCATCACAGATAATAACATTTTTAGTGTTTTTAAGCTCTATCACAAAACTCTGCATAATATGATTATGGATAGCTTTTACTGGTATATGTCAAAAATTATTCTCCATGAGAAAGGTTTCTACCATCTTACTATGTCGAGAATAGAGAGTCACGCGGTGACTTGGATTACTGAGAATCGTTTTGAATGCTTCAATATCTTCTATCACAAGATTTTGGACTCACAGAGATACATGCTCACGCTCGGGCATATGCGAGTATAAGATGTCAAAACTTGCATAGTGCATTTTTTTGCACATGGGCTCATAGAGATGGTGAAACTCTAAGGAATCGAGAATCAGAAACACTTTTTGTGTTTCAAGATACTCTTGGAGAGAGATATTTCGTCCTTTTGGCTGTTGTGAGAGAGTTGTTTTGTCTCACAGAGATATGGTCGTACATGAGGTACTTCAAAGTATGATACTTTCAATTTCGTCTCACCAAAAGCTGAGAGTGTATGCTTGAGAAGTATTTTTTTGTATGTGAATCATATCTCATTTTCGGAAATAACTCCCAGCTTTTCCGTATTCTTGAAATTCATAGCCAAGATCTTGCAGTGTTCGTATACATGTTTCCATGGATATCTGTTGCCCAGCAGTGAGTGTGAGAGTATTTTCCAGAGAGGAAGGATTGAGTGTATACTCTAAACCCTCAGGAGTGGTGATATATATATGAGGAGTTCACGCGGTCGAGAGCTCTATCAGATCTTCATAGGTTTCAAGCTCCTTCAAGGGAAGAGCGATATCTGGAGCAAGGAGGAGGTGTTTTTTCAAGAGTGCTTGATTTGGAGCAATGAAAAGTATCGATTCCTTCCATGTTGAAAGATTTTCTTGTATAAAGAGGAGTTTTGAAAGTATTCCACCAGTGTTTGTATAGTGTGTATTTTTTTGAAGCAGAGGAAACATAGAAATAATATCTTGTAAATATTGGGCAGAGTATATAAAAAAAAAGTCAAAAAACAATTTCGGCTTTTATACTTTTCTTGATACTATGTTCGCAGTATATGTAATAAATATATTTATGATATTATTTTTTGACGGAGTCTCAACACAAGGCTATATCGGGCTCTATACCACACAAAAAACATTATTGTGTGCTCAGTCTTTTTCTATCGCAGGAAATGAGTCTACAAAAACTATTTGAGTGATACATGCTTTTTTGAAAGAAAATCATATTCTCTATGAGGATATAGAGCACATTGTCTGCGTTGTTGGACCAGGAAGCTTTACCGGAGTTCGAACGATAAGCCTTGTGATTAATACACTTGCTTATGTATATCCGCATATCACTCTGACAGGAATTTCTTTTTTTGACCTCTATGACAGTTATCCAGTTGTGAAATCAAGCTCGAAACGTGACCTATTTGTAAAATATGAAAAATCTGCTACAATACAGGTAGTGCCAAATCATGACTTTGAAGCACATTGTGATACGCAAAGCATATATGGAGATGTTGATGTAACTCGATTTAAAAAAGATTTTACGCTTATTTCGAAAATTCCCTATGACAAGATTTTAGCTAAAATAGAGTTACAACATCAAAAACAACTTTCTCCACTGTATATCAAAAAACCAAATATTTCATAAATAGACACCATGGCAGTAAAAATGAAGAATCTCAAACCTGGCGAAAAAGTAGATATTGTAATCCGAAGACACTGGATTGCCTTTCTCCTTTTAGGAGTGTACTTTGTATCAGGAATTATTATGAGTCTCATTATATTCACTATACTTGGAACAAGTATACCAGTACTCCTATTTATGGTCATATTTTGGATGTTTTATTGTATGTTTTTGTATGTTACATGGATTAACTACGAGCTTGATATCTTTATTTTTACCAATAATCGCTTGGTGTGTATTGAGCAAAAATCATTTCTCAATCGATCTGTGGGAGAAACTACACTGGATAAAGTGCAAGAAGTGGGCATAGAAACCAAAGGACTATTTGCTAATCTCTTTGACTATGGAACGATGCGAATTATGACAGCTGGAGCTTCTCCAAGCTTTGATATGACTTTTGCTCCACAACCAATGAAGCATACACGCTATATTAATAATCTCGTTGATCAGTACCGAGACAATCTTTATGGAGGAGCTTGACAGGAAAATAAGAAAAAAAATGTTGTGGCAAAAGTAGATGGAATTATGAAAGCAGGAGTGTAGGAGATTTACTGAATTTTCTCCCTTCATACGAATGGAGAGAGACCACAAAAGGATTTAATATATCCACATCGCATCTCAAAAACTAAAAAATCGATACTGAGAGTCTACCGCATGCTGGTAGGCTCTTTTTCTGTTTTCGTCTCCTGCAAAACTCGATACAAGCATCAAGAGTGTAGACTTTGGGAGATGGAAATTGGTGATGATACTGTCGACAAACTTCCACTTATATCCTGGATAGATAAAAATATTAGTATCCTTACTTCCATGTTCAAGCACTCAATTTGAACTCGCAAAGCTTTCCAGCGTTCGTACGCTCGTTGTTCCCACAGCAATAATTCGTTTTCCAGCCTGTTTATATGTATTGAGCCTTTGAACTGTTTCAGCATCTATTTCGATGTATTCACTATGCATATGATGTTCTTTGATATTTTCTGTTTCGACATTTGCAAAGGTTCCGAGTCAGACATTGAGGGTGACTTTTTCAATCTTGACTCACTTTTTTTGGAGTGCTTCGAGAAGTTCAGGAGTGAAGTGCAGTCCTGCAGTTGGAGCTGCGACACTTCCAGATTTTTCTGAACTATTATAGACGGTTTGGTATCTTTCAGCGGGACTAGAGTGGTCTTTAATATAGGGAGGAAGTGGAACTTCCCCTATCTTGTCTACTATGTCTAGAAATGCTTGTCCACTTTTAGAAAACTCTACCACGCGTCATTTTTCAGAGATGGATTTGATGATGGCTGATAAATATCAACTCTCTCCTGAATCCTCTCCCTTTTCAAGGGAAAGGGGCTGCATATCTCATTTTTGAAATATGACTTGAGCTCAAGGTTTCAGTTTTTTCCCAGGATACACGAGGCAATCCCAGGTATTTTCAGAGATTTGTTTATGGAGAAATATTTCACAAATAGGGAGATTTACATTTTTCTGTTTTATAGCTTCTTGCCCTCTCTCCTTGCAGGAGAGAGTTGGAGAGAGGTGTTGGGATTTTATAATATATCCCTTCAGTCTTGCGTGAATCACTCGGGTTTGATTGACGACGAGTACATCGTTTTTTCCGAGCATATCGGCTATATCCCGAAAATTTTTGTCTTGTATTTGTCCACTGTGTTTCCTGAGACAGAGAAGTCTCGCACTATCTCGTGGTTCTGCAGGAGTTTGGGCAATAAGCTCAGGAGGGAGATGATAGTCGAAGTCAGAGAGTTGCATAAAAAAATATCTAGCAAATAATTGCTAGATATTGTAGTGAAAAATACATGAGAGCAAGTTAAATATGAGACCAATCATTTTTTTGTGACCATGCTTTCCATGTTGGTCTATTTTCCATTTTTCCTGCTACTTCGGGATCATTTCGGTAAGTATGATATGTTTGTAATATGGTCATAAATTTTTCACTATCACTCATTCCTTCAAGGAAAGGAGAGTTATTTTCTTGGAAAATACTTGATATGCGAGAGTAGTTATTTTGCGTTCCAAAGAGTCGCGTGAATTCCTCCTTTGCAGTAGTATTTGGATCGAGTCCCTCAAGCATTTGTTCAATCTTTTGGAGTGACTCAGGATTTTCCTGCAGGCTTGTAATATCCATATCTGCTACATGCAAGTTTTGTAATTGGGAGGATAGGGAGTTATTGTTTTCTGCTTCTGTTTCTGTTTCTGCGTCAGGACTTGGATTATCCTCTGTCTCGGTATCATTACCGTCGGTCTCTTTTATACCAAAAGCATCTGCAAATCACTTGAACCCTTCGGTGAGAGCCTTGAAAAAGTCGTGGAGTATTTTTGCAAGACCAGTCAGCTTAGCCCCATTCTCTGGGCTAGAATCTCAGCTCTCATCTGGAATTGATCCAGGATTTTGGAGCGCTCCAGCAAGACCTTCTTTTTGTTCTGGAGTAAGTTTTTGGATGATATCTTTGAGCGTGTGGCTTGATGCTTCAAATGTTCATATCACTGACTCTAAATTTGTATCTATACTTTCTCCATCTTCTACATTTTCAGCTTCTATAATTTTTTCCACATTCCCTGCGTTGATTTCATCTTTTAAAATACCATCAAAAAATGCTTTTCCAACCTCTAAATCCATACAAATTCTATTCCCTTCTCATTTCTCTCGCATATGTACGATAGACACATCAGGGGTATCACCTGTATCACTGCTTTCTGTTTTATCTATCACTACCTGTATCGCTCAAAATTTTGCTTCCATTTCTTGTGAAATTTCTATAAATTTTGTTTGTATTTGAGATACATCGACTTTTCCTGCTTGAAGCTCTTGCCCCGTAATATCCATACCATAGGAAGCAAAACTCATGATCATTGCCATCGACATATAGTCTTTTGCTGTATCAGAAATATCAAGATTGCGGAATATTCCCTCACTTCAAAATAAAAATGTCTCAGCATGCTCCTCAAGTGATACAAATGATTCTTTTAGTGTCTCAGGAGCATTTTGAAACCCTCAAAACATATCTTCAAGAGAAATTCCCTCGTCTCGTTGTTCCTGTAAAAAGTTCGTCAGTTCTCGATCTTGTATATTTCCAAAGCTTAGTTTTTGCTCTCATGCATTATGAAAGGCACTATTTCCAAAGTCAAGTTCTTGCTCTCATGTGGCATTAAAAGTATTATTCGAAAAGCTTAGTTTTTGTTCTCATATGTTATGGAGAGCAATATTATCATCTGTAGGTCATTTTCGTGCCTCCAAAATCTTTGATAAACTCTCTAATTCTTGCTTAGTCAGGTAGATAACACCTTCTTTTTCTTCTTGTTTTAGACCATCAAGATATGCTTGAAAACTTTCCTGTTGTTCTGGAGAGAGTTGGATTCCTTGCTCAGCAAGATCCTGTGAGAGGTCAATCTGCTGTGGTGCTTCAGTCGTCATTAAGTGAAAGTAAAAAAATATATGCTTTTATTGTAGCATATATTTTTTGAGGGGGCGAAAAGTAGGGGTTGACTTTTAAGGTTATTAAGAGGAAAAAAATTATTTTTTACTTTTTCGAGATCATAGTATGACTTTTACATAGTTTTTAATAGCTAAGAGTGAAGTTCCCGTTCATACAGCTCATAGGGTTCCAGCATAAATATTTTTTCTCCCATCAGCATCTAACATAGCTTCTCGTATAGATTCTGGAAATTGATTAAAAAATTTAAGTGGAAGCCACTCCATAATATCGTGTCAATATCCTTGTAGGACATCATGCATTTCCTTAAATATTCCTACACTGAGAACTGTCCATACGAGAGCACTTGTGCTTGCTTCAAATCTTCATTTTTCTCCCTGTAGTACGAATCTAGAAAACCAGTATACAAGGATAAGACCAGCCATATATCCTCAAATATTTCATATATTTTGCAGATCATGAGCAAGCTCTTCAAAGTTTGGTATGGTTTTGAGAGCATCATATATTCCTGGTACATCTGAATGTATTTCCAGAACTTTTCCTACATTTTCTGCGATAATATCCGCGGTATCAGATGCAGTTTCTCATATGGTTTGAGGGAGAAGATTTGTGTATTTATCGATAATACCAGCTTGAATCATGAGTCATCATTTAATTCAAAGATTTGAGAGAGACCTTCCTATGGTTCAGAGAGATTGTACTTCTTCTCAGAGAATTTTTCCTATTCATTGAATGTTTTCTTTTGCCTTCATAGAGCTGTAATATTTATGTATATGTCTATAAAACTAAAATATATTATAAGTAATTATATTATTAGTCAATAAAATATTTGACTTTTTAATAATTTCTATATTATATCTATAAGCTCATGCTTGGGTGAAAAACACAAACACAGACAAAAGAAAGGAAGTACAATGTACATCTTCAAAATTTTTTTCTCTACTCGCATCTGGATTGCCATTTCGGTTATGTGTTCTTTTGTGGTTTGGCTGCATCCTCTCGCACGAAACTTTGTGCAAGGGAACGAGGAGCGGGTACTCCTCGTTCAAATTGGAGTATTGCTCCTTTCAACAGTGATCTCCCTTTGGGGAGTTTACTCCGTGGAAGGAGTGAAAGGATTCATAAAAGATAATTTGGGAGATGTGATCATTTTGATTATCTCTTCCAATGCATTGACCTATATGGTTAGCAAAGAAGGGATTGCCGGATACTGGCTTCCTCTCGTAATGATGGGGATTTCTATTTTCTTTGCGTTCTTTGACTACCTCTTCAGCTTGAACGGAGGTGCGTCGAAGTTGCTAGAAATGGATAAGGAGAGGATCTCGGTCGACCGAAATTGATTCGAGCTTCCCTCCATAAAAAAATCACCCTTCCGAGTCATCGGGAGGGTGAAAATGCGTTTAAGATACTGGAGGAGTTTGTGGTAGGGTTGGTACTGCTATGAGTCATAGAAAAGTATTACCTTCAGGGAGAGAAGTAAGGGAAATATACTGTCGTATATCTTTTCATCATGTATATCCATGTCATGGATATAAATCATCCATTGTTGTTTTAAGGGATCAAAATACGTCTCGAACGGTATTTATCCCCATAGCACTTCTATTGGTTTGAAACAGTTCATCTAAAGAAAAGTGATAAGCATTTTGAGAATTTGGTCATACATATATTCCACTACCATCAGACCATACAGAATTATTATTTACTTCTTCTTCTCCTCATTCTAGTTTTTTTATGAAGTCTACAAGGTGTCACTCGATACTTCATGCTAAATTATCTTCATCAAGTACTTGAAATGTCCATATTTTTCATTGGTATACTGCATGGGGAATATCACCAGGATATGTTATTACGGTAATAGGTTCATCTCCTATCATATATTCATGAGTACTTTCACGAAGTTGTGAAAGAATTTGCATTTGTTTTCATGCAGTGTCTGCTGATTCTATATCCTTGTCTACCTGGTGTCCTATATAGTTCGTATGATCTCTAGTGGGTAAATGAGGAATTTCTCATTCGGTTTTTGATTCATCTCAATAGGCGTATTCATATCATAATAATCCTCAATATATAAGCATTCAAGCCCATCAAGCTCGCATTAAGTATCTTCATGTTGTGGCTCTTCCGACAAGGATTCATCCTCATGCGGGATAAGCACTTTGTAAAACTCTTTTTCACCCATATACAAGCATGCTACTTCAGAAAAATTTAGTTTCATCAGATATGTTTGATAATCATACTACTGATTCCACCATTTTAGTAGTTTGAT
>PDWI01005360.1_pt1 | contig 19366 bp, 18 predicted proteins | sample 1430891 | NCBI WGS metagenome assembly PDWI01 (sample SAMN01162508, study PRJNA174530) | Oral metagenome, whole genome shotgun sequencing project. | biome: Marine environment; feature: Marine mammal; material: Swab sample of the gingival sulcus; isolation source: swab sample of gingival sulcus...
AATTTAGCTTGATATTAGGAATCAAAACTTGTTAGTATCTTTGCCTTTGTCATACAATGGAAATAAATAAGCATGAGCAGTAAGATACAGGACATCAAACAACGATTCGGAATAATAGGACGAAGTCCCTTATTAGACAGAGCAATAGGCGTAGCTATGCAAGTTGCTCCGACAGATATGTCTGTATTGATTATTGGGGAGAGTGGTGTCGGAAAAGAAAGTTTTCCTAAAATCATACATCAGACAAGCCTACGCAAACACAATAATTATATAGCGGTAAACTGCGGTGCAATACCCGAGGGGACGATAGACTCTGAGCTTTTTGGACACCTCAAGGGTTCTTTCACTGGTGCAATGAATGACCGCAAAGGTTATTTCCAAGAGGCTAACGGAGGTACTATATTTTTAGATGAGGTGGGAGAATTACCGCTCTCGACACAGGCAAGGCTTCTGCGTGTCCTCGAAACTGGCGAATTTATACCTGTTGGTGCAAGTAGCCCAATGAAGACCGATGTCCGTATCGTTGCAGCAACCAATGTAAACTTAGAGCAGGCAGTACAGCAGGGGCGTTTCCGAGAGGATCTGCTCTTCCGTCTAAACACTGTTCCAATTGAGATTCCCCCTCTACGCAAGAGACGAAAAGATATTAGTCTACTCTTTCGCTACTTTGCCGCTCAGGCTGGCGACAAGTACCACATGCCTCCGCTACGACTAACAGAAGATGGCGAAGATCTACTTAAGTCCTACGACTGGCTCGGTAATATCCGTGAGCTACGTAACCTTGCCGATCGCATCAGCGTATTGGAAGAAGAGCGTCTAATCTCGGCAGAGCTATTGAAAATTTATCTTCCAAAGGCAATGGACTTGGACTACCGCCCTGCCCTGCGTCAAGATAGACATCAAGACGAAGCTGGGGCATCAGATCCAATGCTTTGGAAACTTTATATCGACATGAGGCAGGAGCTAAACGAAGTAAAAAGTCTCGTTGCCTCAATGATGCAAGGCTCAATGGCTACTTATCCGAAGAGTCAGACTAAGGAGCTTATGCCTTCGCCAAAGGTCTTAGCCCCCCAGAATGAGCTTAACACAGAACTTGACGCTACCTACTGGCAAAGCAACAAACAAAGCTCCGACACGAACACAGAAGATATAGAGGCTCAGATTATAGAGGCTAATATGGGAGGCGAGGAAAGTGCTTCGCTTGAGGATATGGAGCGAAATATGATTGTGGCGACCCTTAAGCGTCATCAAGGGAAACGCCGACCAACGGCAGAAGAATTAAAAATATCAGAGCGAACGCTCTACAGAAAAATTAAAGAATATGGCTTGGATATTTAAGCTCAAGCAATGGCTTGGAATCAGCCTTAGCTTTATCATCTTATTATTAGGTATAAATAGCTGCAGCATTAGCTATAAGTTCAATGGCGGTTCGCTGGACTACACACGACTGAAGACCATATCTATTGCAGATGTCAACAACAGGGCGGCACAGGTCTACCCTCCCCTCGCAATCAAACTGACGGAAGACCTCAAGGACTTCTACACACAACGCACACGACTTGACCTTGTCCCTCGTGGCGGAGACCTTGATCTTGAATGTACCGTTACAGGCTATGACCTTAGTCCCATGGCGGTGCGTCAGGACAACTTTGCTGACAGGACAATGTTCAAGCTAACGGTTCAAGTTAAGTACACCAATACTGCTAATGAAAAGGAAAGTTTCGATCGTAGCTTCTCGGTGCATAGAGACTTCGGCCGTGATCGCCCCTTTACAGATGTTCAAGATCAGCTCTTGGAAGAGATGGTAGAAGAACTTATTAAGCAAATTTACAACGCAACAGTAGAAAACTGGTAAGATGACTTTAGACGAGCTATACCATTATATAGAGCAACCCGAAAATCTTGATAAGGCTAGCCTCCCAGCTCTGAAGAGCTTGGTGGCAACCTACCCTTATTGTGCAACCTTGGTGCTGCTTTATCTCTACAACTTAGCTCGCTGTAAAGACCTACAATACACCTCAGAGCTAAAGCGACTTAGTCCCTATATCCACGACAGGCATATCCTTTATCAGTTGGTAGAGCTTGGCTCATCTCTGAAAAAGGCAAAAAAATCTCCTTCGAATGATAATAACGATCCTTTTAACCTTATTGAAAACTTCTTAGGACAGCAAAGAGCTTCAGGCGAGGACTTACCGAAGGAACTAAACTATGGACTTAGTTCGTCAGATAGAGATGACTACTTTGCCTCAGAGGTAGGGCAGTCTTCTCTTGAAGAACTTAAGGGCTTAGAGCTTGACGCCAAAGAGCCTAACAAGAAAAAAGCAGAAGGCAAGGTAAAAACAGAAGAAACAGAATCTAATAGTGAAGACTTAGACGAAGAACTTTTCACCGAAACGCTTGCCAAAATCTACATCAAACAGGGGAAATACGAGAAAGCTTTGCGTATAATTCGCTCAATAAGTTTGAATTATCCAAAAAAAAATCGTTACTTTGCAAATCAGATACGTTTTTTGGAATTATTAGTTAGAAATAATAAAGATAATAGTTCAGAAATCTAAAGGAGGAGGCTTAGCATCAGGTTTCTCTTCAAGCAATCAGATCATGGGTGTTCGTAAGACAACGGACTTCCTTGAGAAAGCTACTTGGTGGCTTGCTGGAACAATCATGTTCTTGAGCGTTATCTCTACATCTTTCCTTGCATCAGAAGAGCAAGGAACAGCAGTAAAGGTTGTAGCTCCAACAAAAGTAGAACAACCAGCAGTTACAGCTCCGCTTAACTTAGGAGGGGAAGCTCAGGCAGAAGCTCCTGCAGAGGAAGCTCCTGCTCAACAATAATATACTATTCTCTAAGGTCAGAGAACATAAAACTCAAGGGCTTGTGGCAAAACCGCAAGCCCTTATTTCGGTAAGGCAGAATGAAAAGATATATTAGCTACATAGCCCTCTTATTACTTGTAGTCATAAGCTTAGGCTCATGTAAGACGATGCAGCACACAGGCACAGGAATTGTCAAGTCAGACTGGAAGCTCCGTCTACACTGGAAGGAGGAAAAGCTTTCGTCTAAGATGAGGCTTGAGATTGCCAAGAAGGAAGGAATATACATTTCACTTAGACCATTCCCTTTGGTTGAGGCTGCTCGCTTTTGGTTTACCCCCAAAGAAGTGGTAATAGTAAACTTGAGAGAAAAATATTACGCAAGAGGCTCTTATGAGGACTTCTCCTTAGACATTGAAGAAAGGCTTAACTATAGAAAACTTGAGCGTTATGTTTTTAAGCAACTCAAAAAAGAAAAAGGGAATAAAGAAGGACAGCTAATCGAACTTGACAAAAGCGAAGACAAAACCTTGCAAATAAGGCTTATAAAGGCTAAATACTTAACATCTTCAGAAGATCTACATCTTACTCCTATCATTAAGGACAAATACCGTGAGATGAGTCCAAGAGAACTAAAGTATATGCTGAATGATCTATTTGCAAAACCAGAATAACTTAATGAAGGGACGGATTATTTGTGTCGGCACATTCGACGGCGTACATCTTGGACATAAAGCACTGCTAAATGAATTGCAAGAACAAGGCGACAGACTTGGTCTGCAAGCTTTAGTCATCAGCTTTTCTCCTAATCCCATTAGCATCTTAGCCCCAGAACAGCCGAGAGCCTTTCTTAATAGTTCGAGAGAAAAGCTTAGCAACTTAGAGGCCTTAGGCTTTGAGGTCAAATTGCTTTCTTTTGATAGAGCCTTAGCTAAGCTTACTGCCGAGGACTTTATGCTTAAGCTGAAAGAGGAATACAATGCCAAAGCTATCCTTATGGGCTACGACCATCGCTTCGGAAGAGAGCATGAGGAGAACCTAAGCTTTTATCAAAGTATTGGCGAAAAGCTCGGCATACAAGTATTCAGGTCTAAAGCTTTAAACCTTGATGGCTTGACAATTAGCTCAAGTTTAATTCGAGAACTACTACGAACAACAAAGCTAACAGAGGCAAATAAGCTATTGGGCTATCCATATCAAATTACTGGGACAGTGCAAGGAGGTATGCATATTGGGCGTACATTGGGCTACCCAACAGCAAATATCTTATTAGAGGATAAGGACAAACTACTCCCTGCAGATGGCGTTTACGCTGTTAAGGTTTATTTAGAAGAAGTTTGTTACGATGGTATGCTCTATATAGGTAAGCGTCCAACAATAGATAAAGGTTTAGCTCGAACAATTGAAGTTAATATCTTTGACCTTACAGCCAACCTATATGCCAAAGAAATAAGTCTTGAGCTACAAGCATATATAAGAGGGGAGGCTAAGTTTGCCTCCCTCAATGAACTAAAAGATCAAATTTCTAAAGACGAAGTTGCTGTTCGCTCCATGCTTCGCAACCAAGTTAGAACTTTAACTGCAGACGCAAGTGGAATAGGTCATTAGCTCTTTCGACTTCTTCCATGTTCTTACTATAATAAGCCTGAAGTCTTAGGTGCTTATTGATATGATAGAGCAAACCGACACCGAGGCTTGAGCTAAAGTCTTTTTCAATTTCTACATTAGGGTCAAACCAGTCGTACTTTAGCACTGCTGATATTGGCAAATTCTTAATCCCCTGCACAAACATAGCATAGCCACCTTGACAATTACGTGCAGATACTCCCTTGATAAATTCAGTATGTAGCTTACTCTGTCCAAGAGCAGACTTTAAGCTTAATTGCGTATCTATGCCATAGAGTTGATAGTCTTTCGCTACGTAAGAAGATAGTCCTCCACCAAACTTAAAAGCCTTATCAAAGTCTTTCTGATAGGTCAGATGAGAGATGAAATCCATACGATTGTCTGTTACAGGATTTGGCTTTCTGACATCACTCTTAACACCTTCTCCTCCAACGAGAGCAAGCTTCAATGCCCAGTCTTTAAGCACAGAGTTTTTATTCGCCTGTAGCTTAAGCATAGCTCCAACCTCCACTTCATTAGGGAAAAGCGTCGTCATAACCTTTGCACGTTCTGGGCTTTCTCGCTTAGAAGATGAATATTCGACTTCATAGCCAAAAGGTCTGTCGAAGACACCGCAACGGAATGAGCTACGCCCCAAGACACCTTCTTTGGAGAACAACTCAATATAGGCATTTCGTATACCAACTTTCTTCTCCGTAATATCTAATTGAAAGACTCCCTTATAGAAATCCTTCTTATAGGCAACCTTAAGTCGTCCACGTCGCATACCATAAGCCATTCTAAAGTCATTGACTTCTTTGTTATGGGCAACCTTAAACTTACTATCCTTCTGTCCCATCTCCAAGTCTGCCTGCAGATAACCTGAAATCTTAATCGGACTCTGTTCCTGAGCTAAAAGTGGAGTTGCGAAGACTCCTATTAAGCTCATGATAAGCATACATACTTTTCTCTTCATTTCTTTTACTTTTTGTTAATGATATAGTATTTACACGCCACAAAGGTCATGAATAGATATTACAGCCTACTTACTTCTTTGTTAAGATTTTATTACCAAATCTAAAATCTTATGCTTCGGCAGGCTAATAAGTAATTCTAAGCCACCACCGACTCTATTTTGTGCCGTAATGCTACCGTCGTGTAGCATAATGACATTCTTAACGATAGCAAGTCCTAAGCCAGAGTTACCCATGGATCTCGTGCGTCCCTTATCAATACGATAGAAACGCTCAAAGATACGAGGAAGAGCCTCTGGACTAATACCCACACCAGTATCAGCAAAGCTAATGTGATAAAACTGCTTATCCTCTTTGTAAAGCTTAATGATGATACGAGCTCCCTCTCCAGAATAGGCAATAACATTCTCCGTAAGATTACGAAAGACGCTATATATAAGGTTCTTATTACCAAAGAAAGGTAATTTGTTTGCTAACTGCACATCAAGGTCTATCTGCTGTCTCGTCAACGGTTCGTTCAGGTCATCAAAGACATTATCAAGGACACCCCTTAGATTAAAAACCTCAAAAGAGGACTTCTCTTCCCCCTGTTCCACCTTATGTAGTATGGAGATGTCCTGTATTAGATTTGAGAGACGGATAGATTGATCATGAGCCTTTTGGATAAATTTATCTTGTTCCTCCTTGCTTAGACTATTATTTGTCTCCAAAGTCTCGAGATAGGCTCTGATACTCGTAACAGGTGTGCGAAGTTCGTGAGCAATATTGCCAGTCATTTCCTGCTTAAGTTTGATAGACTGCTCACGCTCTATATCTACCTGCCTTTGGCTCTGCTCAAGACGGCGATAGTTTGTAAGGATATTCTTTGCAATAACACCTATTTCATTATCCTCGAAGTCCATATCTTGAGAAGAGAGGCTCTCGTCTTTCTCTTGCGTCAGGCTCAGCACCTTACGAATAGGTCGAACGAGTTTACCGATAATAAGATGGAAAAGAAATAAGGTAATAAACAATAAGGCAACAAGGCTATATATCAGATAATTGTCAAAGGATAAGAAATCTTTCAACTCGTCATCATAAGGAAGAGAAAAGCGAACAACATAGCCCTTTGGATACAGTTTGGCATAGTAAATATAGGGCTTTTGATTTGATTTAGAAACTCTAATATCTGTCCCTCTACCCTCTTTTTTTGCCTTTAATACTTCTGGGCGATTACTGTGGTCATCTCCCATCTGTTCACTCGTCAGCGTATTGTCAAAGACAAGTTCTCCATCACTCTTGATAATACTAAAGCGAATGCCTTTGGGTAGTGCATGAATTATTTCAGGAGCTTTAGCTTGAAGGAGAGTATCTGCCCTTTTCAGTTGAGGGGACAAGATTGCATCAAAGCTTTCTAACTTTGTATTGATGACATCTCGCTTCAACTTCTTTTCTCTTCGGAATGCAACTCCGATAATCAGCAGAGCAAAAGCAAGGAAGAACGGAAATAAGGAAAGTAAGAGACGATAGCGATATGGAAACTTTATGCTCATTCTTTGAAGTTTTCAGTATCTAAGCGATAGCCGTAGCCACTTCTATTGATAATTATAGGAGCATATATACCAAGCTTCTTACGTAGGCGTGCTATATGCACATCAACCGTCCTATCCGTCACAAAAACATCCTGCCAAAGTTCGGAAATTAGATCTTCCCTTGATCTTATATGGTCTTGATTATTGATAAAGTAAACAAGGATTTCAAATTCTTTTTTTGTCAGGTTGACCTTTTCACCTTTGATAAAAAGCTCTTTGCTCTTAAGCTTTAGGGCTAAATCTCTAAAGGTCCAACTATCTTCTGTATTTAAGAGCTTTTGCCCCTTGTCTTGTCCCTTACTAAGCCGTTTAAGGACGGCATTAACACGAGCTAAGACTTCCTTTATCGAGAAAGGCTTCGTGATATAATCATCTGCACCAAGAGAGAAGCCTGTAAGCATCTCATTCTCGCTATCCTTAGCTGTGATGAAAATGATTGCCTGTGAGTAGCCTTGCTTACGAATCTTCTCAGCAAAGTGGTAGCCTGACATACCACCCATCATGATGTCAAGTAAAATAATATGTATACTATCATCTAAGACCTTTAAGCCCTCCTCGGCAGAATTAACGGTCAGCGTTGTATAGCCTTCACTCTTAAGATTAAAAGCTAATATCTCACAGATATCTTCCTCATCATCGACAATTAAGACTTTTGCTTTCCCTTTATTCATAATCTAATCCGTGTTTCTTCTCTATTTATGCGCTATAAACAAATATAATACGATTTTATTTCTCCTCCATATTAAGTCCGATAAATAGTCTATGATGTTAGTAAAAAAAATAACACATATTAAATTTCAAAATAACATATATAACTTTTTCAACTAACATATATAACTTTTTTGAATGATATATGTTATTTATTTAACACTCCCACAACAACCAACAAAACACTATCTATCAGGTATTTGAAAGACTCTTAAGAACTATGACGAAGGACCTTGGCATCTAAATAGAAGACAATCTCCTCGGCGATATTCTCACACTGATCACCAGCACGTTCGAGCTTACGGATAAGCAATAGCAAGTCTAAACCCAAAGGTATTAGCTCATTCTTTGCCTTCATATGTTCTGCTAAAACTACAAAACTTTGATGATAAATCTTGTCTACAGAACTATCTACAAGCATGATCTTTCCTGCAATAGCAGAATCTTCCTCCTGCATAGCCTCATAATTCTCTCTTAACATCGTCTTGACCAAGCCAAACAGCTCCTTTAACTGCAATACCTCAAGGATTTTTCGGTCTAAAGGCTCTTCATCATACTTAATCGTAATACGAGCAATGCCTTCGGCAAAGTCAGCGATACGCTCTAAGGTCTTACATATCTTGACGATGGATAATAAAAAACGCAAATCCACAGCTACAGGCTGATAAAGAGCCATGTAGCGCTCACATTCGCTGTCAATCTTTAGGTCAAAGAGATCAACGGTACGTTCTCTGCTAATGACCTCGTAGGCAAGCTTAGCATCTTGACTAAAGAAGGCCTTCTCCGTCCTGTCAAACTGCGTAATAACAAGTTGCCACATTTCTCCAAGTAGTTCCTTTAGTGAGTTTAGTTCATTATCTGTAATAAGCATAATTCTATATTTGTATGTTTAATATTCTTTTTATCCAAAGCGACCTGTGATATAGTTCTGTGTCGCCTCTTGTTGTGGATTTGTAAAGAGCTGCTTGGTGTCGCCAAACTCAACTAATTCGCCAAGCATAAAGAAAGCGGTCTTATCACTTACACGTGCTGCCTGCTGCATATTATGCGTTACGATGGCAATGGTGTATTGTTCCTTGAGTTGATAAATAAGTTCTTCAATCTTAGCCGTTGAAATGGGATCTAAGGCACTGGCAGGTTCGTCCATAAGCAAGACTTTGGGTTCTAAAGCAATGGCACGAGCGATACAGAGCCTTTGCTGTTGTCCTCCAGAGAGTTCGTAGGCAGATTTATTCAGTTTATCCTTAACCTCGTCCCATAATGCTGCATTACGAAGAGACTTTTCTACCTGTTCCTCTACATAAGCCTTATCCCCAATATTGTTAACCTTTAAGCCATAGGCAACATTTTCAAAGATTGATTTGGGAAAGGGGTTCGGTTTTTGGAAAACCATACCAACGTTACGACGTAGGATTTCAAGGTCAATGTCTTTGCTATATATATCTTGCCCATCAATAAGGCATTTCCCCTCAAGCTTAGACCCCGGAATTAGGTCATTCATTCTATTGAACAGCCTTAGGAATGTAGACTTGCCACAGCCCGAAGGCCCGATAAGTGCCGTTACATTGTTGCGTGGCATCTCTACTGAAATATGTTTTAGAGCCTGATAGTCTCCGTAGTAGAAGTTAATGTCTTTCGCTGTAATCATAGTATTTTTCATTATTTCATTTTAACTTTCTTGGATAAGTAATGCCTCAATAGTGTCGCAAGCATATTCATTGAGAAGACGATAGCAATAAGCACGAGAGCTGTGCCGTATGCCATAGCTCTTGACTGCTCAACATCCGTACCACTTGTTGCCAAGACGTAGAGATGATAAGGCAGAGCCATGACCTGTTCGAAGATGCTCTTAGGCAGATGTGGTAAGAAGTAAGCCGCAGCCGTGAAGAGAATGGGTGCAGTCTCGCCTGACACTCGACCTATAGATAGGATAAGTCCTGTCAGCACATTAGGAGCTGCTATAGGTAGGACAACCCTTCTAATCGTCTGCAGCCGTGATGCTCCCAAGGCTAAACTTGCATTCCTAAGACTATCAGGGACACTATAAAGAGCCTCCTCTGTAGTCCTGATGATAAGCGGTAGGATAAGTAGTCCAAGCGTGAGCGAACCAGCCACGATAGAGTCCCCAAAGCCCAAAGTATTGACAAAGAGTGTCATACCCAGCAGTCCAAAGACGATTGAGGGAATAGCGGCTAAGTTATTATTCATCACGCGGATAAACTTAATAATTTTGCTGCTACGCTTGTATTCGACCATATATACTCCTGCCATCACACCCACAGGGAAGGCAAAGAGAATACTGCCAACGACGAGGTAGAGCGTACCGATGATGGCAGGAAGGATACCGCCTGACATCATACCTTCTTCAGGGGCTTCGGTCAAGAACTCCCAGCTAAGTACACCGACACCATTATATACAATAAAGCCTAAGATAGAGCAGAGTATCAAGACGACCACAAAGGTCAAGAGACGAAAGCTCATAAAGGCCAATTGCTGACTTAATCTTTTATTGACTGTCATAAGATGATTTATTTGTTTCTTTTCTTTGAGATAAATTCAGCCGTAATGCTTAGAGCTAAGGTCATCAAGAAGAGGATACAAGCCAAGAGGAAGAGTGCCTTGTAGTGGCTACTGCCTGTTGGCGTCTCGCCCAGTTCGGCCGCTATCGTCGCTGGTATGCTACGGACAGGAGCAAGTATAGACTTTGGCATAAGGGCTGCATTACCTGTTACCATTAGCACCGCCATTGTTTCCCCTATTGCCCGTCCGACACCCAAGATAATAGCTGCCGTAATCCCATTTTTAGCATAAGGTAGTACAACCTTATATATGGTCTGCCACTTATTTGCTCCAAGGGCAAGGCTCGCCTCCCTAAGGACTTGTGGCGTAGTACGGATAGCTTCTTCACTTAAACTAATGATCGTAGGCAAAGCCATTATTGCCAAGATGATACTACCAGTAAGGAGCGTCTCCCCAACAGCAAGATTAAAAGTATCCTGTACCAAAGGCACGAGTACAACCAAACCAAAGAATCCATAAACCACAGATGGGATACCTGATAATAGCTCTATCATCGGCTTAAGAACAAATTTGACCTTTGGCTTAGCTAACTCTGAAAGATAAATAGCTACACATAGCCCAAAGGGGACGGCAATAAGGATTGCCAAAAGGCTTAGCCATAGCGTACCAAAGAAGAGCGGCAGGAGACCGAAGACTCCAATAGGTTCTGCCGTTGGCACCCACTCCTCCCCAAGGAAGAAGTCCGAGGGACTAAAACTACCTTCATCTAAGACTTTGATATTTGGGTCATCTTGAGTGATATACTCATTAGGTAGTAGTGCTATCATATTTGGATTATCTCTTAGGATGAGGGAGAGATACTTAGGCAGATGCTCATACTCCTCGCCAAGGCTGTCAACTGGATAGTACTCCTCTATATCGTCGAGGTAGAAAGTCTCTATGTCAGCCTCTACTCCTCCTACCTTAGCCCAGTTCTCAATCTTTCCATCAAAGATATTCTTCACGTCATTCGCAGAAATAGAACTGACTCCATTATCCTTATTGACACATAGGCTATAGCCTGTCTCTACACGAGGGCTGGAGAATAAGCCTAAGCCTTGGCTAAAGAGAAAGACGACAACTAATAAGACCGTAAGACTACTAACCCAAGCACTCAGGGTCAGAAATAGCCTTACGATCTTTTCAGGGAACAGTTTACTCATTGTTTATTGTGCAGGGATATAACCAATCTCGCTAACAATCTTCTGCCCATCCTTTGATAGCACAAAGTTCAGGAAAGGTTCAACCTTCCTACTGTCCTTATGTAGGTAATAATAGTAGAGCGGACGAACGATTGGGTAACTATGGTTCTGAGCATTCTTCACTGAGGGAGCGATAAAATTCTTTCCATTGTCATAAGATACTTGCACTGCCTTAAGCGAAGGTGATAGATAGGCAAGACCTACATAGGCGATAGCTCCCTTCGTTTGCGAAACAGATTGCACGATAGCTCCGTTCGATGGCATACTCATGATACCGTTCTTGTAGTTTTTCTTGTTTAGAACCTTGCTCTTGAAGAACTCATAAGTCCCAGAAGACGTTTCACGAGAATAAGCTACGATTTCAAGATCTTCGCCCCCCACTTCAGCCCAGTTAGTGATAACACCTGTAAAGATACCTTCGAGCTGTTCACGTGTAAGTTTCTGAACCTTGTTCTTAGGGTTTACTATAACTGCAAGAGCATCGTAGGCAACGACTACTTCTTCAAGCTTATGTCCTGCCTTTTGGATCTGTCTTTTCTCTTTGAACTTAATCTTTCTTGAGGCTTGTGCAATGTCTGTTGTCCCTTCAACAAGAGCTGTAATACCGACTCCGCTACCACCTCCCGTAATAATTACAGTTGAACCTGCCCCTTTCTTCATGAAGACTTCGGCAGCCTTCTGAGAAAATGGAAGTAAGGTATCAGAACCCTTAACCTTTTGTGCCATTAGACCTGTTGTTCCCAGACTTGCGACAAGAATGCTTAATGCTAATACAATCTTTTTCATAATGTTTTTCAATTTGATGAATACTATTTTCACACGACAAAGGTATTTTCTTGATGTTACGTTGCTCAAACGCTTCTGTTAAGTTTTGGTTACAAAATAGCTCCTATAAACTTTATAGTTTCACACTGATGAAACTCGAATTTCTTCGATATGAGACTGAAGTTTCATCAGTGTGAAACTACGCCTTCAAATGGACATAGACTAAAGCGTCGCATCTTAATTTGAAAAACACAGAACAGTTTATTCTATACATTTTCATTATCTTTGCTTTGTTGGAGATTAAGAATTATTAGATAATTCACTTAAATTAAAAGAAAATGGCAAATCAAAAAGAACGCCTACTTTCGGAGTTCGCACCAAACACCACCGAAGAGTGGATGGACAAAATCGTAACCGATTTGAAGGGTGCTGACTTTAATAGAAAGTTAGTTTGGCGTACAAATGAGGGCTTTGACGTTAATCCATTCTATCGCTTGAGCGACTTAGATGGCTTAAAGACTCCTCATTCACACCCCGCAGAGTTTCCTTATGTCCGTTCTACTAAAATGAATGGAGAATGGCTTATTCGTCAAGATATTAGAGTAGATGATTTAGAAGCAGCTAATGCAAAAGCTCTTGACATTCTTGGCAAAGGGATTGACTCTCTAGGCTTTAAGCTTAAAAAGACTCAAATAAATATAGAGTCTATGCGTGTCCTTCTAAAAGGTATTTTCCCTGAGGCTATTGAGCTGAACTTTACTTGTTGCGTCTCTGTAGTGACAAAACTTGGAGCTGTGCTGACAGAGTACTTCAAAGAAATAGGGGCAAAGATGGAAGACTGTCGTGGCTCTATTGAATTTGACACCTTTAAGAAGCAACTTGTTCGAGGTATATCGAATCCTATGTGGCTATCTATGTGTAAAACTATGATAGACAGCGTTCAAGAGCTTCCTAAGTTCCGTGTGCTAACGGTTAATGCCTTGAACCTAAATAATGCTGGATCTTATATATATCAAGAACTTGGTTACGCTATGGCTTGGGGAACAGAACTGCTTGATAAATTAGCAGAAAGCACAGACTATAGTATCTCTGAGATATCTTCTCGTATTAAGTTCGTCTTTGGTGTTAGTGGGAACTACTTTATGGAATTAGCAAAGTTCCGTGCTGCTCGTTGGCTCTGGGCAGAGATTGTAGCTGCTCACGGCGATGAATACAAAGGCGATGCTGCAAAGATTCATCAACATGCTGTTACTTCTACATGGAACAAAACGATATTTGATGCTCACGTAAACTTACTGCGTACACAAACAGAAGCAATGTCTGCAACGCTTGGAGGCGTGGACTCATTGACCGTGCAACCATTTGACGTAACTTATCAAGATTCAGATAACTTCTCTGAACGTATTGCTCGCAACCAACAGCTATTGCTTAAGGAAGAGTCGCACTTTGATAAAGTAATTGACCCTGCGGCTGGTTCATATTACATTGAACACTTAACGAATACTATTGCTGGTGAGGCTTGGAAGCTTTTCCTTCAAGTAGAAGAGGAGGGAGGCTTCGCTAAGGCAGTAGAGGCTGGTACGGTTCAGAAGGCTGTAAATGAAAGTAATGCTAAGCGTCACGCTGCCGTGGCTAAGCGTCGTGAAATCTTACTTGGTACTAACCAGTATCCGAACTTTACTGAAGTAGCAAATAAGAAAATTAAGCACGACACTTCTGTTCCTCATTCTTGTGGTTGTGGTGAAAGCACAATTACAGCTCTTGACTTCTCTCGTGGAGCTTCAGACTTCGAAGATCTACGCCTTGCGACAGAGCGTAGTGGTAAGGACGTAAAAGTCTTTATGCTCACGATTGGTAATCTTGCTATGCGTTTGGCTCGTTCCCAGTTCTCATCTAACTTCTTCGCTTGTGCTGGTTATAGCGTCATTGACAACCTTGGCTTTAAGACTGTAGAAGAAGGTGTTGATGCTGCATTAGAAAAGGGGGCAGATATTATTGTGATTTGTTCAAGCGACGACGAATATGCAGAGTATGCTCCAGCTGCTTACAAGTATTTGGACGGCAGAGCCGAGTTCGTAGTAGCTGGTGCTCCCGCTTGTACAGAAGACTTAAAGGCAGTAGGTATTGAACACTTTATCAACGTTAAGTCTAATGTTCTTGAGACATTGCAAGGCTTTAACGCCAAACTTGGTATTAACTAATAAAACAAAGAGATGAAACCACTATATAAAAATATAGATATTAAGCAGACTGGTTCACTCGGTGTTAATACCGCAGAGTGGGTCAGCCAGCAGGATAATACGTCAATGTGGCGTACAGCAGAACAGATACTTGTAAAGCCTGTTTACACTGCTGAAGACTTAGAGGGGATGGAACACTTGAACTATGTTTCAGGTCTTCCTCCGTATCTTAGAGGTCCTTATAGCTGTATGTATGCTCTTCGTCCTTGGACGATTAGACAGTACGCAGGATTCTCTACAGCAGAAGAGTCTAACGCGTTCTACCGTCGCAACCTTGCTTCAGGGCAGAAGGGACTATCGGTTGCCTTTGACCTTGCAACGCACAGAGGCTACGATGCCGACCACTCACGTGTAGTCGGAGACGTAGGTAAGGCAGGTGTGTCTATCTGTTCGCTTGAAGATATGAAGGTCTTGTTTGATGGTATTCCACTCAACAAGATGTCCGTATCCATGACGATGAACGGAGCGGTGCTTCCTGTTATGGCATTCTATATCAATGCTGGACTTGAACAGGGGGCGAAACTTGAAGAGATGGCAGGAACAATTCAGAATGACATCTTGAAAGAGTTTATGGTGCGTAATACTTATATCTACCCACCTGAGTTCTCAATGAAGATTATCGCTGACATCTTTGAGTACACTTCTCAAAACATGCCTAAGTTTAACTCTATCTCTATCTCAGGCTACCACATGCAAGAGGCAGGTGCAACGGCGGATATTGAGATGGCTTACACTTTGGCAGACGGACTACAGTACATCAAGGCTGGTATCGCTGCAGGTATTCCTATTGATAAGTTTGCTCCACGTCTATCTTTCTTCTGGGCAATCGGTATGAACCACTTTATGGAGATTGCAAAGATGCGTGCCGCACGTTGCCTTTGGTCTAAGATTGTTCAGCAGTTCAATCCACAGAACCCAAAGTCTTTGGCTCTTCGTACGCATAGTCAGACTTCAGGTTGGTCATTAACTGAGCAAGATCCATTTAACAACGTTGGGCGTACTTGTATCGAAGCCATGGCAGCAGCACTTGGACATACTCAGTCATTGCACACGAACGCACTTGACGAAGCTATTGCACTCCCTACAGACTTCTCTGCTCGTATTGCTCGTAATACACAGATCTTTATTCAAGAAGAAACGCTTGTTTGTAAAGAAATTGACCCTTGGGGAGGTTCTTACTACGTTGAGAGCTTGACACAGGAACTTATGGAGAAGGCTTGGGCTCACATTCAAGAAGTGGAAGAAATGGGAGGTATGGCTAAAGCTATTGAAACGGGTCTTCCTAAGATGCGTATCGAAGAGGCAGCGGCTCGTACGCAGGCTCGTATTGACTCACGCCAGCAGGTAATCGTAGGTATTAACAAATATCGTTTGGCGAAGGAAGACCCAATTGACATTTTAGAAATTGATAATACTGCCGTGCGTATGCAACAGATTGAACGTCTTGACGAACTAAAGAAGGATCGTGATGAAGAGGCAGTAAAGGCTGCTCTTGAAGCTATCACTAAGTGTGTAGAGACCAAGGAAGGTAATCTCCTTGATCTTGCTGTAAAGGCGGCTTCTCTTCGTGCTTCTCTTGGTGAAATCTCTGACGCTTGTGAGACGATTGTCGGACGTTATAATGCGGTTATCCGCACAATCTCTGGCGTTTATTCGTCTGAGTCAGGCGATGACGATGACTTCATCTTGGCTAAGAAACTGTCTAAGCAATTCGCCGAACGTGAAGGTCGTCAGCCTCGTATCATGATTGCGAAGATGGGGCAGGACGGACATGACCGTGGGGCAAAGGTTGTTGCGACAGGTTACGCTGACTGCGGCTTTGACGTGGATATGGGACCACTATTCCAAACGCCTGAAGAGTCCGCTCGTCAAGCTGTGGAAAATGACGTACACGTAATGGGTGTTTCTTCCCTTGCGGCAGGTCATAAGACGCTTATCCCTCAAGTGATTGCCGAACTTAAAAAGCTTGGTCGTCCCGACATCGTGGTAACGGCTGGCGGTGTAATCCCTGCACAGGACTATGAGTTCCTCTACAACGCTGGGGTTGCAGCTATCTTCGGTCCCGGTACTCCTGTGGCTTACTCGGCGGCTAAGGTGCTTGAAATCCTCCTCGCTGACGAAGAGTAGAAAACAAAAGTAAAAAGAGGCAGTGGCAAAACTTCGGTTCTGTTACTGCCTCTTTTTGTATTTTGGCTGATTTATTACTGCTTTATTTCTTTAATCAAAGAAAAAGGCTTACATTTGCTTTATAATTAAACATATAAGATTCACACTATAAAAAGATTAAGTTTATGACTTACGTAACACAAGACAAACTAACAATCATCGGAGCTGGTGGCATGATCGGTTCGAACATGGCTCAGACGGCTGCCATGCTAAACCTTACGCCTAACGTATGCCTCTACGACCCATTCCTACAGGGACTTGAGGGTGTAGCAGAAGAGATCCGTCACTGCGGCTTCGAAGGACTAAACCTAACGTTTACTTCAGACATCAAAGAGGCTCTAACAGGAGCTAAATATATCGTTTCTTCTGGTGGTGCTCCTCGTAAGGACGGTATGACACGTGAGGACTTGCTCAAGGGGAATGCTGAGATTGCAGCACAGCTTGGTAAAGACATTAAGGCTTACTGCCCAGATGCAGAGCATGTTGTTATTATTTTTAACCCAGCAGACATCACAGGTCTTGTAACGCTTATCCACTCAGGTCTTAAGCCAAGTCAAGTAACAACGCTTGCGGCTCTTGACTCAACTCGTTTCCAGAGCGAAGTAGCTAAGCACTTTGGCGTAAAGCAAAGCGAAGTACAAGGTGTTCGTACGCTTGGTGGTCATGGCGAAGCAATGGCGGTCTTCTCAAGCAGCGTAACTGTTAAGGGCGAAAAACTTGACGACATCATCGGCACAGATCGTCTTAGCCAAGACGAGTGGGTGGCTCTAAAGAAGCGTGTAACACAAGGTGGTGCTAACATTATTAAGCTACGTGGTCGTTCTTCTTTCCAAAGTCCAGCCTACGTATCTATTAAGATGATTGCAGCAGCGATGGGACATGAACCATTTACTTTACCTGCTGGTTGTTTCGTTTCTATGGAAGGCTTAGAAAATGTAGTCATGGGTATGGAGAGCGTGATAGACAAGAATGGCGTTCGCTATAACGCTGACTTCAAGGGTACAGAGGAAGAAATGGCAGCTCTTAAGATAAGTCATGCTCACCTTGTTAAGATGCGTGACGAAGTAATTGAGATGGGTATCATTCCTGCTGTAGAAGATTGGTCTAAGGTAAATCCAAATCTATAGGCTATAGCTTAAGATAGTAAAGATATAGAGGGTGTGTCAAAATGCAAATTTTGGCATACCCTCTTTCAGTGTTTCATAATAGGATAAAGTGCAAGGCACTGAAAGAGAGGGCGAAGGGAATATACTAAAGTATATGACCAAGCCCGAATCTTGAAAGTAACGAAGCAATTTGCCTATTATGACACACGTTCTCTATATTTTATAGTTTTCTATAAGGGACTTAAATCATTGATAATGAAGCTAAAAAAATCCACATAAAACTGTTAAAAAAATAACGTATATCATTTGAAAAAGTTATATATGTTAGTTGAAAAAGTAATATATATCATTTTGAAATTTAATATATGTTATTTCTGAAAGGTATAAGCTATATTATTTTTGAGAAATAATACCGAGAAATTCTTACTTGTGCAACGGTATGGTTCGGTGCTATTTGGGAGCATGTCATCTTGCCTCACCCAATTAACATACTCCTTGCTGGGGGCTGGAACAACCTAATCCAAACACTCTTCTTCGCCCTACTAATCCTCCTCGTCAAGAGCAAAGCCTCTAAGAAAGAATAGATCTTGATAAAATTCTTCAGAAAAATTTCATCAAACTTGCAAGTGTCCGTTTTTTTTTATACTTGTAAAAATACCCAAGAGCATCTGTACTTAGCCTATAAGAAGGGCTAAAAACAGAATCGGTCAAATGGGTAAAGAGAAGTTTAATTAAAAAATAAAAGTTTATGAAAAAACTATTTACTACAGTAGCCATTGGCTTACTAATTTCAGGAAGTCTTGCATCTTGCCAAAAGTCAAAGGAAGACTACAAGGATAAATATCATGAGCTTATCATAAAGGAATTAGATGTATGGTTAGAAGATCTTAAGTTAGAGAAAGAAGTTGTAAAAGCTGGATTTGACATAGATGAGATTCGTAATGAAGCAAAGGAAAATGCTAAAGAAACGTATGATGAATACAATACAAAGATGGAAGAAGTTCGGTCAGAGATTAGAGCAATAAAAGAAGCAAAATCACATGAAGACTAATTGACTCTATAATCTTAAAATAACACAAAAAAATAGGGTGTGCCGTTTTGACACACCCTATTTTTTATAAATACTAAACTAAGCTTATTGCTTAGGCTTAGCTGGCAAGTGGATAGCAATATCCATCGCATCTGCCATAGCTTCGTATAGAGCTTCTGAATAAGTTGGGTGCCCGTAGATAGTACCGATAACTTCATCTGCAGTAGCCTCCATCTCCATAATTAGAGAAACCGTGGTTTTCGCCAGAAGCTAAGGCACGACCGTTAGCAGCAAATGGGAACTTACCTACACGAATTTCACCGTAGTGTTCTCGAGCTTGCTTTTCAGTCAAACCAACCATTGCAACCTCTGGAAGTGTATAAACTACTGAAGGAGCAGAAAGGAGGTTTAGCTCAACCTTGTTGCCGTGAAGAGCATTCTCCGCTGCAACCTCTGCCATACGGAAGGCTGTATGAGCCAACATCTTGATACCGTTGATGTCCCCTGGAGCATAAACACCCTTAACACTTGTCTCCATAAACTTATCAACCTTGATCTTACCTCTTTCGATTTCAAGGTCAAGTTCGCCAACACCTTCAAGGTCTGGCACACGACCGATAGAAAGA
>PDWI01004254.1_pt1 | contig 19364 bp, 16 predicted proteins | sample 1430891 | NCBI WGS metagenome assembly PDWI01 (sample SAMN01162508, study PRJNA174530) | Oral metagenome, whole genome shotgun sequencing project. | biome: Marine environment; feature: Marine mammal; material: Swab sample of the gingival sulcus; isolation source: swab sample of gingival sulcus...
AGCATGCAAAAAAAACGTATTAAGTAACTGGGTGCTATTATGTGTGACACTCTATTTCATTTTGCTGTTTACTGTTCCAAGAGGTTATGGTGTAGGGGCTGTGTTGTTGGCATTGACTGCATTGGTTGTTGTCCCCCTATCCTTATGGAAAAAACAAAAAATTAACATCAGTAAGACTGATAGAAGCCTATTGATTGTGTTTGCTGTTTACGGTTTAGTACTAACAGTGATTAATCTGTGGCACAATAATCCTATTAAGGAGTATGAACATGGGGTTAAATTTTTACTAGTGATTCCAATGTTTTTACTCTTTTATAAGTATCCAATAAAACCTATTTATCTATTTAGTTTAGTTATGTTGGCTACTGTGATTGGGGCTGGGCTGGGGTATTATAATTATACACATTATAGCTGGGCATATAGGGCAACCGTTGAAAAAATGAATACAATCGCCTATTCCTCCATCATTCAGCTATTTTCATTTATTAGCGTCATTGGTCTGGTATTAGTTAAAGATATAAATAATAAGTTATTGAAATGGGCATATGGCACGCTATCAATCGTTGCGTTTAGTGTCGGAATGTACGCATCGTTATTATCATTAAGCCGAGGCGTTTGGCTAGCTATTCCTTTACAGTTATTATTAGTTGCTTTTTTTTACTACAAACTGTATAAAAAGATGGTTGTTATCATGACGTTGTTGTTATCACTAGGTCTGGTAACTCTCTATCTTACTCCTCAAACACACGTTAAAGACCGCATCGATAAAACATTTAGGTCACTTACTGCTTACCAAAAAGGTAAAACGGGAACAAGTGTTGGCTTACGGTTAGAGATGTATAAATTTTCTTTGCTGATGACAAAGGAAAATCCAGTCTTAGGAACATCAAGACAAGAAAGACAAGAGAAATTAAAACAATTCGGAGATAAAAAAATCATCAACCCGAAAATCAAGAAGTACAAGTTCTTACATAGTCGATATTTTGAGATGCTTGCACAATATGGGGTTGTTGGGATTATTCTTTTGTTACTGTTGGACTTATCTGTTTTTATCGCTTTTTTAGTCAGGTTTCAGTCTGCTAATATTGTGACTAAGGCGACTGGTATGACTGGTATATTAGTGCTGGTTTCCTATCAAATCTATGGGCTCGTTGATAGTCTATTTTTCCTCAATGTGGGGCTGTTGGCTTATTTTGTCCTTCTTGGTTCTTTTTGGGGTAGCTCACAGTCTGATATAGAAAAATGACAGGCAATAGTATTGATTTAGTTTATTTATGGGTTGATGGGCAGGACCCTGAGTGGCAAACTAAAAAAAATCATTTTTTAGCTGATGATATCAAACCACGGGCTATCGCTGGTCGATATGATAATAATGATGAATTAAAGTACTCATTACGTTCAGTTGAGAAATACCTTCCTTGGGTAAGAAACATATTTGTTGTTACCGATAGCCAAATTCCCCATTTTATTGATGTTCATCACCCTAAAATTACCATCATAGATCATACTAAGATTATTCCTAAGCAGTACCTACCTGTTTTTAATTCTGTGGTGATAGAATATTTTATTCACAACATTCCTGACTTATCAGAACAGTTTCTTTTAGCAAACGATGATTGTTTTGTTAATCAATCATTAACGCCTGACTTTTTCTTTAAGGGTGGTTTACCAATTATCAGAATGATGTTTACACCATTACAGCGGATAGAGTTTGCGATAAAAAAAATGTTGAGGATTGAAATTAATGATTATCGGTTGAGTATAGAAAATGCCAGCAAACTCATCGTGCAACAATATGGCAAGTATTTTACCGCAACCTCTCATCATAATATTGATGCCTATTTGAAAAGTGACTACAAGTTCACCGTAAAAACCTTCTCCAATGCCTTGTCTGAGGTATTCACTCACCGATTTAGAAATAGGGAAGATATTCAAAGAATCTTATTACACTATGATGCTTTAGCAAGAAACCGAGGATATCTAAAATATGTCAGCCGTAAAGAATCTTGTAGAATAAGAGTACAGGCCAGTGATTATAATAAATATATTAAACGCTACAATCCAAAATTATTTTGTCTTAATGACACCGATCACGCCACACCAGACAATAGAAAACAAATCATTCCGTTTTTAGAGAGTTTGTATCCGAATAAATCCTCATTTGAAAAATAAAACCATTTTCAAATACCGATAGCTTGATTGAGTGTTTTCGAATACCGATAGCTTATTATTCGAATATACCGACAATCTAATGGAAAGGCTTTCTATGATTTTTCAAAGGTTGATTTACTAGGGAGAATATGAGTAAATGCATTATCTATTTGTCGGATAACTTGATCATAATTCTTAATATGATCATTGTCATTAAGACAAATAAGTTTGTATGATTGTTCCTCTATCGCCTGAATTGCTTGCTTTGATTTAATCAGCAATGGGAACATTTTGGTGTCTTGGTAAGTATTATAAGGTGTAAAATTTGACTGACAGATTTGCCATGTCCTAAACAATTCTTGGGTATAATCTTCGGTACTACGGAAACGATTTTCTGAGGCTACTGATAACCGATCACCTGCATAATCCCATACCTCCTCAAAAGTTGATTTTAGGTACGGCTGCGCATTATGTGGTGTGCGTAAAGTAATAAACTTATCATACCATTGCATTAACTTTGTCAATTGTGCTTTTTTCCCATAGTCGGCAAAAAACCATTTATTATAATCTCTTGCGATGATTTCCTTTTTATTAAATCGTTCATTAATTATACTGAGATTATTTTTCAAACATTTGCCCCAAAGATTTGAGCCAAAGTTATGTCTAAAAGCAGCAATATCACAAGGTAGCCCATTCTGAAAAAATCTCTCTTGACTAATGTGATTAACAATATAGAAATCATCATTGAAATAGACGAAGTGCTCTGCTAATCCAGGTATCTTATGCAGGTAGATTTCAATCAATGATGAGTTAAAGACAGGCAAGTATTTGTTGGGAATAAAGTCGGTATGATCAACCAAGTTGACTTTTGGGTGATTTGTATCTAACCAATCTGGTTTATGCCCGTGGGTGACAAAATGGATTTTTCTGACCCAAGGAGCAAATTTTTCCACTCCCCTAAACCAATACTTTAAAAAGCCAGCATCACGAAATCGTGCACGTGATACGGCATTTTTATTATTATCTGTTTTATTAGCATATTGATTGAATTCATCCTGCCATAAAGGGTCTTCCATATCAACCCAAGTGATGACAAAATCGATTTCTAAATTAGTAGTCATAGAAAATATATAATATGCTTTAACAAAATAATAGTATGAAAAAGATATCATACATACCGATTAAAGCAAAGTGTTTTTACTGTTTTTGGGGCAGAGATTTTTCTTTTATCTTTTTCAAAAGATTTCTCAAGTTTCGTATTTTTTTATGCCACCTTACGACTCTTCGTTTGTAGTTATTTTTTATAATTGCAAACTCAAGATTATTCTGGCAATCACTAGAAATTCCATTAGGCAAGATAAAATCTAGAGTCGCATCACTTTTTTTAGGCTGTTTCAGTGTGCTTTCTAGTTGACTATTATGGGACGTGCCATTCTTTTCAGGAAGACAAATATATTGCGTTATCGGTGACTTCTCAGAAAGAGAAAATAGATTAACGTTATAGTGCTCAACTAAAAACTTTAAAATTTGTAAATCAAATTCCCCTGAATGAATATGATTGGTATATTGGGGATTGACCAAGTGTTTACTGATACTAAGCGAGTTTTTTTTACCTGCTTGAGTGTACACATAATTTTTACCATCAACGCTTTCCATCAGGTCAATACCAGATAAAAAGAAATTTTTATAACCCAGCATGACACCCAGTACCGTTAAATAAATGCCTGCTGTTGGTCGTTTGTTATGAATATTTTCATAATAAGATAGGTAGGAAATCAGTGTTTTGTGTTCGCCAAATAACTTTTCTGGGGTTAAAATCTCACTAAAAATTTCTAATTTTTCTTTTGTCAGTCTTTTATTCGCAGCAAAGTAATTAATAACAATATGTTCGATATCATATTCACCTAACTCAACAATTTTTTTATAGGTTGCGTAATTTTCTAAGATAACACTTTCATTGAGACTAACTAGCTTTACTTTTTTGCCAAGTGAATAGTTTTCTTCTTGATAAAATTGGTTACAACGAAAAACATCAAAATCATCAGGAAGAAAATCATAGTTAATGTATGCGAGGCTTGGTCCATTGCCACAGACAATTAGGTTGTCACTTTCTTTATTAAAGTTTTTTTGAGTTAAATATTGGAAGCTATAAAGCATTAGATTTATCCTTCTAGTAATATGTTAGCGATTTTTAGATCTATCAACGAATCAATATCAATAGACTTTTCTTCGCTCATAAAATAAAAACCCATAGGGTCATTAAAAAAACCTGTGCTTTGTAATAATTTTTCTATGTCATTGATATATATTGCACCATTGGCACGATACATCTCTGGTAAGACTTGGCGTGGTTTTTCAAAGTCACTAATATAAGATACTGGTTTTATTTTTTTATTTTCATCAAGAGAAAAAGACTTATAGGGGTGGTGCGTACAAGTACAAGCAGAAATAACAGATTTAAACGCACCTGTCTTATAAAGGGACATTGCATTTTTTATGTCTAGTTCATCACGCAAAGGAGAAGTGACTTGCAAATGAGTGATAGTTCCTTGTGTTATTTGAGAACTATGTAAAAAGTCGGTGACAACATCAAAAGTTTTTGTATCATCTTTTGCTAACTCAGAAGGTCTTTTTATTGCTATTGCACCAAACTTGACGCCTTCAGCTAAAATCTCATCACAGTCACTAGAAAGATATACTTTATCAAAGACATTGCTTTTTATTGCTGCACTGACTGTTCTGCCAATTAAAGAAATTCCTCCAACAGTTCTTAAATTTTTATGTTTAATCCCCTTACTACCACCTCTTGCAGGTATGATCGCTATATTTGTCATTGTTTCCTCTGATAATTTAATTATGTGTCAATATATGGTAATGGATAAATGCGATTATGTATGAAATTAACCCTAAAATCACGATACCTAAAGACAAAGTGGTTTGGATTGTTTCATTATATCAGAAGGTTTATTTGGTTCCCAAATGTTGTTTTTGATAAGGTATAATTTTATCTTTTAGTGTAAAAAGAAAAGGGTGCTACAATATCGACTATGACATTCAAGATGGTTGAGAGAATTATATGAGTTCTAACATTGATTTAGTCTATTTTTGGGTCGATGGAAATGACCCCAAATGGATAAAAAAGAAAGAACAATTTTTAGATGAGGATGTGAAAGCAACGGCTCTTGCTGGGCGTTATGAAAATAACGATGAATTAAAGTATTCATTACGGTCTGTTGAAAAATACTTACCTTGGATAAGAAAAATATTTATTGTTACCGATGACCAACTGCCTGACTTTATCAATGGTGATAATCCTAAAATAAACATTGTTAGTCATTCAGAAATCATACCATCAGAATTATTACCGACTTTTAACGCTTGGGTGTTGGAAAATTTTATTCATAACATCCCTGGCTTATCAGAAAAATTTTTATATGCTAATGATGATTTTTTTGTTAATGCTTATCTACAACCAGATTTTTTCTTTCGAGATGATTTGCCAATTATAAGAATGAAATCGTCTTTTGGTTTTATTACTGAATTAAAACTGAAAAAGTTTTTGGGGCGTTTCCTAAATACCTATGATTTAGGCACATTAAGCCTTCTGAAACTCATCAAAAATAAATATGGTAAGCGATTGTATTTACGTAAGCATCATAATATGGATTCATATTTAAAAAGCGATTATCAAGAGGCAACAGAGGCCATGTATGATGAAATAAAACATACTTTACATAATCGTTTTAGAAAAAATAATGATTTTCATAGAATGCTGTTTGATTGTTATTTGTTGATAAAAGAAAAAGGGCATTTATTATACTCAACTAAAAATGATAGCTGTATCATCTCACTGGAAGAGGCCGATTATCAGAGTGTACTCAATGAGTACCAACCTAAACTATTTTGTCTAAACGATACTTCAAAAGCAACAGAAGAAGATAGGAAAAGAGTACAACCCTTTTTAGAAACATTATTCCCTGATAAATCACCATTTGAGAAATAAATGATAAAACCCAAAAACATATCCATCATTGTCACAACATATAATTGGAAAGAAGCACTTGAAATAGTGCTGATTAATTTATGTCAGCAATCGGTCTTACCTAATGAAATTGTCATTGCTGATGATGGTTCAAAAGAAGATACGAAGCAACTGATTGAAGCACTAAAAACCAAGCTATCGGTGCCGATAAAACATGTTTGGCAAGCAGATGATGGGTTTCAATTGTCGAAAATAAGAAACAAAGCGATTGTAGCGTGTGAGTGCGAATATATCATTCAGATTGATGGGGACTGTGTGCCTCATCAACACTTTGTTAAAGACCACTTGGAAATGGCAGAGGTTGGTACATATGTTTGTGGAAGTCGAGCATATTGTACCCAAAATTTTTCTGAAAAGTGGATGACCACTAAACAGTTTAATCCATTTACTTTTATACCAATTAAAGGTAGTTTTTTAAATATCTTACGTAATAGCTATTTGCGTAGAAAACTAGTTGATTTTCGTGTGACAGTCAAAGGGAGTAATATGGCATTTTGGAAAAAAGACCTTGTCACTGTCAATGGCTATGATGAGGATTATAAAGGTTGGGGTTTTGAAGATAATGACCTTGTTGCACGTTTGCAAAATGCGGGTATTAAACAAAAAACTTTAAAAATGGGAGGCATACAGTATCATCTATACCATAAAGAGTCTGAACGTCCATCAGAAAAAGAATATCAAAGACGAATGGCAAAAATTAAGTTTATAGAAGACAATAGAATAACGAGAGCCCAAAATGGGCTAGACAAATACATAATAAATGCGAAAATATCTCTATGAAAAAAATTGCAGTCATTACACAAGCACGAAATGATAACTTTTTCCTCTCTCGTTGGATAAATTATTACGGTAAGGAATTAGGGGAGGAGAATCTTTATATATTCCTTGATGGAGAAGACCAAACTCCTCCGAGTAATGTAGGCAAAGCGAATATTACGATTAGAAAAAAAGAGTTTGGCTTGTCACGTGCAAGAGGAGAGCATAATCGACTAAAGTTTCTATCAGAATTTGCAGAAAAATTATTTAAAGAACAAGGCTATGATTTAGTCATCGGTGTGGATTGTGATGAGTTTCTGGTTGTTGATCCAAATTGTCAGACCAATTTACAAACTTATCTCAGTGGCTTGCCAATGAATCATAGCGTCTCCGCATTGGGTATTGATGTGGGGCATCATACGGAGAAGGAGCAGGGTTTAGACCCAGAACAATCTGTTTTACAACAAAGACATTTTGGTGTGTTGTCACCGCGATATACCAAGCCATCGGTAATAGCAAAGCCACTACGTTGGGGGGCAGGATTCCACCGAATTAAAGGAAAGAATTTTACCATTGATAAAAACCTGTTCTTATTCCATATCGGTTATTGTGATATGGGTTTGGTAAGAGCACGTTTAAATCCCGATAAAGTGCATAACGATTGGGAAGCACATATAAGAAGGCAAGCACGCACGATCAGCCTTGTCACAGAATGTCCTGCTAGGGCTGGAGAAGATGCTTTTGCACAAGCACGTGCCATCCAGACTTTCTGTCGCCCAATATATGCACTTAATAAACCTACTATGCTTGGTATGAAATGGGTTGTTGAAATTCCTGAACGTTTCTGGAAAGTGTTTATTTAACTATTGATTAGCGATTTAGTATAGTTGGACTGCTTATGAAAGTATTTTTTATTATCCGAGGCTTACACGATATCGGTGGCATTGAACGAGTCACAACGATTGTCGCCAATGAACTTGCCCAGCGTGGCTATGATATCGGTATTGTCTGCTTACAAAAAGGTACCCCTTATTTCCAACTAAATAAAAGCATTAAATTACACTATATCGATAGTAAAATTTTTAGGAAAAAAGCATTAAAAGCACTATATGCCAAAGAAAAGCCTGATGTAAATGTATTTTTAGGGTCTCATCGTTCTTTGATGAATATTCCTGCTTCAAAGGGTATTCCTTGTATCACATGGGAGCATTTTAATGCACATATTAATTGGCATCCTTGGCATAAATATTCCCGAAAATTAGCGGTAGAACAGTGTGATAAAATTGTCACATTAACTCGTGCTGATGTGGAAAATTATCAACAGTTCTTTGGTGCAAAAAATGTATTATGCATCCCTAATCCAATTACCATTGATAATATTACGCCTACATCATTAACTAATAAAACATTATTGGCAGTCGGACGTTTAGCAGGGCAGAAAGGCTTTGATATGTTGGTTGATGCTTGGGGAAAAACACAGGCAAAAGATACAAACTGGAAACTGCGGATTGTTGGTAGTGGTAGTCATAAAGCTAGACTAATAACGCAAATCGACGAGCATCATTTAAATAACAGTATTTGTATTGTTCCACCAACAAAAAATATTATCGAAGAATATAAAAATGCTTCTGCTTTGGTTATGTCCTCACGATTTGAGGGGTTGCCTTTGGTCTTAATTGAGGCGATGTCAGCAGGGTTACCGATAATCAGTTTTGATTGTCAAACTGGACCAGCTGAAATTATTCATCATGATAAAACGGGCTTACTTGTTCCTCCCGAAAATACAGATTTACTTGCTAAAGCCATTGATGAGTTGTTACTTAATGAGGAAAAAATCAAACAATTTTCCAAGCAATCACTAATAGAAAGTCAGCGATTTTCAATTGATAATATTGTTGATTTGTGGGAAAAATTACTTCATGAGGTAAAGCGTTCTAGCTAATGATTGCATTAGCTAGAACGTAAGAGTTTTTATAGGGATTTATAAATTTATATTACTCTAAAATAAGATTAGCTGACTTTGGTAGAACTGCCGCTTCATCTATTTTTAGTGAGTCGTATTTAACGACTTTGCTGAAATCAAAGACATAAATAGGCTTTTCTTCACTCTCGTCAAACATCTTTTTGCCTCTTTCTTTCAAGGAAGTTTCTTCTATGCCTAACCACTGTGCAAACAGTGCCATAAAATCATAACCTGATTTTCTGGCTTCAATATGTTTTTGTACGTTGTTATCACTGGATAAGATTATCATTGGTACGTCAAAATTCTGTTTATATTTTCCGCTATGTGTTAAGTGAAATCCTGATAGTTTGGTCATAAATGTCGATAATCCATGGTCACTAAAATACATAATCGAAAATGATTTACCAGTGGATTTTAATTGATTATAGACAAGTTCAATAAAGTTATCGGTTTGGCGTAGTGAGTTTAGATAACAACTCAGTTCTTTATCCTCTAGTTGTTTGAACCGTTTGATTTTGTATTCATTACTCATACGACTACAGAATTTACTGTGTGAGCCAGAAATATGTAAAGTAATCAGTTTTGGCTGATTGGCTTTATCGTTAATCGCATAGTCTAATTGTTGTAATAGACCAATATCAGAATGAGAAATAAAATCTTTGTTCTTAGAGGAATTAAACCAACGATAATCGGCCTTTAATGATGCCATTGTCGCTGCTGTGGAGTACATGGAAAATACCCCTTGATTAGAAATCCAATATTGATAATATCCTGCTTTTTTTGCCAATGCCGTCACGCTATCGGTATAGATCTGCTCTTCTATTTTATCTTTTTTATGTGCAAATAATGAGCGTTCCAGGGCAAGTGCTGTAGCCCCCGATGGGGAAATGTAGTCATCCCAAATGGTACTCGGGGTTTTATCTAAAAAAGGTGTCGTCGGATGTGGGTAGCCATATAGCGACATATAATCACGACGCATTGACTCACCGATAATCATTACATTAATTTGGTGCTGTGGTTCTGTTTTTGTGATGTTAAACGTATCAGGTGCTTGTTTTATTCTTTCAAACTCTGCTAGTTTATCAAAATAATCCTTTGTATAGTAAGTAAAGTCAGCAGGCACCCTAAAAGGATAATAATGAATACCTTTTAATACTTTTAACAAACGATTATTGGTATTGTACGCATTGGTCAGGCTTTTTATCGGATTAATCATAAAGATAATGACAACCAATGAGGAAAGTATGTAAAAAGTCTTTCCTTTTTTCTGATTAATATTTGCTTTTTTATAGGCTTTATACGTTATTATCGAAAGAATCAAATAAGCAAACAGAATCAGATAAATTTTGATAGGAATAGTGAGAATAAACTCAGTTGCCTCACCAGTATCTGTGTTGAATAAGGCAGTCACGATACCGTAGGACATTTTTCCATATAAAAGCCCTGTGACCCCGTATAACAGTGCGATAACCACACTAAAAACAAAATAGCCCGTAAATAGTTTTCTTGATACTTTTGCCGTTACATACAAACTTGCCATCATCCATAACCCAAAAGTGATAGTATGCTGTGATGTTCGACCATATAAATGCATTGAAAAAACACAAAAGATAAAGAGTAAGCAGTAAAATAAAGCGGATAATTTATTGATATTTATTTTTTTCATTGATGAATTAATGGTCATTTGTTTGTATAGTTATATGGCTTATTGCTATTAGCAAATATGAGTTATTTTTCTATTTGCTAATAGCAATGGATTGAAAATATTATTAATAATTCGCCGTGTTTTCACTAGGAATTTCATCGTTGAGTGTGGCTAATAAGCTACCCAATAAACCTGATGCCCCGAAACGGAAGTTATCGGCGGTAATCCACGCTTCGCCCATGATTTTTTCAGCCAGTTGTAAATAAGCTTTGGCATCTTCGGTGCTTCTGACACCGCCCGCGGCTTTAAAACCGATAGCCTTACCACTGTCTTTGATAACATTTAGCATAATTTCAGCAGTTTCCAACGTTGCATTGACAGGTACTTTTCCTGTTGAAGTTTTAATAAAGTCAGCACCACTGGCAATAGCAATTTCACTGGCTTTTTTGATGAGTTCTGGGGTTTTGAGTTCGCCACTTTCAATAATTACTTTGAGTGTTTTATCGCCACAGGCTATTTTACACTGGGCAACTAACTCGGCACCGATAGCTTCATCGCCTGCTATTAATGCTTTGTATGGGAAAACCACATCCACTTCATCAGCCCCGGCACCGATGGCCTGTTTTGTTTCTTCGACGGCAACGGCAATGTCATCATTACCGTGTGGGAAATTCGTGACCGTTGCTACTTTAACATGAGAAATATTCTGTTCAGCTAGTACCTTTTTAGCCGTTTGAATAAAAGCTGGGTAAACACAAACAGCCGCTGTTTGTCCGTGTGGTGTATTTGCGGAAACACATAAATCTTGAATAATGCTATCGGTATCATCATCGTTAAGAGAGGTTAAATCCATTAGGGATAAGGCCAGTTTTGCCCAATATTTATCGTTGTTTTTATTTGTCATAGATTACTCCAACAGTTAAAATATAATTCGTCTTTAAACAAGACTATTTTAGAGTAAAAACGTATAAATTAATAGCCTACAAATGAGCAATAATGAATAAAATTTATAATGCTATCGTTGAGCAGTTACCTGTCCAGCAAGCTAATTTAATCAAAAACTACACCGATAGCCACTTTCCAAGTTTCTTTCCTGCCGAATTAGTTAATGATTTGCGACAGAATCAATCATTAGAAGCGTTGGGTATAACATTATTGCCACTGGCAACTAGTTTTGCTATAACACCAGTCTCTACATTTAATGTGGGGGCAGTCGCATTTGATAGTCAAGGCAATGCTTATCTAGGGGCGAATTTTGAATTTACCGATACCCATATCGGTCACGTCATACACGCCGAACAAAGTGTGATAGTCAATGCGTGGTCGCATGATGCAAGCGATTTAGCATTGTTAGTCGTTAATTATTCACCCTGTGGGCATTGTCGTCAGTTTATCAATGAAGTGAATTTAGCTGATGATTTTCGGATTTTATTACCTGATAATACAGAAAAACCGTTGGATTATTATTTGCCTAACGCATTTGGCCCAAGTGATTTGAATGTTAATGAACGAATTTTAAGCGGACAATCTGATGGTGCCGATACCGATAAGCCAAGTGCCAATAAATTAGATATAGTCGCAATGGCACAATGGGCATATCAGAAAAGCCACGCACCCTACAGTAATAGTAAAAGTGGCATTGCCCTACAATATGATGACGGGGAAATCGTTATCGGTTGCTACGCTGAAAATGCTGCTTTTAATCCAAGCTTGCCACCACTACAAATGGCACTCAACAATCGACGGTTACAAAGTAAAGATTGGAAAAATATTCAGCGAGCAGTCATGATGGAAAACCCAACCACTTTATCACAGAAAGAGAACACAGAAATATTGTTGAAACCGCTATCGGATGTTAAGTTGGAGTATGTACTAGCAGACAAGCAGTTTGTCTAAAAACGTGCTAAAACGCCGCCCCAAGTAAATCCACCACCAAAGGCTTCCATAAAAATCAGCTCATCACGTTGAATTTGTCCATTTTTCACAGCATAATCAAGTGCGAGTGGAATAGACGCAGCTGAAGTGTTGGCGTGTTTATCCACTGTGGTAATGACTTTATCCATTGGTAGTTTTAATTTCTCAGCTACCGATTTAATAATGCGAATATTAGCTTGGTGTGGAACTAATTTATCAATATCTTGTGGTTGATAATCCGTATTTTCTAACACATCACCGACTAAATTGCGTAATTGTGCGACCGCTCTTTTGAAAACATCTGACCCCGACATCTGAATATAGTTATCAATGCGTTCATCAGATTTTTTTGAAGATGCCCCATTAGGAACCCACAGTAATTCTTTATAGCTACCATCAGAATAAAGTTTGCTAGCAATAATGCCTTCTTTATCTTGGCTATCGGTGGCGGATAGAATCACAGCCCCTGCACCGTCACCAAATAAAACACAGGTATTTCTATCTTCCCAGTTAGTGATTTTACTCATAGAGTCAGCACCGATAACCAATGCTTTTTGGGCTTGTCCAGTGCGAATATATTTATCGGCAATATCGAGCGCATAAATAAAGCCTGAACAAACGGCTTGCACATCAAATGCTGGGCAGGTGGATGTACCTAAACGTGCTTGTAATTCACTGGCGACACTAGGGAAAACGTGAGCAGGAGTGGTCGTTGCGACAATAATTAAATCAATTTCTCCTGCACCGATAGCTGCATTGGAAATAGCTGCCAAAGCAGCTTGTTCGGCTAAATCAGTTGTTGATTGGGTTTCATCAGCGATATGGCGTTGAGAAATTCCAGTGCGTGCAAAAATCCACTCATCAGAAGTATCCACTCGCTTGGCAAGCTCATCGTTTGTCAGCACGTTTTCAGGTAAATAGCTACCTGTGCCTAAAATATAACTGCGTACTGACATAAATATTTCCTATGAATTGAATGGGTTATGAAGTGGTTTTTGTTGCTTCTTTGATGTTGTTACTATGATTATCGGTTTCCTGCTGCTCTTCTTTTTGAGCAAATTTTTCTTGATAATCAGCAAGTAAATCACGAATTTTTGACGGTAACTGTTTTTGTACTTCTAATTCAGCGATACGAATGGCATTGGCAAAAGCTGGGGCGTCAGCACCACCATGACTTTTAATAACAATCCCATTTAAACCCAACAATGATGCACCATTATATTTACCTGGGTCAATCGTTGCTGTCACGCGTTTAAGTACTGGCATAGCGATTAATGCCGATAACTTAGTCAACCAGTTGCGAGAGAAGTTCTCTTTAAGCAAGTCACCAATCAGTTTGGCTAGACCTTCACTGGTTTTCAAAGCAATATTGCCAACAAAACCATCGCAAGCAATAACGTCAAGCTTACCGTTGTAAATATCATTACCTTCGACAAAACCAACATAGTTCAGCGGACTAGACTTTAATAACTCAGCCGCTTTTTTGACAGGCTCGTTGCCTTTAATCGCTTCTGAGCCAATGTTGAGTAATCCTACTTCGGGAGCTTCAATGCCATCAACAACGGTACATAAGGCACTGCCCATCACCGCAAATTGTAATAGTTGTTCAGCACTGCTATCAACGTTCGCCCCTAAATCTAGCCAGTGTACTCGCCCGCCTTTACTGGGAACGGTTGTACAAATCGCAGGACGGTCAATACCTGGTAAAGTTTTTAAAATAAACCTAGCCAGTGCCATTAAAGCACCCGTATTGCCAGCACTCACACAAGCATTAGCTTCGCCAGACTTAGCCATTTCAATGGCAACTCGCATTGAGGCATCTTTTTTGTTACGTAAGACCGAGGCAGGCGAATCATCAGAAAGAATAACTTCGGAAGCGTGGCGAACACTGATACGGCTATCGGTAATCAGTTCTTTTTCAGTGAGAACTTTATGGATAGTCGCCTCATCGCCAACCAAAACCAAATGGATATTATGTGATTTTTCTAGTGCAATTTTGATGCCAGAAACAACCATTTCGACACCTGCATCACCACCCATTGCATCAATGGCAATGACAGGAGTGTTTCGTTGTATATTTGTCATAACGATAAGTTTTTATAGTGAAATAAACCAAAAACTGTCACTTAAATAAGCAACAGCTTCTGTTTGTTTAACTATAGTACTACTCTTCGCCAGCTTCTTCGCTAGTTGCTTTCGGTGCAATGACTTGGCGACCTTTGTAGAAGCCATCTTTTGTCACGTGATGACGATGGTGCAATTCACCTGTTGTTTTATCAGTTGATAAAGTTGAAGTGCTTAACGTATCGTGTCCACGACGATGACCACGTTTTGAAGGGGTTTTTTTGTTTTTTTGTACAGCCATTTTAGACTCCTAATTAAATATTACGTAGTTAATTCAATAAACTTTTCAAATTAGCAAATGGGGTTTGCCTATCGGCATCCTCATCGACTATATTTTCATACATTGGCCGACAATCACTGTGTTTAGGAATCATCGGTAATGATAAAATTAATTCTTGCTCAATCAGTGGTGCAAGTTCTAATTTATCTTCGCAGATAATTGCATCATCGACATCGCTTACGGATGACAATTGATGTTCGTACTTGACCAATACTAACTCAAAATTGCTTTTAACCAATTCAACCAACGGCTGTAGGCATCGCTGACAGTCAAGCTCTAGCTCAATCTCAGCGTTGCCTATAATTACTGTATGACCATCTTCACGCTGAGTTACAGCAATGCGAACTGATGCAGTACTTTCTTCTTTGTTTTGAGAAGCCTGCAAGTTTGGCATCTGTGACAATAATAATGTACCAACGAGTTCATTATTATGTCGATATAATAACCAAGGGTCAATGATTAAAGGTAACGAGTTAGACATAAGGGCAGGAATACTACACCGATAATAATAAATTGTCAAAGGTTTCAAACGGTTTTTTGTAACACCTCTTGTTTATAGTGTGCTTTTGGCTTTATTTTATCGCTAAAATAAAGAATTTTGCTTATAATATGGTGCTTTAAATTATTAATCTATTACATGTTATGAAAAATGACCGTTTCCTAAAGGCTTTATTAAAAGAACCCGTCGATCGCACACCGATGTGGATGATGCGACAAGCAGGGCGTTATTTGCCAGAATATCGTGCAACTAGACAAAAAGCTGGTGGTTTTATGGATTTATGCAAAAATTCTGACTTGGCATGTGAAGTCACTATCCAACCATTAGAACGCTATGATTTGGATGCGGCGATTTTGTTCTCTGACATTTTGACCATTCCTGATGCAATGGGTTTAGGATTATATTTCACCCCTGGTGAGGGCCCGATGTTTGAACACACTGTGAAAGACGAAGCCGATATCAATAATTTAATCAATATTGACCCGAACCAAGAGTTACAATATGTAATGAATGCCGTTTCCACTATTCGCAAAGAGTTAAATGGCCGAGTGCCACTGATCGGTTTTTCAGGTTCGCCATGGACGTTGGCAACCTATATGGTTGAAGGTGGGGCTGGTAGTAAAAAAGGTTTTCCTAAAGCCCAAGCAATGCTCTACAGTCGACCTGATTTAATGCACAAGTTGCTAGACAAGCTGGTCAAAGCAGTTAGTGATTATTTAAATGCTCAAATTGAGGCTGGGGCAGAAACACTAATGATTTTTGATACGTGGGGCGGATTGCTAACACCTGCGGCATACACTGAGTTTTCACAAATTAAAATGGCAGAGATTGTGAAAAGTCTCAAGCGTACGCACAATGGCAACAAAATTCCTGTTGTATTATTTACTAAAGGCGGAGCGAGAAATTTACAAGGTTTTGTCGATTCGGGGGCTGACGGCATTGGTCTGGACTGGACAGTGGATTTAGCTGATGTGAAAACCCAAGTCGGCGATAAACTGGCGCTGCAAGGCAACCTTAATCCACATATTTTATTATCAAACCCATCGGTCATAGAAATCGAAGTGCAAAAAGTACTGGCAAGCTACGGCAAAGTACAAGCTGGGCAGGGACACGTTTTTAACCTAGGGCACGGCATCACCCCAGATGTGCCGCCAGAACACGTGACTGCGTTAGTTGAAGCGGTACAAAAATATAGTCCGAAGTACCATTAATTGTGATTGACTGTGTGCGGTGAAATACCGATGGTCTGAAATACTAATGATTCATATTAATATCAGGCTATCAAGATTATATTGTTTACTAGTAGTATAAAATAAATTAAAAAAATTCTTTTAATTTATTTCTTATTCTGTTATCGTTGAAAGTTTTCAGCTATTAAGATGAGTAGCCGTGCTACACAGAGATAATTTAACCATCGATTACAGCAGAAAGTTTTGTGCACAATTTATCCCATTCTTTCTTGCTGTCGATATTTTAGGAAAATATTATGAATAGAATTTATAAAGTCATTTTTTGTAAGGTCACCCAAACATTTGTTGTAGTTTCAGAGTTTGCCAAATCACGAGGTAAATCGTCTAGTAAGTCCTTATTGCGTTTAAGTCATTTATCCATATTTCCTCAATTTAGATTGGCTAAGTTAACTTTGGTGTTGATGGCAGTATTTGGGTTGAGTACGCAAACGATGGCAGATTCTACTGGGGTTAAATCTCAAACAGGCAAAAAGGTGACTGATAGTAAGGTTAATTGGTGCTATTACGACAAAGCTAACGATAATGTTGTTTGTGGTAATGATAATACTCGTGTAAAAGAAAAGTTAGATAAGAACGGAAGGCTTATAAATTCGTCCTCGGTTGCCATTGGTGGTGACGCTTATGTGAAAGATGAACAATCAGTTTCTATTGGTAAAAGTGCAAGAGCACTTGCTCCTGGAACAGTTGCTATCGGTGGCAAAGGTGTCGTTGCAGAAGGTGGTGATGATGTTGCAATTGGTACAAACTCTGATGCACACGGTCAGTCTATTGCTATTGGTCAGGCAACCGCATATGAAACGGCTGTTGCCATCGGTAATGATGATTTACAAAACGTAAGAAAGAGAAAGTTAAAGGACTTGCCTACATATAGTGTTACAGAAGGCGAAGGTAATAAACATATAGCGAAAATAGGTCAGGCTAAGGGTTATGTTAAAGGCTATCAGAAAAAGACTGAAACAATTACGATACACAGACCAGATGGAACGACAGAAATTAAAACCTACACAGTAAATGACTATGAAGCACCAAATGCAGAAATATATGATGATGCAGTGGTAACCAACGATGATGCTTATCAAGCACTGACAGGTGATAATTTAACCAGTACAGGTGGTGGTCTATATTCAAGAACCAAAGCTAACGAAGGTGCTGTTGCTGTGGGTGCTAAGGCTAATGCTCGTGGTAAATTTTCTACGGCGTTTGGTACAGGTTCTCTTGTGACAGCAGATGGATTGTTTGGCTTGGCACTTGGTGTTGGGGCGAAGTCTGATCAGCAAGGTGCGATTGCCATCGGTGCTGGTTCAAGTACAGAAAAAATTCACGCGCAGCACGAACAATATGCTCAGATACAAACGCTTAATCCTGACGGTACACCATCAGGTGATGTGGTTACCTATGAGAATTGGTCAAAACAAGACAGCGTTCGTCCAGGTGACTTTGTCTCTTTTGGTAATAAAGATGTTAAACGCCAGTTAAAAAATGTGGCACCAGGAAAAGTTTCGCCTGATAGTACCGATGCGATAAATGGTTCGCAGTTAGCATCTGTTGCACAAGGGTTACAAGGGCGTCTTGCCGCTCAGAATAAAACCTATTTCCACGTCAATGAAGGAAAATCAACACAAAACGCAGGCCCAGTGGGAAGTGATAAATCCAACTTCGGTGGCATTCGTGATAAAGCTGGGGCGGCTGGTCGTTTTGCGGTTGCTGCTGGTGTAAATACAAAAGCAAAAGGACAGGATTCTGTTGCTATTGGTCATGATGCAGAAGCAAACAACGCAGCAAATTATTCATCTATCGCAGTTGGCAGTAGAGCGCAGGCATTAGGTCACGGCTCTGTTGCGATTGGTAGACGGGCAAAAACTATTGAGGAAAAATGGGAAGGAATTGCTATTGGTTCAAGAACTTTTGCAACAAACCATGAAACAATAGCCATAGGTAGCGATGTTGAGGCTAAGGGTGCTCGTTCTATCGTTATCGGTCATCAGAGTGGTGTTAAAAACGGTCTTTTCGCTATGCCTCCTAATAGCTCAGATGGGAATTTTTCTGTTGCTATCGGTAGTGGTAGTGGCAGGGGGGCCGGAGCTCAATATGCGGCAGAAGCTGATGGTCATTATTCAATTGCTTTGGGTACCAGTTCAAAAACAGAAGAAGGTTCAAATGAAGTTGTCGCTATCGGTAGAGAAGCAAAAGGGAAAATAGCCAGAGGTGTTGCTTTGGGTTCTCAATCGGTTGCTGAACGTGCACAGTTAGCAAATAAAGATTCAGCTTATGTGATGCCAGGTGCTGATAAAGCCGGTGTAAAAGCTACAATTAAAGGTGATTTGGCAACGGTTTCTGTCGGTTCAGCCGATAAAACACGTCAAATTGTCAATGTCGCCGCAGGTTCACAAGACAGCGATGCGGTCAACGTGGCACAGTTAAAATCTGTTGCTAATGTGGCTAAAAAACACAATACTGTCAAGGCAGGCACAAATGTTACCCTTAGCGAAAAAGATAATGCAGCAGGTGGTACCGAATACACTATCACTGCAAAAGACACTTTTGTCAATAAAGTAGCACTTAATGGTGACATACTCAAATTGACACGTAATGATAACGAAGCAATGACCGTGGATTTGGCAAAATATACGGAAAAATCTCGTGAAGTTGTTGAGGGTACAACTGATGAAATCGTTGTTGATAAAGATGGCAAAAAAGATAACCAAACCTTTACGGTTAAACTGGCTGATAAAGTTAAAGA
>PDWI01017879.1_pt1 | contig 19361 bp, 16 predicted proteins | sample 1430891 | NCBI WGS metagenome assembly PDWI01 (sample SAMN01162508, study PRJNA174530) | Oral metagenome, whole genome shotgun sequencing project. | biome: Marine environment; feature: Marine mammal; material: Swab sample of the gingival sulcus; isolation source: swab sample of gingival sulcus...
CATATTTGCCCTATTCCAGAAAAACAAAAAAGGTTTTTCTGAAATTTCAATCACTCCTGAAAATTTGTATTCTTACATTGCGGAACAAATTTCGAGTTCAGAATTTGACAGAGAAACCCAAAAAGAAAGAGAAAAAGAAATCGCAAAAGCAAACCATCAAATTACCAATTTGCATCGGTTAAACGGAGAAATTAAAGAAGAATATCTTGAAAGTTTATACAGGAATTACTATTTCTATGTAGATGAAAATCGCACAAAAAGTAGTTTGTATTATGAAATAGATAGAGAAAATACCGCTACATTTTGTAAGCCGGAATTAAAAAAAGATATTGGATTTAGTTATGCAGACAAAAAGGTTTTTGATGCCATATTAGAAGATTTTAATGATACAAGGCTATTCCCTTTCTTTTTAAATTACTCCAAAATGAGGAAAATTTTCAAAGAAAACAGTCCGTTTTTAGAAGAACTTTTGAAGAGAAATGAGCGAAAATACATTAGTGATATTTTAGTAAACAATAAAGGACGTTACAGCGGAAAAAATCTTATTACAATGCTTTACCGTCGCGGTTTGGAAATTGTAGCAATGGAAGACCAACTTTATATTAAATACCATTCTTCCGATTGTCTACACAGGAAAGGGTAAATTCCTTAAAAATTTAGAAGCACAAGCTCTACATTTTGCAATGAGCGGGGATATAGGAAATTATTTAAAAACTTCAAATTATCTATTACAACAACTGGATAATGGTACTTTTGGAACGGCAGCACAGGAAGAACCTACAGAATTATTGTTGACAGCAATGGAAGAAAAAGTAGCACCTGTTCTTCCTCAAAGTTGGTTTGAAAAAGTAAAACAAAACTGGTCTTTACATTTTCACTATGGAAGTAGTAAGAAACAACAAGAAAAAGAGGTTAAAAAAGAGAAAAAAACGACTATTTCTCAGCAAAGAAATAGCACGGTTTCCGAAAAGAAAACAAATGAAAACGTACCTAAAAAAGCGAAGAATAATAAACTAAAATTATAATTAAAACATAAAAATTATGAACACAAATCAAGAAAAAAAATCAGAAAATGTAACAAAACAATCCGAAACATTTTCGAAGGAAGAACAAATGCACAAAGCATATAATGTTCTTGTTAATGAAATGGCTTATATCAAAAGAATTGATGAATTGGAGTTGTATTATCCTGAAACAGATACTTCTGAATTAGAAAAAGAAATAAATAATAAACTAGAATTGCTTGTAAAAAACAATAATTTGAATTTTGAAGAAGTATATAGAAAATTTAGAAAAGATGTAGAAGAAGCAAACAAACATTTTATCCTTAAAGGAGAACGCAAAACAGATTGTGAAATTCTTTTGCCTGCTGATTCTGTACAAAAAATCTCCGATGAAGAACTTTTATCCATCATCCGTAGCAATCCGGACTTAGCAGATGAATTTAGACTATTGTTGGAACAAAAGATTGCCAAGGATATTCAGAGACAGAAAAAGCAGGAGGAGGAATCAGCAGAGGAACTGAAGGAAGTAGAGGAAAAAGAGGGGAAAATAAAAAAGAAAAAAACAGCACAAGAATTAGAGGGCGAAAGACCAAAAACGGAGGAAAACTCAGAAACTGTAAAAATTTCAACTACAAATGATGGCTTGATGTTTTTTTGCAAAAATGACAAAGAGGCACGAAAAAAACTCAAAGAACTCAAAGAAAAATATCCTGAAAAGGAATTTGTCCTTACCAAAATTACTCAAGAAGAATTCAACAAATTGCAGGAAGAAAGATTGCGCGAAAAGATGAAAAAGTCAATGCAAATACAAAACGACAAACTTGCAGAGACTATCATTAAAGAACTGAAAGAGCATCAAGAAGTTCAGGTAAAGAACTTCCCGATTAAAACCCCTGAAGGTAGTCTTAAATACTTGAAAGAAGCCAAACTTCTTTTAAAGAAAAATAACAAGACCAAACGAATGGAGATAAAAATAGAATACGTTGTCAATCCTAAAAAGATTGATGATATTTATGTTGATCGAACAGGAGAAGAAAAAGGACAAGAACCTCCTAAAGTTGTTATCGATGTAAAAACACCAACGGAAGACAAAAAAATCCGTTTGGGAGAGAATGAAGTCAATAAAGGGGAAAAAATATCGACAACCAAAATACAGGAAAAAAGTAATCAATCAGAAGAAAACAGCAAAGCCGAAAAACAGGTAGAAGACCGAAAACAAAATAAAGGTCATAAAATCAAACATTAAAAACAGAAAAGCAATGAACAATCAAGAGAGTCAAGACAATTTATCAAGGTACGGATTTTATATGCTTTTGGGTGTTTTTACAATCCAATGCTATATTTTTGCGTATCCGTTATTTTCATATATAGGATTTAACAATATCCACCTACTTAGATTGGCAGCAAAGATGCACGACGGTTTTCTCTTTTTTAGAGACCTATGGGTGGCTAAATTAGTTTTATTAGGATTAGATCTATTTGTCGTCATTATTGGACTAAGACCCAAAAAGAAATTGGAAATTGATACACAAAAAGTACTCTTATGGCTTTTGGTTGGATTGGTTTTGCTTTTTGCTTCCAATTTATTGTTAATCCTACCGGCAAAAAAAGATTACTATCATTATATCCTTTTTGTCTTGGCTACTTTTCTAGGTTTGTTTCTCTTTCACGGTAGAGTAGTGCAACTGAAACGAATTATTACTACTAATATGTTCAAAGATCGTTTCAATCGAAAGGCAGTGCAATTTATGCAAACTACGGAAAAAATTGAAACTCCTTATTCCGTTTCTATTCCTTACGAATTTGAATACGAAGGAAAAACATACAAAGGATATATCAATTACATCAATTTGTTTAGGGCTTTAGCCGTTTTAGGTGTGCCCGGTTCCGGAAAATCTTACGCAATTATAGAAGAGGTTTTTAAACAATTTATTCAAAAAGGCTTTTCCATTTACAATTACGACTACAAATATCCTACATTAACGCAAATTGTTTACAATTATCTACTGGTTTACAACAAAGGCTACAAAAATAGGCCCCGATTTTTTGTAATCAATTTTACCGATCTTCCTTGTTCTAATCGATGCAATCCGTTATCCGTAAAATATATGACGGACATCATTGATGCCGTAGAATCTGCAAAAACTTTAATGTTTGCTTTGAATCGAAGTTGGGCAAAAAAAGATGGAGATTTCTTCCCGGAATCCGCAGTAAACTTTGTGGCTATTCATTTATGGGTACTCAGAAATATAGAATTAGAACACGAAATGTTTAAAGGAAAAGACAAAGAGTGTTCTACTTTTGCCCACTTAATAGAACTTTGTAGTTTACCCTATGAAGAACTTTTCCCTATATTAAAACGCTTTGGAGACCAAGCCGTTCATAATATGTTAGCCCCTTATATTTCTGCTTATGAAGCAGGAGCCTCAGACCAATTAGAAGGACAAATCGGTACCGTTCGAATTGCTTTATCTCGACTTACTTCTCCTATACTATATTGGGTAATGAGCAAAGATGAAGTTCCTTTCCAGATTAACGACCCCGAAAATCCTGTACTACTTTCTGTAGGTAACAACCCACAGCGAAGACAAGTGTATGGAGCAGCCATTTCTCTTATCAATTTTAGAGTAATGCAACTGGTCAATAAACCTCATATGAATCCTTGTGGATTGTTTGTTGATGAGTTGCCAACTATCTACCCCGGGAAAGGTGTTATTGATGATTTGATTGGAACAGGACGAAGTAATAAAGTGGCTACAATCTTAGGCTTTCAAGATACAACACAAATGGTAAGAGATTTAGGTAAAGAGTCTGCAGATGCCATCATTAATACTGTTGGAAATTTGGCCTCCGGTACAGTGCTTGGAACAACTGCAGATGCACTCTCCAAACGAATGGGAAAAATTAAGATTAAAAAAGAGTCTGTAAGTATTAATAATGATAGTACATCAACAAGTATTTCTGAAGAACTCGTAGATGTTTTACCTCCAAGTGAAATAGGTAATCTTACACAAGGAACACTTTTTGGAGTTGTTGCGGACGAGTTTGGAAACGTTATCGATGAAAAACGTTTTGTAGGAAAAGTAACCTTAGACAAATCCGATCAAACCAAATTTCCTATTCCTAAAATTACTTCTTTCTATAATGAAGAACTTGAAAAAGAGTATGAAAAATTGGAAGATATAGAAGAAATAAAAGCCTTTGAAAAGAAGCATAAAAAAGAAGAAGATAAAGCCATTCAAAAAGCACTTCAAGAAAATTTCCAAAGTATTCGAAACGATATTCGTTTGCTTTCCGAAGAAACACAATACCTGCTAAGACAAGAAGCAGAAGAAATCGAAAATGAAGAAGAGTAAGGAAAAATAATTGATTTTTTTATCTTTGTATTTCAAAGATGAAATACCAATGGCAGTAGAGTTTACAGAATTAGGAGAGTACATTAATGGAAGATTTACAAAGGAGGAAAAACACCAACTTGAATCAAACACAGAAGATTATTTTCAAAAAAGTAAATTTGTTTATAAAGAAATCGAAAATATCAACACCAAAATTAAAAATCTATCTTCTTATATAGAAAAACATAAAAAAAGAATTGGCATTGAATTGAATTTTGACAACAAAACAAATTCTTTTCAAATCACTAAATAATGAATACGGATACAAAACCTTTAAATAGCATCAAAATCTACTTCAATACAGAAGTGTGTAACGCAATGGATAAATTGCCTAAAAGTTTGGTAATGCAAATGTGTTATCAATTTGTTTTATGCGAAAAAGATGAAAGAATTTTCCATAAAACTTTTAAACCCATAGAATTTAAAGGACTCAAAAAACCAGAACCTTTAAAACAGTTAAATTTTCATTTTCAAGGGAAAAATCATCGAATTTTGGGTTACAACCATAATAATATTAAAAAAATGGGATTACTTTCCTATCATATCGTAGATATTGGACAAAAAGTAAGCCTGGAAGAAATTAAATCTTTACGAGAAAAAGCCTATACATTTACGATACATCAACAAAAACAGAACCAAATAAAAGCGCAAAAAATACAACCTAAACAAAAACGTCCCAAACATCGGTTAACTTAATTTACGTCGAAAATATTCAAAAAAGGATATAGAATAATTTTTCTTCGTCAAAAAACATTTGATAGGTAAAAGACCTATCAACCTATCAAATCCATTTTAACTCCACACACTTTCCGTTTTCCGAAAAACATCAAACCGAAAAATTTTCCTACTGCTAATTATTCTTTTCAATCCAAGATTTTGGCACTCTTAATAAGCAAAAATCCAAAGGTTTTAATTTCTTGCCTTTTTTATGTACTTCATAATGTAAATGTGTCCCTGTACTTTTTCCTGTCATCCCCATTAAGCCTATAATTTGCCCTTGTTTTACAGAATCTCCGCTATTTACAAGTCTTCTATTCAAATGAGCATAAACAGTCTTAAAACCGAAATTATGGCGTATTTTGATGTAGTTTCCTGAACCCGAAGAATAAGCAGAACGTTCTACAATACCCTTTGCAGTCGCATAGATAGGAGTATTGGGTTTTCCGGAAAAATCAATACCATTGTGTTTTTTGTAGCGTTTGTCAATAGGGTGAAATCGAAGTCCGGAAAGTGATGAAATTCTTTTTACAGTGGAAGGGGCTACAGGAAATATAGAAGGAATTTTTTTCCAAAAGACACTATTTTTACTTAAATAATTCGTTCCTTTTTTTAACTCTAAAAAAGAATCACATTTGTCAAAAAACAAAAAAAGCAAACTGTCTTTTTCTTGTCTTTTTCTTAATTCTTTTTGATCTTTCCAATCCTTGCTTAAAAAAAAATCTAAATTCGTATGCTTTTTTTGAGTAGTAATATTAACTTTGTCTGAAAATTTATTTTTTTCTTGTTTTTGTGAGCAAGAAACAAAAAACAAACAAATAATTAACCCGTGAAAAGAAGTTTTAAATATTATGTATAGTGCTGATTTAGAGTGTATTAAAAATATTGACGACAAAGAATTGCATAGAGAAATTGGAAAACGTTTACGTGAAATTCGTATGGAATTACGAAAAAAGGATCGAAAATATACCCAAAAAAACATAGCCAAAGAACTTAATCTTGATATGAATGGGTTTTCACGAACAGAGCAATACAAATCCGAAGTCTTTTCTTTAAGTCGTAACGTACTCATAAAATTACTAATCTACTATAATTTATTAGGTTACAATATAGAGTGGATACTTAAACCTGACAACAAAGATACAAATAAATTTACATTTAATTTATAAAAAAAATCAAAAATATCTGTTTTTTGAGTAGTTTAATTTGGTTTTTTTGATAAATGTTTTTAGTTTTGAACTCTAAATAGTTGAAATTAAATGAAAAAAGATTTATCAAAAGAAAATACTATTACTGTTATTAAAGGAAACGGTGGGGGAGAAGTCTTGGTTGTCTTTCAAAATCTTAATGATTTATCTGCATTTCAGAAACTCCTTCAAGTAAATAAAAAAGAACAAAGTCAAGAATTAATTTGTTTACATTCAGAGGAACATATAGAAAATTTTACTGCTCAATATAACAATCATAAAGGGAGAATATACCTTATTTTAGAAGGAAACAAAAAAGGAGATGAAATTACAACTCAACTTTGTGAAGCCTTTAAAAATACAACCACTTTGATACAAGATGTTCGTAATAAATACAACATCAATTCAGAAAACAATCAAAGTATTAGTAATTATTTATCCATTAAATATCCAAAAAATGAAAACTCCTCAAATCAAATTGGATCCCCAAGAATATCCAATATTAGCAAAAATGGGGACAGCAAAAATGAACGAAATGCTGGACAACCTCTTTCTAAAGAGCAATCCCAGCAAAACGAAAAAAGAAATCACGGAAGCGGACAAGATGTGGACAGCAAAGATGCTGGAAATGGATCTTTACGCGGAACAGCATTCAATGCCGGATCTTCAAGAACAAACCAACAGAACGCCGGAAATCACGGAACAGCAAATAAACGAAGATCTAGTCTTTTAGCAACAACAAATAGTACAGCATTAGATCGTATTATTGAAAGTGCTAAAGGTCAAAAAATTACCAACGAACAAATTGGACAAATTGTCAATTTAGTTTGTAGAATTGATAAAAATCATACTGTTCATTTAAATGAAGAAATTAAAATTACCGAAGAAGTAAAGACCTTAATTTCTCAATACAGAACAGGAGGGGTTGCAAAAGAGGGGAGAGGTATTTTAGATGAATATTATACTAATCCTCAATTAGTGCAAACTGTGGGTAATTTACTGCAGCAGGAACTTACTACAAAAGATGCGCTTTCCGTTTTAGAACCAAGTGTTGGCATTGGAAATTTTATCAATGCAGTTGAAAATTTACCCAACGCTACAATAAACACTTTTGAAATCAATGAAACAACGGCAAAAATCACTAAAATTCTTTACCCGGATGCCAAGGTAAACTTACGTTCATTTGAAAGTGAATTTATCACCGAAAACGGAAACAAAAAAAATAAAATACCTCATTATGATCTAGTTATTGGAAATCCTCCTTATGGAGAACATCGAGGATTTTATAAAGGTTTAGGTGAAGAACCCAAATTGGCAAAATATGAAGATTATTTTGTTAAAAGAAATTAAAAGGTGCAGAACTTATCAATGCTTACCGTTTGCCTGTTGGAGCATTTTCAGGCACTCAAATTGGAACCGACATTGTCCTACTAAAAAAGCAAAGTCAAAAACAAGCCATTGATATTTCTAATTACTTTAAAGAACATTCCGGGAACGTTTTAGGTCAAGTTCGAGAAAAAACCAATCGCTTTGGAAAACTTGAAGAATATGTACACGGAAATTTAGAAGAAGCACTGGCACTTATCGAAAAGGATAATTTGCAAAAAGAAGAAAATCGTAATGGTTGGTATGTAGAATACAATGAAACTTCAGAAGGAATAAGAAGTTATAAAGGAGAAAAATTTACTCCTGAACTTCTTGAATGTAAATTTTATGTACACAAATTGGAAAACAACATTCCCGTTTCAGATAGTCTGATTAGAATAGACCTGGGAGATGGAATTAAAGTAAATCAAGAAATATATAATTACCTTAATGCTGAACTTCTAAATAATCAAGAAAACTCTAAAAAATGGAACGATTATAAAGAACTTTACAAAGAAGCAATTGTCGGTTCTGATGATTTCAAATATAAAGTTGTGGAAAATACCAATCCTCAAACAAAAGATTTAGCATTTTCTACTCTTTTTGATGAGATACTAACTCAAAACAGAAAATTAAATTCTGATTTATATCTAAAATATCGCAAGGATAAAGAATTTGCAACCTCATTTTTTAATGATGTTAAAGATTTGTGTTTTAAAGAATTTATAATTGATAAAAAAAAACAGAAAAATGCAGTTCAATTTAATATAGAAAAAGAATATAAAATAAATCATATTGATCCTCAAAACATCACTAATGATGAATTAGAGATGATACTTAAAGCGATTAATCAAAAAGGCAAAGAAACCAAAGCCCTCGATGTGATTGATTGGTTTTTTGAAGAAAAAAACAATATTCCTGAAAAAACTCGTGAAATTATCTTCAAAAGCATTCTTCAAAACGCGAATAGAATTGAAAAATGGAAGAAAAAAGAATTAAAAGTAACTCCAAAAGTAAATTCAAAGGTAAATTTAAAGTCAAGTAACAATACAGAAAAACAACTCTCTTTATTTGGGGAAGAAACAAACAATACTAAAAATGATGTTGTAAAAACCATTCCAACTCAAAACCAACTTCTTGAAAAAGTAAAAACAGCCTTAAAGATACTTCATCAGAAAAACTTTAAGACTCCTAATATCTATGAGGAGATTGAAAAATACGAAGAACTTGTAGAGGAAATTACTAATGAAAAGACTTCTTTTGATAAAGAGGATTTTATACTCCTTGCAAAAGAAGCCGATAATATTATCAATGCTCAAGCAAAAAGCAAAGACCTATCTAAATATCAAATTCAAACTGTTCCGGAATTAAAAAAAGGAATATTAAAATACCAATTCAAGAAAAATGATGAAATTGTAGATTCTTCGCTACAAAACAATGCCAATTTAACTCAAGAACAAATTGAATCTTTTAAAGATACTAATTATGATGGTACATTAAATAATCGAGTAAAACACTATAAGTACGCTAATTACATTGGAGGTAAATGGGTACACGATTTTTATTATGCAGAAGGAAATATTTATGCCAAATTAGAACAATTAGAATTAGACTTCATTGATAAACACGCTAATGGAGGCACAGAAAATCAATATGAAAAACAAAAAGCACTTTTAGAAAGTGTTTTACCTAAAGAAAAACCACTAAACGAAATCATTATTAGTCCTAATCACGAATTTATCCATAAATTCTCTTTAGGAACAAAAGAAAAATTATATTACAACGACAATACTAAAAAACAAGAAATTGCAATAGTTGATTACAGCCTTGCAGATAAATTCAAGGATTTTGTCAGAGAATTACCTTACCCTGTATTTCGCGGTTCTTCTTACTGGGAAGTTCAAGGATTTGTGGATAATGAAACTGTTACAGGAAGTGATAAAGAACGAAATGCTTTAGTAAGAGAACGAAGAAAAGAAGTGGCTAACGAACTCTTTTTAAAATTCATTGAGGAAGAAATGACTTCGGAGGAAAAAGAACGTTTTGTCAAAGAGTTTAATAGACACCATAACAATATTCATATTCCGAACTATTCTCAATTCCCGCTATTCTCAAAAATTTATAAAAATTTTAAAGGAAGCCCTTTGAGATTATCAGAAGTACAAAAATCAGGTATTGGAAGACTCACTACAAAAGGAGTTGGCCTATTGGCCCACGAAGTAGGGTTTGGTAAAACTTTATCGGGAATTCTCTCAATGCACGAAGCAATGGAAAGAGGAATGGCAAAACGACCTTTAGTTGTAGTTCCTAACGAGAGCATATTAAAGCAGTGGGTAGAAACAATCTATGAAGTAATTCCCAACGCGAAAGTTAATGTGTTAGGCAATTTGGGTGTAAATTATGATTTGTCTAATTTCGAAATAAAAGACAATGAATTTACGATTGTTACTTATTCCGGGTTTATGAATATCGGATTCGATGAACATACAGTACAAAACCTGGCCAGCCGCTTTTCTTATATCTCTGATAATGAATTAAAGCCAATGAGTTATAGAAGTACAAGAGAAAAACAAATTGAACTTCAAAAACAAAAGGAACTAAAAGGTAAAATTCAAAAAGGGAAAATGTACAGTTGGGAAGATTTCGATTTTGATTATTTAACTTTTGACGAAGTACATAATGCAAACCATATTATAGGAAAAGTAAGAATTGAAAACAGGCGATATGCCTCTGATTTTAGAAGTCAAAATCAAAGAACTTCTGCGATAGGTATTAACACCTGGGTTGCTTGTCAATACATTCAAGAACGATACAATGGAAGAAATGTAACCCTACTTTCTGCAACTCCTTTTACCAATAAGCCTTTGGAATATTATTCTATACTTTCTTTAATCGCTAACAACAGGCTAGAAGAAAAAGGGTATTTCAATGTCAACACTTTCTTTGAAACCTTTATGGAGGCTGACAACGAAATGGAAATTGATGCTAAATCAGAAGTCAAATTTAAGTCTAATGTAAAACGATTTAAGAACAACAGTCTTTTCCAACAACTTTTAGCAGAATTTATTGATATTAAAGGAGAGGAAGATAACCCGGAATTGGTTCGTCCAAACAGAATAAATAAAGAATATAAAATTGCACAAAACGACTTAACAGAAGAAGAGTATGACTCCTTAAATAGTAGTTTTGACGAAGAAGAACAAGGAGCAATTTTAACACATATTTTAAATGCTCGTTTAATTGCTATTTCACCGTATTTATCTCCTTATTATGAAGGACCAATTCCAAACTATAAAGAATTTGTAGAAGACTCGCCCAAATTAAAAACAACAATAGATTTAATTACTCAAAATAAAAAGGACAATCCAAATGCCGGTCAAATTATTTATTCTGAATTAGCAGTAGAAAAATTTCCTGAACTGAAAAAGTATTTAGTTAAAGAAACAGGATTCAATAAAAAAGAAGTTGCCATTATTACCGGAAAAACTTCAAAACCGCAAAGAGATAAAATTCAAGAAGATTTCAATAATGGAAAAATAAAAATAGTTATAGGTTCTTCTGCAATTCAAGAAGGAATGAACTTACAAACCAATACATCTGATATGTATTTGTTGTCTTTACCGTATAATTTTACAAGTCTTAGACAGACAGAGGGAAGAGCCTGGAGACAAGGAAATATATTTGAAAATGTTCGTATCAATTATATGCTTACTGAAGACAGTATTGATGTTTTTATGCTGCAAAAACTACAAGCGAAACAATCAAGATATATGGAAGCAATGAAAAACAACCTAGATGTTTTAGATGTTTCAGATATTGATACAAACGAACTTAAAACGGCTTTAATTAAAAGTCCAATAACAAGAGCCAATATTGAAATTGCACTGGAAGAAAAACGTTTAGAGAGTGAAAAATCCAGACTTACTGCAGACTCAAGTTTTATTCTTCGAAAATATGAAAAAGTTACAAAGATTAAAAACGAATTCGAAGGAATAAAAGAAAATCTTGTGCGATACAAGGACAATCTTAAAAAAGAACCTAATGATGATTTTTGGAAACATCATTTACTTAGTGCCAGAAGCAAACTCCAAGATTGTCAAAAAAAAATGTCCGAAGAAATTGAAAAATTAGAAAAAAATGGAATTGATTTTTCTTCCATACAAAGAAACATCAACGCGAACGAAGAACAAATAGAAAAGATAGATAAAGAAATTGAAAATTTAAAGGTTGTAAAGGAAGATTTAATAAATAAATACAATGTAGAAGCAGAACAAAAATCCAAAGAAAGAAAAAAAATAAATTGGATTGAAGAACGAAAGGAAGAAAATAAATCATTCTACACTTTACGAAAAGAAGACAAAAAATCCAAGACTCAAGAAAAAATGGTGAAAAATAAAAAAGTTATCCGATACGGTCGGAAAACAAAAATATGTTTTTAGCATACATTTTAAAACATTAAAAAAATGAAAGAAATTAAATTAACTACTTGGGATAAATTAACAATTCCTTTTTCAAAGGACTACAAAGATTTTATTGATGAAATGCTAAATACTATACCGGAAATATTCTACCAAGACGGAGAACGTGTTTTTACCGAAAAAGAGGAAAAATATATGAAGTATTTCAATACCTATGAGGTAGAAAAAATGGAAGGTTCTTTATTTCAAAGAAATCTTCCCGAAACAAAAAAAGACCTAAATACTAACAAAAAGGAAAATAATATAAAAAAATTAGTTGCTGAATTTTTAGAATCAAACAAAGAAACAATTTCAGATGCAGATTCTTGGTACTTAGAAAATGTTAAGGAACTGACAAAACCTACATCTATCGAGTATATAGAAAAACAAATTGATAAATTATATAATGATGCTTCCTTCGAAGAAAATGTAAATAATAATTTATCCAAATCAAGGGATTTATCTAAAGAAGCAATTCGAATGGATAATTTACTAAACAAAATAATTACAACTACCCAAAAGATGGAACAAGAAATCACTGAAGAAGAGTATATGAAATATACAGGATTTGTAAATCATACATTGACTGCAGGAGTTTCTAAAAAAGAAATAATAGAATTTTTCAATAAACTTCCTGAAAATGCTCAAAAGCAATATTTCAAAACAGGATTAAAAGATGCAATTGATTTAACAGGAGAAATAACTGAAAGTGCTTTAAGTGAAGAATCAATTAAAATGCTGGAAAAAGATTATATTAGAATTACAAGTGAATTGAAAAACTATATAAAGCAATCTCAAATTAATAAAAATGATAATTATCTAATTTTTAAAGCAACAAACGAAAATGTAAGTAATTACAATCGAAGCACAAAAGGTTTTGAGTTCATAGGAACAATCAATAACATCAAAGAATTTAAAAACAAAATTCTTGAATTAGAAAGTAACGACTATTATGAACAAAAAGATGGTTCTGTTTTAGATGCTAATGGTAATGAAGTTTATGATGTTAATTATCCTGAACGATTTGATGATTGCGACTACAATTACTATTGCGAAAAAGCAAGTGAACTAAATGATGATTATGATGCTCATAAAATACGGGCAATTAAATTAGCAAATCCATATAATTTAAAAGAAATTCTTTATAGTATTAACCAAAAAAAAAGTAACGTTATGACAACAAAAAAAGAACAAGAAATCAAAATCCCTTACAAAAATGCACAAGGGGAAGAGAAAGAAACATCTGTAAAGGTAAACAGTTATGTTTCTGCGAAGAAAAAAGACGAAAATCGTTTCGTTGTAGGAAAAATCGTTTCAATAGATAACGATAAAGGAAAACTGGTTGTTAAGAATGCCCAGGGAGAACATTATCTTAATCAAAACGAAGTGGAATTAATGAAAATGTTCTATGGACAACGATTTGACAAAAGAGAACTTCCGGAAAATTACGAAATCGAAAATTCCAAAAAGGAAAAAATTTCAATTGCACAACTTCCTTACAAGGATATGCAGTTACTATTAGAAGGTAAGAAAACAAATGAAATCTATACCTTAGTTTCTAAAAAAGAGGGACAAGAAGAAAGATACGACGTAAGACTTCAATTGGATCGTACAGAAAACGGTATTTTAAAAGTGGCTCCTTCTTTTAGAAACGTAGAAAAAATTAAATACGAAAAATACCAACTTAATGAAGAAGAGGTTAAGAATCTAGAGAATGGACAAGTCATTCAAGCGAATTTACACAGCAAAGAAACCGGGGAAGAGTTTCAAGCCTATCTAAAAAAAGACAACAAGTTAAACACTTTGGATTATCTTACCGTTTCTCGTTTTGAAAAGCAAGTGGATTTGACAAAAGATGAAAATATAAAAAATCAAATCAAAGACTTTTCTCCGGAAGAACGCTTAAAATTCCTGAATGGAAAAATCGTTCTTGAAGCACAAAACAAATCGGTGAAATACGATTTTAGAAATGGGGCTTTGGATTATTCTTTTTCTAACAAGGAAAAAAAGGAACAAAAAAATACCCAAAAACAACAAAAGACAAAGTCTAAAGGAGTGAAAATGTAAATAATGTAAAACTTAGTAATACTACAAGGACGTGTGGGCGCTGATCCCGATTTTTTAGTAACAAAATCAAACAAAGAAGTGGCAAACTTTTCTTTAGCAACGAACCACTATTGGAAAGATGAAAACAACGAGAAAAAAGAAAAGGTTACTTGGCACAATGTTACCGTTTGGGGAAAACAGGCTCTTTTTGTGCGAGACTACGTGAAAAGTGCGAGACTACGTGAAAAAAGGTATGAACGTTGAAGTTACCGGTCCTCTTTCTTATAAAGAAACAGACCAAGAAGACGACAAAACAAAATACCTAAAAAACGCCTACGTAACTGCAGAGGAAATACAGGTCGTTTTTCCTCCTAAAGAAGAAAAAAAATAACTTCTGTTTGCAGAGCAAAAAGCCTTGGTATTTGCTAAGGCTTTTTCTCTTTTATCATTCCCTAAGATAACTTTACATTTCCTAATATGAAAAATATAATTTCCACCCTTACAAAGCGAAAAAGAACTCCAACACACAAAAAAATCAAGGTTAATGAAGTTGTTATTAAGATAGATGATTATCTATTAAATCAAATTAATGAACCACTAAGAGAAATTATACCCAATACAGAAATGGAAGAAATGGAACAAAACTTCAAAGAAACAAATCACTTGTATTTCGCGATAAAAGAAGAATATCTGAACAACGTTAATACAATGCAAATAGAAAACATTGTAGAACGATTGCGTTTTATCTATAGCCAAAAAATAGAACTACTTACAAATGAGCATAACAATACGGTTGCTCCAACACCAACATTTCAGAATATCATTTACAAACTTTGCCAAGAAAAAGTCATTTTACACCAACATCTTCCTTTCTTTTGTTTAGCAGAAGAATTCCTAAATGAAAACTACAAAAGACAAACAAACCTCACACTTACTCCGCTATCTTGGTATGATATTGTTATTGAATTTAATTATGAGATTGAAAAAGCAAAACTTATTTTAAATCAAATTGCTCACAATTTAATTCAAAACTATAAAAAAGGCCAGGAAGAACCATTATTAAATGAAATAAATTCATTCTACAGAATTTTTAAAAGTTCACAAAGATTAAAGGAAAAAGCGACGAAATTGATTTTATTTTTTTCGGAATTAGACAAACTTTTTTCTCCGGAATTTGAAAATAAACAAATTGACGATAAAGTACTTCAAGATATAAAAGTTAAAAGCGAAATACATCATTTTGCGAATTATAAAATTAACACCACAAAAGAAATATCTACTCTTACTGCTATAGAAGAAGTTGCAAATCCAGCACTTTTTTATCTTTTCGATGAAATTAAAAAATACAACAAAAATGGAATTTATGCCTTGAATAAAGAAGAGTGGAACGACTTGTGGAAATTCAAGGATAAAATAAAAGAATACGAAAAAACAATATTACAAACTCCCGTTTTAATCGAGAAACAAAAAAGTGATTCTAAAACAATGTTTTATTTTTGTGCCAACGATACAGACCTAAAGATTGAAAAACAAAATCAAACAATACAACTCAGGTTAATTCCTTTAATTGCAAATAAAGAATGTGAAAAAATTATTAGAGAATACTATAACCAGATAAATGAAGTAGTAACATTTAGAACACTTTATACAGATAAAATTATAGAAGTAAAGAGTAAAGAATATTTTATTGATAAAATTTCATTTAAAGGAACTGTTTATTTAAAAGAAAACACACCTATTTATCAAGAAACTGTTAGGTCGTTGAAAAAGCAAATCAAAAGCGAAAAATGTACTATTAAGAGCAAGTAATGATTTTAACCAAAAAACAAAGAGAAAAATTAAAATGCAAATACGGAGGGAATTGTTCTTATTGTGGAGATCCGCTGGCTAAGAAATGGCACGCCGATCACATTATACCCATTCGCAGAAATCCAGACGGAACTTGTGAAAATCCGGAAGCAGATAATTTTGAAAATCTTACACCAAGTTGTCCGAGTTGTAACCGAATGAAAGATACTCTAACAATAGAGAAATTTCGGAAATTAATTGAAAATTTTATTAATTCACTAAATAATAACAGCACTCAATATAAATTCGCCAAACGCTACAATTTAGTCAAAGAAACAAACGCACAAGTTTTATTTCATTTTGAAAAATGCGAGCCAACAGAGGAATATAAAAAATACTTGAATAGTATTAACAATAAAAACAATTGAAATTGATATGGAAACAGTAATAACAAAAAAATTATCTAAAGAATTAAACGAAATTTTAGAAGATTATTTATTTGCAAATATTAATGGTGAAATTGTTTTTTTTTGGAGAATGAAAGTCAAAAAAGAAAAAGAACTTTTAAACGAAAACACGTCGCAAGAAGACATAATTGAAACTTGTTTAGAGCATAATAATTGTATAGTTGATTCTCACTGTTATATATCTAACAAAAACCCTATACCATTTTTAGATGAAGTAAAATGGAATATTGAAAATATGAATTCTTTTAAATGATGTGCTACATAAGAATAATTGAAAAATATTAAATAATAAAAAAAGATTAGATTTACAAAAAACTTATAATATTATGAATGAAATTAACTTAATTTTTGTTAGTCAAGAAAATAAGGGTATTCACTCTCCCATTTTATATTTAAATTGTAAAAATATACCAAGAAAAGGGGAAAAATTTTTAATAGATTTAGATTGGGCTGGAATAGAACCTTTTGAGTATGAAGATAGTAATGAAGAAGAAATTTACTTATTTTTCAAAATATTCAAGAGTCCTTATTTTGAAATAGTTGATGTGTTGTATAAATATAATAACGCAGCCACAGATATATTTGTAAAAAATATAGAAGAAATTAAGACTTCGGTTTATAAAGAATTCTTGGAATCAAAATATCCCTCAAATACATATCTAGATTTTAGAGATTCTAAAAACCATTTTTTTAAATTAGATGAATTATATAAATTATATGAATATGAATAAAACAAAAAAAGAGAAAATCTAAAGTTCAAATAAACGAACAATAAAATAAACTTTCAAAAATTCTTGTTTTTCTAAAAATAAATGCTTGTCTTGCTCAATTTGAACGGGATTTAATCGTCGAAAGAACAAAGGCCGGGTTCTTGTCTGCAAAAAATAGAGGAAAACAATTGGGACGTCCATTCGGACTTTCTAAAAAAAACAAGAAAAAAGCACAACGTTGTAAAAAACTTTTTGATGAAAGTGTACTAACCGTAAATGAAATTTGTGAAGATGTAGGTGTTTGCAGGAGCACTTACTACAAATATTTACGGATAATGGGCGTTACTACAATAAGGACATACAAAAAATGAAATGAATACAATAAAAAAAGCGACGATATTATAAAAATACCGCCACTTTCATATCGGAACAATCCGTATGTGAAATGATAGATATAAAAAATCAATTGTTGTCAAATCAAAATCATTTCACATATATGAGGACAAATATAGAAAAAATATAGAAATCAATTATAAAACAAACAAAATGAGATTATTTATCGCAGAAAAACCAAGTTTGGGCAGGGCTATTGCTAACGCCTTGGGCACTCCTGAACAAAAAGAAGGATATTGTCAAATTGAAGATGATATTGTTACTTGGTGTTTTGGTCATATATTGGAACTGAAAGACCCACACGAATATCAAGGATTGGAACATTTGGAAAAATGGAAACTCGAGGATCTACCACTTCCTATCGAGCCCGGAAACTTTCAGTTGAAACCAAGTAAAGATAGTTACAAGCAATTTCAAACGATAAAAAAACTACTCTCTAAAGCAGATGAAGTCGTCAATGCCGGAGACCCTGATAGAGAAGGACAACTGCTTATTGATGAAGTCTTAACTTATTGTAAGTATTCGGGGCCGATACAAAGAGTTCTTATTTCTGATATGAATCCTAAAAATGTAAAAAAGGCCTTGCAAAATTTAAAACCAAATAAGGACTACAAAACACTCTACCATTCCGCACAGGCGAGAAGTTTTGCAGATTGGATTTACGGACTTAATTTAACTCGTTTTTACACCCTAAAAGCACAAGAAATGGGTTATCCCGGTACTATCTCCATCGGACGTGTACAAACACCCATTTTAGGGTTAATTGTAAACAGATATAAAGAACACAATAATCACGTTCCCATAACTTATTTTGTCTTACAAGTAATTGCAAATTACGAATATACTCCAATCGAATTTGCACTGCAGTCTGAAGAAATGATAACTTCAAAAGAGATTATTTCTTCTATACAAAAAACGATAGAAGCAGCACAAGAAATTCAAATTACAGATATAAACACGACGAGAAAAAAAATTGCAGTTCCATTACCTTTTTCACTTGTAGAATTGCAAAAAAAATTGGCATCAGATTTCGGCTACTCTCCGGAAAAAGTTTTGTCCTTAATTCAATCCCTTTACGAAGAACATAAATTGCTGACTTATCCTCGTTCTGATTGTTCTTATCTTCCTGAAGAACACTTTGAGGAACGTATGCAAATTATTGAAAATCTAAAAACAACACTTCCGCAAGAACCACTGCTTAATGAACTCGATCCCGGAATAAAAAATAAAGCCTGGAATGATAAAAAGGTCACTGCTCACCACGCAATTATTCCTACAATGAAAAAAGCAAATTTAGAGAATTTAAGCCAAGAGGAACAGAATGTATATCTTACCGTTGCTCATCGGTATTTATTACAATTTACTAAAGAATATGTTTACGATGCAACAGTAATAATGGCAACTGCTGCATCACACGAACTTAAAGCCACCGGAAACAAAATTATTGAATTGGGTTGGAGGGCTTACGAAAAAACGGAACAAAAAGAAACACCCCTACCTTCTCTTGCAAACAATATAAAATTGCCCATTCAAGAAACAAAAGTAACAGAAAAGAAAACTACTCCACCTGCACTATTTACCGATGCCACTTTATTAGAATCCATCACTAAAATTGCCAAATATGTAAAAAATCCGGATTTGGCAGCCGTTCTTAAAGAAACTTCCGGCATTGGAACTCCGGCAACACAAGCAACAATTATAGAGGGGCTTTTTAAACGAAAATTTGTCGAAAGAAAAAAGAAAAAGATTATTCCCACACCAATAGGAATTAGCCTAATAGAATTACTTCCGGAAAGTTTGTCTTTACCTGATATCACCGCTTATTGGGAACT
>PDWI01004255.1_pt1 | contig 19360 bp, 16 predicted proteins | sample 1430891 | NCBI WGS metagenome assembly PDWI01 (sample SAMN01162508, study PRJNA174530) | Oral metagenome, whole genome shotgun sequencing project. | biome: Marine environment; feature: Marine mammal; material: Swab sample of the gingival sulcus; isolation source: swab sample of gingival sulcus...
GGTTGGGTGCAGAAAGCTCGCCGAATGGGCGGTATGACTTTCGTTGACCTAAGAGATAGATACGGCATTACACAGCTCGTTTTTGATGAAGCTCGTATGGGCAGTGAGCTTGTAGAGCGTGCAGAGAAATTAGGACGTGAGTACGTTATCCAAGTAAAAGGCTTGGTAGCAGAACGCTCTAATAAAAACAAAAATATCCCTACAGGGGAGATTGAGATTGAAGTTCAGACGCTGACCATTCTTAATAAGTCAGAAACTCCTCCTTTTACTATTGAAGATGATACGGACGGAGGCGATGACCTTAGAATGAAGTACCGCTATCTTGACTTACGTCGTAATGCTGTGAGAAAGAACCTTGAGCTAAGACATCGCTGTGCCTTTGAAGTACGTCGTTATCTTGACGGCGAAGGCTTTCTTGAAGTTGAAACGCCTGTTCTGATTAAATCAACGCCTGAAGGAGCGAGAGACTTCGTGGTGCCTTCAAGAATGAATCCAAATCAATTCTACGCTCTTCCACAGTCACCTCAAACCTTTAAGCAATTACTTATGGTGAGTGGCTTTGATAAGTACTTCCAAATCGTGAAATGCTTCCGTGATGAAGACTTGCGTGCCGACCGTCAGCCTGAGTTTACTCAGATAGACTGCGAGATGAGTTTCGTAGAACAAGAAGACGTTTTGACTGTCTTTGAAGGAATGACAGCTCATCTATTCAAGAAACTGCGTGGCATTGACTTGCCATTGCCTTTCCCACGAATGAGCTTTGCTGACGCAATGAACCTATACGGTTCGGATAAACCTGACACACGCTTCGGAATGACTTTCGTAGAAGTGATGGACGTAATGCAGGGCAAAGGCTTTGGCGTCTTTGACAATGCAGAGTACGTTGGAGCAATTTGCGCCAAAGGAGCTGGGAGCTATACACGTAAGCAGTTAGATGCTTTGACGAACTTCGTTAAGCGTCCGCAAATTGGAGCGAGTGGTTTGGTTTATGCTCGTGTAGAAGAAGATGGTAATGTTAAGAGTTCTGTAGATAAATTCTACTCACAAGAAAACCTTCAAACCCTCAAAGAACGTATGGGAGCTGAGGCAGGCGACCTAATCCTTATTATGTGTGGCGAACGTGAGAAGACACAAAAACAGCTATGTGAACTCCGTCTTGAAGTTGGTAGTCAGCTAGGGCTAAGAGATAAAAATAACTTCTCTTGTCTATGGGTTATGGACTTTCCTCTATTTGAATGGGATGACGAAACAGAGCGTTTCTACGCAATGCATCACCCATTTACTTCGCCAAAGCTAGAAGATGTTCCTTTGCTTGACACAGACCCTGCTAAAGTTCGTGCTAATGCTTACGATATGGTCATCAATGGCGTTGAAGTAGGAGGCGGTTCTATCCGTATTCACGACAAAGAATTGCAGGCGAAGATGTTTGAATTGCTTGGCTTTACTCCAGAAAAAGCAGAGGAGCAGTTTGGCTTCCTAATGAATGCTTTCCGTTATGGTGCTCCTCCTCACGGCGGTGTTGCTTACGGCTTGGATAGATTAGTTTCGCTCTTCGCAGGCTTAGATAGTATTCGTGATTGCATCGCATTCCCTAAAAATAACTCGGGACGTGATGTAATGATTGACGCTCCTTCAGCTATTGACCAAGAGCAATTAGACGAACTATTCCTAGATGTTCGCCCGTTTAATAAGTAGTAAAATTTAGAATAAGTATTAAGAGTGCAATGTCTTATAGAAGGCATTGCATTCTTTTTTTTATTCATATAAACCTAGTCATAAAAGTAAAGGATACTACTCTTATTAAGCCCTTTGCTATGGAGGAATGGGGATATGAGACAGATTTATTGATATATTTTCCTTAACTTTGTTCTCAAATTTTGAATAAAATATGTTACTATCAATATTTGTTAAGACTTTAGCAACAATACTAAAAGGTCTCCTAATAGGTATTAGCCTTTCAGCTCCACTTGGTCCTGTAGGTTCGCTCTGCCTAAAGAAGACGCTTTTTGAAGGCAAAAGAGACGGCATACTCACAGGCTACGGAGCTACAATAAGCGATATGATTTATAGTGCTATCGTTTATATTTTCTTTGGCTATATGCTCACATTCTTGGATAATAATCCTGAACTGATGACAGGGCTTAAGAGTTTTGGTAGTATCCTCGGAGGAATTATCTTAATGATTTTTGCTCGTCTATTGTCTAATCGAGCAAGAAAAAAGATACAACAGCAAGAGCAAAGTAATGCACCACGCAAAGATGAATGGAAGAAGTTTTTCGGAGCTTTTCTCTTAACCTTCTCAAACTTTTGGATTATTTTCCTTATTTGGTCGCTTTATATGACCTTTGGCTTTGTTCTGCCCCTAGAAAGTTTTGGCAACAACTATCTCGTTTATCTTTTCCTAACTATTGTCGCAATTCTTAGTATTGGTGCAGGTTGTCTGCTTTGGTGGTACTTCTTTACCGATATTATTATTCGTATCTCTCGCAGTCTAGGCGAGAAGGGTATCAAATGGTTTGTTTATACAATTTCTATGGTGCTTGGTATTTTCGGTTTATTCGGTGTCTTACTTGGTTTAGATGCCATTGTCAATTGGACGGATATTTTTCAACAAGTCTTTTAATTAAAGAACGATTATTATGCTAAGTAAAAAGCTTTCTGTACCACAAATCAAGGCATTTGACTTTAATGATGCCGAACAAACGCGTCAGTACTTACTCGAAAGCGGTTGTAAGGTACTGATTGACACACTTAATTGGGCAGAGGAATTTCCGTATTTGCCAAAGGTAGAGCTTCATTTAGCTTATTGTCAAGAAGGGCTTTGGCTTGATTATGCAGTAGAAGGGCAGGACTTGCGTACACTCTCCCCTGCTGACGGCAATTATGTTCATACGGATAGTTGTGTTGAGTTCTTTATGCAAAAGGAACGAGGCGAAAGCTATACCAATTTTGAATTCAATGCAGGAGGCGTGTGCTATGCCTCACATCATCAAACGATTAAAGAGAGTACATCCTTAAGTGAAGATGAGTTTAAGAGCATTAAGCGTTGGGGAAGTCATCTTGGCGAAAAGCATAATATCTCTAATGAAGAAGTTAAATGGCATTTAATGGTCTTTATTCCTTGGGAAACAATGGGCTATGAATCAGGTAAAATGCCTAAAAAATTCTTTGCAAACTTCTACAAATGTGGCGATGAAACTGCTCATCCTCATTTCGTAACTTGGTCGTCTATTGACGAGGCTAAACCTGCTTTTCATCGTCCTCAGTTCTTCGGAGAGTTAGAGCTAGTTTAGCTGTTCCGATTTGTGTTATTCAGTTCAGTTTAAAAAGTTGTAGGGATTATTCAAAAAAGTTTCTGGGAAAACTTTTTCAAATTACACGGAAAACTTTGAAAAGTTTTCCGTGTAATTTTTTGAACAAGCTTAAGGGGCTTATATAAGCTTGATTATTAAGTGTTTAATAAAACAACCTGTGGCTGTTCTGATTTGTGTTATTTAGACCGATAGAATGAGCTTTGAAGAGAGATGAGAGTTTAGGAATTTCTCATTGGATAGCTTTATCTATTCTTAGAAATTTTCGCTAGAAATAAGTATATTTGTATATTATGAGTTTATAAAATACAAAATGCAATGAAGAAGGAACTAAAAATATCTTACGACTTATTAAGTCATTCGGAATTAAGTGAGGAAGAACTACGCCTAGAGGCGGCAGCTATTCAGGCAGCAAAGAAGGCTTATGCTCCGTATAGTAAGTTTAATGTAGGGGCTGCAGTGCTTCTTGAGAACGGCGAAATCGTAACAGGTTCTAATCAAGAAAATGCTGCTTATCCGTCGGGAACTTGTGCTGAGCGTACAGCTCTTTTTTATGCAGGAGCTAAGTATCCTGATGTCCCTGTTCTCAGCTTGATTATTGTCGCTTTCAATGAGGCTGGGCGAGTGCCTTTTATTCCTCCTTGTGGCTCTTGTCGTCAAGTACTGATGGAGACAGCTTCTCGCTTTAAGCCATTCAAATTACTTTTGGCAGGAGCAGATGAAGTTATTTGTCTTGATGATTGTCGTAATGTTTTGCCCTTTGCTTTCGATAAAGAAAGTTTATAATTAAGAAGTCTAGAGTGTCTAATAAGCTTAAGAAAATTCCATATATTGAGCGAGATGTAAGTTGGTTGTCCTTTAACCGACGTTTGCTTTTTGAGGCTAATCGTGATGATTTGCCCCTTTTGGAGCGTTTCAATTATTTGGGAATTTATTCAAATAATTTGGACGAGTTCTTTCGTGTGCGTATCGCATCACTAAGGCGACTAACAGACTGCGATAATCCTATTTGTTTGGAGGAACGAAAGCGTAGCCAGCAAACATTAGAGAGCTTATTTGAGCTATATAGGGAATATGCCTCTGACTTTGAACGCATTTTAGCCAAGCTCCTAAATCTATTAGAAGAAGAGCATATTCATATTCTTAATAATAAGGAATTAAGTCCAAGGCAAGAAGCGGAAGTTCACTCTTTTTATATGAATACGATTAGTGGCTCTGCTAATCCAATTTTCCTAGATAGTCCGACTTTTCACGCAGATATTCATTTGAAAGAATCTCTGTATTTGCTTGTTATCCTAAGCAAAACGAATGAGGAGGCGAAAGAGAGTGAAGAGGAGCAAGCCCTTGCGATTGTAGAAATTCCGTCTGAAGATTATGGTCGTTTTATCACATTAAAGAGCGAAGGGGAGGAGCATTATATGATGTTTCTTGATGATGTCTTGCGTTATTCTTTTCCATATATCTTTGCAGGTCTGCATTATAGTGCTTATTCTGCCTATACATTCAAGCTGACTAAGGACGCAGAGATGGAGATGGAGCGAGACTTACATCAGAGTATCATTGAGAAGGTTACGATTGGCGTTAAGCAGAGGCGTAGGGGCGAGCCGATACGTTTAGTTTATGATGAGGCAATGCCTAAGTTTGCTCTTGAGAAACTTGTTCAAATCATCAATATTGATACCGATGAAATGTCTCTTGCAGGCGGTCGCTATCATAATATGAAGGACTTGATGAATTTGCCTGATTTTGGCAAAGAAAAGCTTCGTTTTACGAAACAATGTCCGCTTTTGAGCAGTGAGATAAGTTATAGTCGCAGTATCTTGGAGCAAATACTTGATAGGGATATTGGCATTCATTTCCCCTATGAAAGCTTTGACCACTTTCTGCGTATCCTACGTGAGGCGGCTATTAGTCCTGATGTGGAAGAGATTAAGGTTTCGCTCTATCGAGTTGCTCAGGATTCAAAAGTTATTAAAGCTCTAATGTCTGCTGCACAGAATGGGAAGAGGGTAGTGGCTGTAGTAGAACTTTTAGCTCGTTTTGATGAAAGGAGTAATATCAAATGGAGTAAACGAATGCAGGAAGCAGGCGTTGAGGTCATTCTAGGACACGAAAAGCTTAAAATACACGCTAAGTTCGTCTTGATTAAGCTCCGTAATAGAAAGAGTATCGCTTGTGTTGGTAGCGGTAACCTGCACGAGGGGACGGCAAAGCTCTATACGGATTATATGTTGCTTACGTCTCACAAAGGAATTACTGCCGATGTTAATGATGTTTTTCGTTTCATAGAATATCCTTTCTTGAATATAGAGTTTAAGGATTTGCTTGTTGCTCCTAATGATTTGCGTAAAAGGATTAACGCACTCATCAAGAGGGAGATTCGCAATGCTCAGAGAGGGAAAGAGGCATACATTAAGATGAAACTCAATCATATTGTGGATAAGGAACTAGTCGCTAAGCTCTATGAAGCCGTTCAAGCAGGCGTTAAGGTTCAGCTTTGTTTACGAGGAAATTGTTCTCTTATTCCTAATGTGCGGGGAGTGAGCGAGGGCTTATTTATCAATGGAATTATTGATAGATATTTGGAGCATTCTAGGATTTATATTTTTGCTAATGGGGGCGACCCTCATTATTATCTAGGTTCGGCAGATTGGATGCCTCGCAATCTTGATAGACGCATTGAAGTGATGTGTCCAATCTATGCGGAGAACATACAAAAGGAGTTGGAAATGATTGTTGATTGTGGACTTGCTGATACGGCTAATGGCTATTATGTTAATGAAAACAATGGCTTACCAAGGCGAGAACTGATGAATAAGGAGACAGGATTATTTTCTTCTCAAGCTAATTTATACAAGTATTACCAAACGATTCATACCGAGAGATGAGTAAGCTTTATTATGCAGCCATAGATGTTGGCTCTAATGCAGTTAGACTTTTGATTAAGAGTCTTGATACGGATAATCCTGATAGAGAACCACAAAAAGAACAACTTTTTCGTGTTCCTCTAAGGCTTGGAACAGACGCTTTTACTAAAGGAAAGATAGGCAAGAAGAAGTCTAAACGTTTATTTCATCTAATGGAGGCCTATAAGGAACTAATGGAGGTTTATGACGTTGAGGAATATAGAGCTTGTGCTACGAGTGCAATGCGTGATGCTGAGAATGGAGCTAAATTAGTTGATAAAATCTATAAGGATACGGGGATTGACATAGAGATTATTGACGGAAGAGAGGAAGCTGAACTTATCTCGAAAGATTTAATCGGCAACTTCTCTATTAGTGAAGAAGACATATTCCTGTACGTTGATGTGGGAGGAGGAAGTACTGAACTTAATCTATTATTAGGTAAGAAGCTTATCGCTTCTCATTCTTTCAATATTGGGACAGTCCGTATGTTGAGTGCTTCGGTCGAAGATACAGAAGTGCAAAGACTTAAAGACTACGTTCATCAAATAGCTAGAAAATATAAAGACATTCAAATTGTTGGTTCGGGGGGAAACATAAATAAGTTACTACGCCTAGGCAAAACGAGTGAACGTAATGGAAGTATTGGCTTCTTGCCTACAGATGAATTGACAAGGTTAAGTCAAGAACTAAAGAAGTATGAGTTTGAGGAACGCATTCAGTTATTCAATCTAAAACCCGATAGAGCCGACGTTATTATTCCTGCAAGTGAGATTTTCTTAATGATAACAGATATTGTAGAGCCTAAAGGAATAATTGTACCGACAAAGGGACTTTCTGACGGTATCATTGATTGGCTTTGCTTACATTATGCAAAGTCTACAACGAATTTTTAAGTATTGAAAGTATTATCATAAACAATAAATGTATGAAAACTGCAGATTTGAAGAAAATTACTGTTTGGCACGAAGCAGATAAACACGAAGAAATTGTTAAGTTTTTGACAGATAAAGGTCTGGAAAAGCTTAGCTCCGAAGAAAAACATTTGCTAGCTAGAGCCTATAATAATGTAAGTGAATATGGTAAAGCTATTGAGCTATTGCTAAGCATTGCAGACGAATATGAAGATGATGCTCTATGGCACTTTCGTATGGGATATGCACTTTTCTATAGAGGAGAGAATGAACATTTAGATGCAGCCTATTACTTTGCTAAGGCTTATGAATTAGATCCTGAAGATAATGTAGCTAAAGTGATGATGATTCAAGCGAATAAGCTTGAGCCTATGACAGAGCGTGTCAAGAATTTCTGGGCGTGGTTTGAGGATAATGAAAAGACGCTTTTGGAGATTGCTAGTGGAAAGAGTCAGTTTGATAGGGAAGATATTGTTGATTTTATTAGTGAAGGAACGGATTTAATTAGTAAGAATGTTTTCTTTAATATCGGAGGGGGTAATGAATTTACCTTCTGTGTAGAAGGTAATCCTTATCTTTTTTATCTATACCCCTATATTGTAGAGCAAGCTCCTAAGGAACTAAAAGAGCGTTGGCACTTTTCTGCACAGAAGGAAGAACTTAATAAAGCAAGTTTTGACTTTGAGATGTATGGTCTGAAGCTTGCGATAGCTGATATTAAGGTTAAACCTATTTATGATGAAGAGGAGGAAGAGTTTGAGATAGGCTTTTATATCCCAAAAGCAGAAGACTTGGAGGAAGATGCTAAAAAGCACTTTTTCTATACTATAATGGAACTTGTCGTGGGTGAGGGGCTTTCGTTTAACTACATTTCTAGTATTAAGCCATTGGCAAAAGAGGAGAGGGAGATGATTCCGCTTTCTGAACTTGCAGATTATATTCGAGCAGAACTTAAAGCTCAAGAAAAGGATTGCTATGCTAATCCTGTAGAACTTTATTCTGTTTATCAGCGAGAACCAAATGATGCTAAAGAGGATTACGTGCCTCGTCAAGATATTTTCTTAGGAAATACTTGCTGTATGCCTGTGCTTACTGATTATTACAATGAGTGGGATTATATGTATTGTGGTTTCAATAGCCTTGGTGCTGATGCTGCTTTTCTCTGTTTTGTATTGCCTGATGAAGTAGAGGGACAAATGGCTCTTAGTCTTAGAAATGACTTGGAAGATAGTATTGAAACGTTTCTTAAGAAGCATAATATAGGACTTTTACTTGGTGCTGCGATTGCTAATGGAGTGCTTTATATTGACTTGCTCCTTTATAACTTTAAGACTTTCTTCCTTCAAGGTTTTAATTCTCTTGAAGCTCTTTACGAAAATATCTTTCCTGCTGAGTTCTCTGAAAATGAAACTTATCAAGAAATCCTTGCTGAAACGCAGATTTTCTATGCTAGCTTTGATAGAGATGCTCCGATTACTAAGCTTTATCCTGCAGATGATGAGGACGAGGACGACGAAGATGATGAAAGTCCTAGCCCAAAATATCTCTATGAAGAGGCTGAGGTAGAGTGTATAGAGGCACATATCTCTGAAGCTTTTGGTGAAACAGATAATGTTTTTCACGAGATTATTTCGCCTGATATTCATTTAGATATAATGATAACAGAGCCAAGTCCCGAACGTAACTATTATACGCTTACTACCTGTGGTATGGGTGCTTATCAGATGAATGTGCCACAAGAAGTGAAAGATGACCAACTTGATAGAGCTGAACTTTGTATTTGTTTGCCTCCTGATTGGGATATAAATAGTGAAGATGAACGTTATTATTGGCCTATTCGTTTACTGAAAATAGTTGGACGTTTGCCTATTAACAACGAAACGTGGCTTGGTTGGGGACATTCCTTAGGCGGTAGAGAGCAGGGCGATGAAACGCTTGCTCCGAATGTTGGCTTTACGGGAGCAATGCTTGTTAATCCTTCAGGCATTGAGGAAGGAAAGAATATCTGCACATTGCCTAATGGAGAGCGGGTAAATTTTTATCAGATTATTCCGCTTTATCCTGAAGAAGTTGATTATAAGTGTGAGCATAGAGCAGAAAGCTTACTTGAGCGTATGCAAATTGTTAGCCACGTTATAGACCCAACACGTCCGAATGTTTGTAAGGCTAAGTAAAGACTAATTTTTAAGATAAATATAGAGAAGACCTAGTATGGAGGTAAGTATTATTTGCCTTCATACTAGGTCTTCTCTTTGAAATGTTATAACTGCTTGTTTTTTTGTAGAAGAACTTTTTTATTTCATTCCGTGATGAAATAAATTTCACGACGGAGTGAAAAGTTTTACACAAGGGAGTGTAATGAAGACTTCTCGCACGAGAATTATTTGTACCTTTGACTAGCTAAAGAAAAATAGAGTGTGATAAGAGAAGTGTTTTCTAGTTTTTTTAAGATTGGTTTGGGGACTATCGGAGGAGGTTTCGCTATGATTCCGATGATGGAGCAGGAGATTGTTCAGCGTCATCATTGGCTTAGTGAGGAGGAGTTTATGGATATGCTCGCTCTAGCTCAAGCTTCTCCTGGGGTCTTCGCCGTTAATCTATCTAGTCAAATTGGTTATAAGTTAGGAGGAATACGTTTGTCTATTCTTTCAGCTTTTGCGAATATCTTACCTTCGATACTCATTATCTTAGTGATTGCTATGGTACTACAGGAGTTTAGGGATAATCAATATGTCAATTATTGTTTTATGGCAATACGTCCCGTAGTAGTTGGACTTATTCTTGCTGTTGTATTTTCTCTGATTAAGGGGGCAAAGCTTAGTAAATACACTGCTTTTATTCCTATCCTAACAATGATTTTGATTTATTACCTTGGCATTTCACCTATATATATTATCTTAGTAGCGATTATCCTTGGAGGAGCTTATGGTTTCTATATTAGATAAACAAGACAAGCACGGATAGAACGATGATATTTTGGGAATTGTTTTGGGTCTTTTGTAAGATTGGTATTGTGAACTTTGGCGGGGGATATGCGATGATTTCGCTTATTCAGTCTGAAGTTGTCCTTCATCATCATTGGCTTAATTCGGAGCAGTTTACTGATATTGTCGCTATTAGTCAGATGACCCCTGGTCCTATTGGTATCAATGTGGCGACTTATGTTGGTTATACTGCTGTTTTGGAGCAAGGTTATCCTATGGGTTTAGCTGTGCTTGGGGCTGTCCTTGCAAGTTTTGCCGTTATCTTATTGCCTTTTATCTTGATGTTGTTTCTTGGTTATTTATTTAGACGCTATAAAGATAGTCGTGTGATAAAGACTTTATTTAGAGTTCTTCGTCCTGTTGTAATAGGTCTGATTGCATCGGCAGCACTTATTTTGATGACTAAAGCAAACTTTTCTTCTATTGAGGAGAATGCTTTGCTCTTCATCACTAATGTATTGCTTTGTCTTGTTGCTTTTGTTGCAGTTTTTCGTTATAAAATTAACCCTCTAAAGATGATTGCTTTTGCTGGAATGATTGGCTTAGGTATTTATCCAATACTCGCTTAATTAAATGCTAATAGATTATGGAAAAGAAGAGTATATTCAAACGTATTGATACGCTTATTCGTCGTGAAGTCTTGCCTGCGACAGGTTGTACAGAGCCTGCTTGTATAACGCTTACCGTTGCGTATGCTTCGCAACTTCTACCTGCACCGATTACGAAAATTAAGGTTTTGCTCAGTGCTAATATGCTTAAGAATGCTATGGGTGTCGGTATCCCTGGAACAGGTATGGTTGGTATTCCTATTGCTATTGCTTTGGGAGCTGTCCTGAAAGCTCCTGAGCATTCACTTGAACTGCTTAATCAGTTTAATGATGCAGAACTAGAGGAGGCCAAAAGAATGACCAAAGCTGATGTGATTTCTATTAAGCTAAAGGGAGGAGCAGATATTGATAAACTATATGCAGAGGCAATTTGCATTGATGAAGAGGGTAATGAAGCTCGTGCTATTATTCAGAAAACGCATACAGGTTTGCATACTCTTGAACTTAATGGCGAGAAGCAAAACTTTGAAACGCTAGAGGAAGTGGATGCTTGTCCAATGCAAGGCTTGTGTGATGAGAAACTTGAAGCAGAGAGTAGGGGAGAGGACGATGTACAATTATCTTTTGATGTAGTCTATGATTATGCGACACAGGCTAATCTCTCTTGTTTGGAATTTATTTATGACGCTGCTCTACAGAATAACAGCGTCGCACAATATGCTCTGGAACATAAGCACGGACATAATCTAGGACAGCTTGTTTCAAGCGAAAGAGGAGCAAAACTTTTTGGATCTAATCCAATGACGGAAATGATAGCTTATACGAGTGCCGCTTGTGATGCTCGTATGGACGGAGCTTCAAAGACAGTGATGAGCAATTCGGGAAGTGGTAATCAAGGTATTACTGCTACTCTACCTGTACTGAAGTTTGCAGAGAGCCAAGGTGCAAGCCGAGAAGCAACCACAAGAGCTTTAATGATGAGTAGCCTAATGGTTGTCTATATTAAGCAGATGCTTGGTCGCTTGTCTTCGCTCTGTGGAATGGTTGTTTCGGGTATTGGTTCGTCGGCTGCTATTGTTTATTTAATGGGCGGTAGTAGAGAGCAGTCAGCTTATGCTATCCATAATATGGTTGGTAATATAACGGGAATGATTTGTGACGGAGCTAAGCCAAGCTGTAGTTTGAAGTCTTCAACGGGAGTTAGTTCGGCTTTAATCTCTGCTTTGCTCGCTATGGAGGACAAACGTGTTGGTTCATTAGAAGGAATTGTTGATGAAAGTGTCGATGATACTCTTCGCAACTTAGCAACTATTGGTCGAGACGGTATGAGAGAAACAGACCAAAAAATTCTTCATTTGATGACGAATAAGGCAAAATAAAATGGAAAATAGAGATTTTATAATTATTATTCCTGCTCGTTATGGCTCAAGTCGTTTCCCTGGGAAACCTTTGGCTGATATGAAAGGGAAATCAATGATACAGCGTGTCGTAGAACAAGCAAAACGTCTCGGAGGGCGTGTCGTCGTTGCTACGGATAATGAGGCTATATGCGATTGCGTTAATTCTTTTGGAGGCGAAGTTGTAATGACAAGTGAAAGTCATAACTCAGGAACAGAACGTTGCATTGAGGCTTTTGAAAAGATTGGCAAAGGAGAAGCTATTTTGCTAAATCTACAAGGTGATGAGCCATTTATTCAAATAGAGGAGATTGAAAAATTGCTACAGTTATTTGACAAACCTTCTGTAATGATTGGAACGCTTGCAGAGGTCTTTGACTCGGCGACTCCTGATGACGAACTTATTGATAGTAATAAGGTAAAGTTAGTACTGAATCAAAATAATGAAGCGATGTATTTTAGTCGCTCTGTTATTCCTTTTATTCGTGATTGTCAGACAAAGCATCTTTGTGCTTCTAATGAGTATCTAAAGCACGTTGGCATATATGCTTTTCGTTCATCAATTATAGCGGAGTTAAAGCTTTTGTCAAATAGTAAGCTTGAAGCTCTTGAAAAATTAGAACAATTAAAATGGTTAGAGGCTGGTTATACCATTGGTGTTGTGAAGACGCATAAGCAATCTATAGGTATTGATACGCCTGAAGATTTGGAGAAAGCTTGTAAACTGCTAGAAGATTAAAGAGAGGTGATAGACCAACGTACGGTACAACGTATTATTGAATCTGCTAATATCGTAGAGGTTGTTAGTGATTTTGTCAGCTTGCGTAAAGCGGGAGCTGATTATAAGGGTTTGTGTCCTTTTCACGCAGATAGACGACCTTCGTTTTCTGTATCTCCTGCGAGGAATATCTGTAAATGTTTCTCTTGTGGGGAGGGAGGCTCGCCTTTGCACTTCATAATGAAGCACGAACAGCTAACTTATGTGGAAGCTCTGCGTTATTTAGCTAAGAAATATGGCATTCCTATTGAAGAACGAGAGGAAACTGCAGAGGAAAAAGCCGCAGCAAGTGAGCGAGAAAGTCTTTTCCTTGTTAATGAGTTTGCCGAAAGTTTCTTTGAAGAACAGTTGAATAATACGGAAGAAGGGCAACGAATAGCTTTGTCGTATTTCAGAGAACGAGGAATAAGACCAGAAACGATTAAGAAGTTTGGTTTGGGCTATTCTCCTGAAAGTCGTACAGCTTTTACCGATGAAGCAATTAAGAAAGGGTACAAATTAGAGCGTTTAGTTCAAGTTGGCTTGTCTGTTCAATATGATGAACATAAGCCTGCTGTAGATAGATTTCGTGGACGTGTTATCTTTCCTGTTAGGAACTTAGGCGGTAAATACGTTGCCTTCGGTGGACGTATAATGGGCAAGAGTGAAAAGCTTGCTAAGTATCTTAATTCTCCTGAAAGTTCTATTTACTCTAAGAGCCGAGAGCTTTATGGACTTTATCAAGCAAAGTATGCGATTTCTCGTGCGGATAAGTGCTATTTAGTAGAAGGGTATACTGATGTCTTATCAATGCATCAAGCAGGTCTGGAGAATGTGGTTTCTTCTTCAGGAACGGCATTGACGATTGAGCAAATACGTTTGTTGAAGCGTTTCTCTCAGAATATAACGGTGCTTTATGACGGTGATGCTGCTGGTATTAAGGCAGCTCTTCGTGGAATTGATTTACTGCTAGAGGAAGGCTTAAACATCAAAGTTGTTCTTTTACCTCAAGGGGAAGACCCAGATTCTTTTGCTCAAAGTCATTCAAATGAGGAGTTACAGAATTTCTTAGATAAAGCCGAGACGGACTTTATTCACTTTAAGATTAACCTCTATCAAGAGGAGATGAGGAGTGATCCGCTCAAGCGTGCCGAACTTATTAGAGATATTCTGCGTAGTATTGCCCTTATTCCTGATAGTATTAAGCGTTCTGTCCTGACGCAAAGCTCAGCTACAGAACTAAGAATGAGTGAACAGCTCTTAGTTCAAGAGGTGCAGAAGTTCAGAAAAGCAGGAGTTCGTGCAGGAGGTTATACGACGAGTAAGCCTTTTAATAATAATCCTACTACGCCAAATGTCAGCGTTAAGCAAGAAGAAATTCAAGAACTTCCTACTAGTTCAGACGAAATTAGACAGAAGCTTGAGGAGGTTGATGCGCATACGCTTCGTCCCTATGAGCGTGATTTGGCAGATTTTATCGTAGCGAACGTTGGGAAAGGAATGCTTATTGAAAATGTTTCGGAAGATGATGAGGACGACGAAGAAGCTGTAAAGACTTATCTTGAAGTTGATTCTGTAGTTAGCTATATCTATGAGGCTTTAGAAACGCTTGATTATTTAGACGATAGGTTGTCTTCATCTTTTCTTTTGCTCTTGGAGGAAGCTTTGTCTTTTGATAAAGAAAGTACGCAGAGTTTTGAAGATTATCTCTTAACTCACAGAGAAGAAACTCTTAGATGTTTGGCTACTAATGTGATTAGTGCTCATCTTATCCAAAAACAGAATGAGCAAAAGCATATTTTATATCAAGATATTTTTGATGACGGAGACCCTCGTGCCAAAGAACGTAGAGAAGCTTATGAGCAGAAAGTCTTACATCAAAGTTTAATAGATAGAGGGCAAAAAACAAGAAAACTACTAGATAACTTGGAGCTATTCTTCTTAACAAAGAGTATTGCTTCAATTCAAAAGAGACTGACTTTAGCTCAAAAAGAAGGAGACAAGGAAGCTATTTCTCGTTTTCTTAGTCTTTTGGGAGAAATGAATAAGCTTAAGATTAGTTTGGCTAAATCCTTAGGAGGACGAACAATACAACGCTAAAGTTTGTTTCACTCATAGAAATACATATAATTATAATTAGAAAGAAATGAAGAAATCAAAAGTATTATTCCTAGCAATTGCTTTGGGCTTTACAGGGCTTGTTAGTGCGTATTTATTTAACTCTGCAAATGCAGAAGAACATAAAACGGAGCAAACTCATAAGTCGGAAGCAAAGGCAGAACTTGTTAAGCACATCACTGCTCAATATATGCGTGAGCATATCTATGACTATAAAGAGAATCCAACAAAGTTTGTCTTTAAGGGAGAACGACCTGCGGTATTAGATTTTTATGCAGATTGGTGCGGTCCTTGTCGCCAGCTCTCTCCAAAGATTAGCAAATTGGCAGAGAAATATAAAGGTCAGATTGACTTCTACAAAGTTAATGTAGATGACGAAGGAGAATTGGCTAGAATTTTTGGTGTTCGTAGCATTCCTATGTTGCTATTTATTCCTATGGAAGGTAGACCAATACAAACTGTTGGAGGTTTGTCAATGGAACAGTTGGAAGAAAGTTTGGCTAAAATTAAGATAAAGAAATAGAAAATTATGGCAAGTAAGAGAAAGTTAAAGAAAGGTTTCATAGCTTTAGCTACAGAACTTTTTAATGAAGCATTGCTTTTTAGAGCATTTACTAAGGTAGAGGAAGCTGAACCACTTGAGCAAGTAATGGACGAGCTTCTTATTTGGACAGACGACACAATTCGTCGTATTGCTCACCCAGACGGCAAGGATGACCCAAAGCTTGTTAAAGCTTATTACTCAAAGCTTCGAAATGATATTGAAGAGCGAGCAGTGGCTTTTAGTGAAGAGCTAACCAAGTGCTTGGAGCGTTTGTAGAGCCTTATAGAATGCAATTATAGAATTTGCCCAACGAAGTTTGCCGAGAGCAAAGATGACTCTTAGAACTTCGTTGGGCTTTTTATTTTATTTAGTAATGTATCGTTCTAATAAATTTATCAATCCAAATAGGCTAAGTATTCTAGGAATTGCCTTATTCCTCGTGATAGTTCTGTTTAACGTTTTTGCGAACAGTATATCAATCCTAGAAGCACGGAATTATTTAGTCCCCATTTATATCCTTTCAGCTTTGTTTTTGCTAAATAGATGGTTCGGACATCTTATGCTTTTGGATACGGAAGGGCGTTCTGCTTTTCGTTTGATTTTTCCTAGTTTATCCTTGATTCTATCCTTTTTGAGTTTTACGCCTCAGTCATTGATTGGATTAAGTCCTGCACTTACTTCTATTATACTAAGTACTTCTTCTATTCTTTTTGTTGCTTTGCTTATGGGAACAAAAGGAGATGAACAAAGTCCTTCCTTAACCTTAGCTATTGCTCTACTTCTAGGAAGTCTATCTATTTTTTCGCCAAAGTTATTGTTTCTTAGTCCTTTCATCTTTTATCTTCTTTATACTCTAAAGAGCCTTTCGTGGCGAAATGTTTTTGTTTTCTTTTGGGGGCTTATTTTAGTGCCATTATTTTTACTTCCCTATTTATGGTATTTAAAAGGTGCTGATGTTTTGATACTTTTGACGGCTTGGGAAGGAGAATTAACTAAATTAAATACTTACTCGGACTTAAATGTTTGGGCATTGCTTACGATGTTTTTGACGGCTTTTTTCGGACAGATGTCTTATTTTTTTAGCTCTTCTAAATTAAGTATAGCTCAAGGGATGTTGCTTTCAAGCTTTAATGTGTTAATGTGGCTAAGTTTCTTCTATATCTTATTTATAGAGAGTAAGAATATCTTTGTCTTAGCTCTATTTGTTCTTTGTTCGTCATTAGCTCTGTCTCGAGCAGTTATTACCTTGAATAAGAGAATGTATTATGCTTTCTTATTTGTTTATACCTTACTCATTTTGTCCAATGTGTTTTATCTAAACTACTAAAGTTATGAAGTCTGATGTTGAAATTGCTCGCAGTATAAAGCTGGAGCCTATTACAGAAATTGCTAAAAAGATTGGTCTTGAAGCCGATTGCCTTGAACCTTATGGTCATTATATGGCTAAGGTCTCTGCTAAAAATGATGACAGCAAAGCGAAAGGTAAGCTAATTCTCGTTACAGCTATTACGCCTACTAAGAGCGGAATTGGTAAGACAACCGTTTCAGTTGGTTTATCATTAGGACTTAATCGTATCGGTAAAAAGGCGATTGTAGCACTTCGTGAACCGTCATTAGGACCTTGTTTCGGAATGAAAGGAGGTGCTGCAGGAGGAGGCTATGCTCAGGTCTTACCAATGGAGAAAATCAATCTTCATTTTACGGGAGATTTTCACGCTATTACTTCTGCTCATAATACTATTTCGGCACTTTTGGACAATTATATTTTCCAAAATAGAAACAATTCTGAAGCTGTCTCTCTCTCAAAAATTGTTTGGAAACGTGTCCTTGATGTTAATGATAGAAGTCTTCGTCAGGTCATTACAGGTGTTGGAGGTGAGATGAATGGTATTACTCAAGAGTCTGGTTTTGATATAACGCCTGCAAGCGAACTAATGGCTATTCTTTGCTTAGCTCGTGATGAAGACGACCTTCGCCGTCGTATAGAACATATCCTATTGGCTTATACCACAGAGGGGCGACCATTTTACTTAAAGGAACTTGGTATTGCAGGTGCTATTGTTACGCTATTACTTGATGCGATTAAGCCGAATCTAGTTCAAACGTCGGAGCATACGCCCGCTTTCATTCACGGAGGACCTTTTGCTAACATTGCTCACGGCTGTAGCTCTATCCTTGCTACTCGTCTAGCGATGCAATATAGCGATTATGCTATTACGGAAGCAGGTTTTGGAGCTGACCTTGGAGCAGAGAAGTTCTTCAATATAAAGTGCCGTACGGCTGAGCTTAATCCCGCTCTAACGGTTCTTGTCGTTACGTTTGGGGCGTTGAAGATGCACGGAGGTGTTGATGAGAAAAAGCTCAAAGAAGTAAACTTAGACGGTGTACGCAAAGGCTTGGAGAACTTAGAGCGTCATATCAATAATCTACATAGTTTTGGTCAGAAAGTCCTTGTTGCTTTTAATGAGTTCGCTACTGATACGCAAGAAGAAATTGATATTGTACGAGCTTATTGTTCTGAAAAAGGTGTTGGTTTTGCTATTAACCGAGCTTTCCTTGAGGGGGGAGTGGGAGCTGTGGAATTAGCTGAACTCGTTGTGAAGATGATTGATGAAGCACCCTCGGAAAAGCTTCATTATACTTATGATTTGACGGAGAGCCTTGAGGAAAAAGCGACAGCTATTGCTACTAAACTCTATGGAGCTAAAGAAGTTGTTTTCACTCCCAAGGCTAAGAAAGTGCTAAAGCAGATTAAGGAATTTGCTTGGGATAAATTCCCCATTTGCATTGCTAAGACTCAGTATTCTTTTTCACAGAATCCAAAAGCTTATGGTAGTGTCAAGGGGTTTACGCTTGAGGTCGAGGACATCGTCGTCAATACAGGTTCAGAGATGATTGTCCTTATTGTGGGTAACATTATGCGTATGCCAGGTTTAGCTAAATCTCCACAGGCTTTGAGCATTGACCTTATCAATGGAGAAATTGTAGGGCTTAGTTAAAAGTTTTCTTTAAGGGGATTTTTATTTCATTCCCTTATGTAATAAATTTCCTTCCGTAGTGAAAAACTTTTCACTACGGAAGGAAATTTCAAAGCTTTCTTAATTATCTTAAATGCTGTAATTCATAACTATTATTTGCAGTAAAAGATAGAATGTATTTACTTTGCTTGTAAGATGTTTGGCACGCTTGAGCTAAGTTTCTTTTAAAGTCCTAGAGAAAATTAGTCGACATCGATGATGAGGTTGTCAATGATAAAGTCCTGTCTGTCAGGTGTATTCTTACCCATATAATAGCTTAATAAGTGCTTTAGATTGTCTTCTTTGCGTAAGCGTACAGGGTCAAGTTTGATATTATCTTCGGCAATCCACTCCTTAAACTCTTCAGGAGAGATTTCACCCAAACCCTTAAATCGTGTAACCAAAGCTTTCTTTCCTAATTTCTGTAAAGCTTCCTGCTTCTGAGCCTCGGTGTAGCAATAGATGTTGTTAATCTCTTTCTCCTCAGTTTTCTTTGCTTTGCCTTTTTTCTTTCCAGTATTAGAGGATTGTTTCTCTAAGAAATTATCATTCTTGCGAGCATCTTTCGGCAGATAAACACGGAAAAGAGGCGTTTCCAAAATATATAAATGCCCACTACGAACTAAGTCTGGGAAGAACTGCAGGAAGAAAGTCATAATCAAAAGGCGAATATGCATACCGTCATTATCGGCATCGGTTGCGATGATAATACGGTTGTAACGCAAGCCCTCTAAACCGTCTTCTATATTAAGAGCTGCTTGTAGGAGGTTAAATTCTTCATTCTCATAAACAAGCTTTTTGCTCTGACCAAAGCAATTCAAGGGCTTTCCCCTTAGGCTAAAGACAGCTTGATAGCGAGCATCA
>PDWI01004259.1_pt1 | contig 19352 bp, 22 predicted proteins | sample 1430891 | NCBI WGS metagenome assembly PDWI01 (sample SAMN01162508, study PRJNA174530) | Oral metagenome, whole genome shotgun sequencing project. | biome: Marine environment; feature: Marine mammal; material: Swab sample of the gingival sulcus; isolation source: swab sample of gingival sulcus...
CAAAAAGGTGGTCGTTGGGTAGGTGCGAGGGGTATTTAATACCCTTATACCCCCTATTTAATACCCCTTTGGGGGGGATTTTTTTATTAAAGAAAAAACAATATCTTTGTCGTTAAACTGATTGAAACAAACATTATGCAACTATTTTATAATCCTAAGCCAATAGACGATACTATTTCTGAGATAAAAAAGAAGTTTAGAAAATTAATGAATGGCGAAGTCTCTGCAACAATGCAATCAATGGGGGCAACGTATCGGGTTAATTATGGTATAGAATATTTTAGGTTAAAAGACCTTGCCCAACAATATCAGCCCAATGCCGATTTATCAACAAGATTATGGAATCTTAATATTAGGGAAACAATGATAATGGCAACCTTGCTTTATCCAATAGATGCGTTTACCAAAGAACAAGCCAATCAATGGTTGGAAAAAGTCAATCAGCCCGAATTGGTTGAATATTACTGTATGAATTTATTGTCTAAATTGGATTTTGCTTCTGAATTGGTGCTTGAATGGATTGATGCAGACAATATCTGGAAACAGATAACAGGGTTTACGCTTTCTGCCAGAATTTATCCGAAGTTAAAAGATAATGAGGTGGAAAAAATAATTGATAGAGCTTACTTACACTCAGCAACCGATAATTTGCATTTGTATAAATCAGTAGCTTTAAGTTTGGGACGAATGTGTCGTATTAGCAAAAATATAGCGGAAAAAATCAGTCCTATTGTGCAGGAGTTGGAACAATCAGACCGCCTCTCTCAAAAGTATATTGCTTATCAAGTAATAACAGAAATGAGTTTTTTGTCCTTTTAGTCGTTTGTTTTAATTAAATTGATTAACTTTGTCTGAATGAAAATGATGGAGTGATGAAAGTGAACGTCATTGCGAACGAGGAACGAGTGAAGCAATCCCGTGTCAATATGCTAATGTGTCAATATGACAATGTGTTAATACGATAATATGTTAATGAGATGAAAGAGTGATGAGGTTATGGAAGTGATGAAGTTGATAAAAGCGAACGTCATTGCGAGGACGATAGGACGAAGCAATCCCGTGTTAATGTGTTAATATGTTAATATGCCAATGTGCTAATACGATAATATGTTAATGTGATGAAATTATCAATTATCAACTATCAATTTTCAATTATAGATTATAAATGGTTACCAAAAAATAAAAATGAAAGAAGAAAACATACGTGAAACCGTTAAAGAGGTTTTTGCTACCTACCTAAAAAAAAATCAATACAGAAAAACACCTGAAAGATTTGCTATATTGGATTATATTTATTCCAAAGAAGGACATTTTCATTTTGATGCCGAGATGTTGTTTACTGCAATGAAAGACAAATATAGGGTGAGCTTGGCTACAATTTACAACACCTTAGACTTGTTGGAAGATGTTAATTTAATCATAAAACATAAGTTCTCGGGGCAGGCTGCTCATTACGAAAAAACTTTTGGTGCTATGGCTCACAGTCATCTTGTGTGTACTCAATGCGGAAAAGTGAAAGAATTTACCGATACAAAAATAAGAACAACATTACAAAATAGAACTTTTACAAATTTTGACGTAACGCACTATTCTGTTTATCTGTATGGAATATGCAATAAGTGTCGCAACAAATAATATAAAAACAGAAAAACAATGGAAAACAAAGTAGATGTTTTACTTGGACTTCAATGGGGCGATGAAGGAAAAGGAAAAATCGTTGATGTATTAACGCCCAATTATGATGTTGTAGCTCGGTTTCAAGGAGGGCCTAATGCTGGTCATACATTAGAATTTGAAAATCAAAAATATGTTTTACGTTCCATACCTTCCGGCATTTTTCAAGGTGATAAAATTAATATTATAGGAAATGGCGTGGTTCTTAATCCATTGCTTTTTAAGAAAGAGATTGATGAATTGGAAAAATCGGGACACCCTTTAACAGAAAGGTTAAAAATAAGTAGAAAAGCCCATTTGATTTTACCCACACATACGATTTTGGATTTAGCCTATGAATCGGCAAAAGGAAAAAATAAAATAGGTACAACAGGGAAAGGAATAGGACCTACTTATACCGACAAAATAAGTAGAAACGGATTGCGAGTAGGGGATATTGAACACGATTTTGATAAGAAATATGCAAAAATAAAACAACGTCATTTGGATATTCTTCAAAATTATGATGTGCAATACGACTTAGATACGCTGGAAAAAGCGTGGTTTGAAGGAGTAGAGTGTTTGAAACGTTTTGAACTCATAGATAGTGAACATACTATTAATGGCTCATTGAAATCAGGAAAAAAAGTATTGGCAGAAGGGGCACAGGGTACTATGTTGGATATTGATTTTGGCTCTTATCCTTTTGTAACCTCTTCAAATACTGTTACGGCTGGGGCGTGTAGCGGATTGGGGGTTTCACCACGAAATATTGGCCAGGTGTATGGCATTTTCAAAGCCTATTGTACAAGAGTAGGAAGTGGTCCTTTTCCTACGGAATTATTTAATGAAGACGGTAACAAAATGAGAGACAATGGTTTTGAGTTTGGCTCTGTAACGGGTCGTCCTCGCCGATGTGGCTGGATTGACTTGGTGGCTCTAAAATATGCTATTATGATTAATGGCGTTACACAATTGATTATGATGAAAAATGATGTGCTTGATGATTTTACAAAGATAAAAGTTTGTGTGGCATACGATGTTAATGGTAAAAAAGTAGAAGATTTTCCTTTTGATATAAATGAAAACGTAACCCCTATTTTCAAAGAATTAAAAGGCTGGAATACGCCTTTGACTTCTATACGTTCGGAAGAAGAGTTTCCCCAAGAATTGAAAGATTATATCTTATTTTTAGAAAAAGAGTTAGAAACTCCCATCAAAATTATTTCAGTAGGTCCCGATAGAGAACAAACCATTTTCAGAACCGTTTAGTTTTGGCTTAGATTTTGCCATAATCATTATCATTAATTATCAAAATTATCAAAATGAATATTTTACCTTATTTCCCTTATATTTTATTTGGATTAATTGCATTAGCAAGTTGGTTAGTCCAAAGGAACTTACAATCAAAGTTTAAGAAGTATTCTCGTATTCCTTTAAGAAACGGAATGACGGGCAAAGATGTGGCTGAAAAGATGTTACGAGAAAATGGAATTTACGATGTAAAAGTGATTTCGGTAGCAGGACAACTTACCGACCACTATAACCCAACGGATAAGACTGTCAATCTGTCAGAGCCTGTTTATTCAACTTATAGTGTGGCAGCGGCAGCAGTAGCGGCTCACGAATGTGGACACGCAGTGCAACACGCAAAAGCCTATGCACCATTGCAGATGCGTTCAAAACTTGTTCCAGCAGTTAGTTTTGCTTCTAAGTATGTGCAATGGGTTTTATTAGCAGGTATTTTGTTGATACAGTCGTTTCCTCAACTTCTTTTTGCAGGAATTGTACTTTTTGCTATCACAACCTTGTTTAGTATTATTACTTTGCCCGTTGAAATAGATGCGAGCAGAAGGGCTTTGGTGTGGTTGAAAGATGCTGGTGTTACTGATTTTGAAACGCATAAACCAGCCACAGATGCTCTAAAATCGGCTGCTTATACTTATGTGGTAGCTGCATTGGGTTCGTTGGCAACGCTTTTCTATTACATTATGATATTTTTAGGACATAGAGATTAACCGTATTTATAGGCTCCGTAGTTCAGCTGTATAGAACGTCAGATTCCGGTTCTGAAGGTCGTGGGTTAGAATCCCGCCGGAGTCACATTGAAAAAGAAGAGAGTATTCCCCAAAATGTACTGATGTGCATTCGGGAGTACTTTTTTTTATGAATAAAATCTTATTCTACCATATAGATTTTTGCATCAATTTTGAACCAATTGTCCAACTTTTGGGTAGCCACAATACGACAAAAGAACGCCTTTCCTGCATCCATTAATCTTGAAATCACTTCATTTAATTCTCTGGGTACCCAACCAATACGATGTTTGTTAAAATAAATTCCGATAGCATATTTATCATATTTGTTTTTGGGGTCTCTTACCATTTTTAATACCGTTTGGGGTAGTAATTGGGGTTCTAAATTATTGATATTTTCACAAAAAGTAGTACCTGCCACAACAATGTCAAGCAGATATATTTCTCTGGTAAAAGGAGTTAAGGCATTAACACCTCCTGTTCCTATTTGTCTTAATAATTCAGGAGTTAATTTTACAATTCGGGTGTCCATTCTTCCAATAGTGTGATGTATTTCTTTAACTTTTTAATTTCTGCTTTTAATAAATCAATATCTATTTGTGCTGTTTTTTGTTCGGAAGCAATCCAATCTTCGTCTTTTAATTTTTGACTGTATGTAAACGGAAAGGTAGATTTTAAGGTTTTAATATCTTGTTTCAGCTTTTTGATGTTGTTTTCTAAGGTTGTAATTACTTTGTCGTAATTGTATTGAGTTATTTTATCCGTTGTTCCAATTTCAATGGAAAGCATTATTTGACGTAATGTTTTTAAGTCAAGCAGTTCATAAGCAGTTTGTGCCTTTAAGAAAAGTTCTTTTTGCTCATCGGTTGGATTGGGATTTACATCAGGATGCAAATGTTTTACTATTGTATAATACAGCTTTTTTATCTCTTCTGCCTCTTTTTGAGAAAGAGAAGGATTGTTTAAATATTCGTTTGCCTCTTTAATTTTTTGTGCTTCTTCTTCTATCTTTTTTTGATAATCAGCAAAAAGGATTTCTATTTGTTGTTCAACTTCATTTGTGTTGGGCGTTTCATTTCTATTAACATAGGCTTGAAGGAAGCTCATTCGTTGTTTAAGTATTTGAACTTCAATTTTCAAACAATATACTTTGTATAATTTCTGTCCAATCTTTTGGATATAAAGTGCTTCTAAAAAAGCAAGTTGATAACTAAGCATATAGTTTTTTTTCTCAAACAACGTAGCAAATTCTTTTTTCAACCTTTTTAGTTTTTCTTTTTTGGCTTTCTGATTGTTTGAGAAATCAACTTCGTTCATATCCTAAATAATGAATGATGGTGTTATTTTCTAATCCATTTTTCTGGATTTTGTAAGGCTGTTTCTTCCCATACTTGAAAAAGTAGTTCGGAATAGCCTTTTTCTTCGTCAGTATAAATTTGTCCAATAGGTTGTTTGGCTTTTACTTTTTGTCCTACTCTTACATATATTTTGTTTAAGTTGCCATATACGCTTCTATATTTTCCATGTTGTACAATAACGGCATTTCCACTTCCGGGTAATGAAAAACATCGAGTTACAACTCCTTCAAAAATAGCTATGGCACTACTTCCTCTTGGTGATTTGAAATAAGTTCCTTTGTTGTTGATGGTTACGTGCCTAAATGTTGGATGTTTGTGTTTTCCAAAACGTCCACTGATATAACCTCTTGATACCGGCCAAGGTAATTTTCCTCTGTTTTTGCTAAAATTAGTAGAAAAACGATTGTTCTCTGTTTTGTAAGTAGTTGTTCTTGTTCTTCTGCGTATTCTATTTGTTTTTTTTCGTTTAGAAGCTCTTCGTTTTTTAGATATTCTTATTTCTTCTCTGATTACCGAGGCTATTTTTTTATCAATTTTATCTCTCTTTTTTACTTGTTTTTTAAATTCTATTGATAATTTTTTCTCTTTTTGCTGAATAGATGTTAAGTATTTTTTTTGTCGTATTTTAGCCTTGTTCAGTTTTTCTCTCTCTTGTTTTTTGGCTTCTACTAAGAGCAAAATTTCTTTTTTGTTGCTATTCAAACTATCTGTTTTTTTATCAATAGCATTTTTAACCTCTTGTATGCCTTTTAACTGTTCTTTTCTGTATTCGGTAAATTCTTGTAAATAACGAAATCTTCTCCAAGTTTGGTCAAATGTTTTAGCCGAAAATAAAAATATAAGTTTGGAATAAGAGTTTCGTTGAACTTGTGTACTTTGTGTTAGTTGTCTATAATCTTTTTTGAGTGGAGCAAGTTTTTGTTCCAATTCTTTTTTCTCTTTTTCAAGTTGGTTTATTCTTGTATTTACCAGCTTTATTTCTTTGTTATAGTTCTTTATCAGCTCTTTACGGTCAGCTAAATTATTCTGTAAAGTATTGATTTTTTTTAATATATTTTTTTCGTTACGCTGTGTTTGTAGTAATTGCTTGTTGGTTAAATTAATTAATTGCTGTATCTCTTTTCTTTGTTTTCTCAATTTTTTGATACTTGTATTTTGCGAAAAAGCGAGTTGTCCGATAAAAGCAACCAAAACAACGATTAATATGCGTATAATACTATTTTTCATTTTGTAGAATTTTTATTTTTTGAGTAATCTTTTAATATTTCCTTGTTTGTATCTTCTTAATTTAGCTTCTCTCATAGAGAATTGTTGGTCAAAAAGCACTTCTTTAATCTTAAATTGAAAATGAATTTTTTCATTACTTCCATTAGCTGTCATATCAATTATTTGAGGAAATAATAGGTTATCAAATTCTTTGAAGTTGGAATAATCGGTCTTCATTGTCCACTGTTTTTTCAACTCCTTGAATAGAAGTGTAACAATTCTTCCTGTCTGTTCATTGATAACTGTTGTTTGATGAAAATTGTTTTTCTTATTAATTAGAGCTACTTGATTAGGAATGTTTGCAGAGCTAAAATCATTTAATTTTATGATTTTTTCGGTTGGGACAAAAAGTCGGTTGCTTATCAAGGCTTCTATTTCATCATAATCAATATCTATTCCCAGCAATTCGTAAAAAATTCCATAGTTGCTTTTGTAGAAAATTTTATTCATTTTATCAACTACAAGCATCTCTTTGGGTGTAAGTTCTATTTTGAAAAGTTCAATTCCCATAAAAGGCATAATTGAGAGATGAATGGCAGAGTCTCTTACCATTTTGCACATTGTTTGTACGTTTAGTTCTCGTCCTTTGGCTTGCAGGTTGGCTGACATTTTTTTTACATAAGCTCGTTGAAAAGCAGGTTGTGCAGATTGTACAGTTTGTATTAATTGTACTGCTGATAGTTTCTTGATATTTTTAATATTTTCTATCTTTTTGTCGGGTGTAATTTTCTTAATCGTTTTACACGAATAGAAGAAAGTCCCAATTAAAAGACTGAAAAAAATGATTTTGATAGTTCTAATTTTCATCGTTTTCGTATTCTTTTTTATGTTGTTTTATTTTCTGTTTTAGCTCTTTGTTCTCACCTTCTAATTCTAATCCTTTTTCCCACATTTTCAATGCTTTTTTCTTCTCTCCAACTGCCCAATAAATTTCTCCGCAGTGCAAATAAATAGTCGCCGATTTTTGCTCTTCGGACATATTTTCAACAGCCTTTTCAATGTAGAATTTAGCCAAAGTATAATTCTCTTTTTGAAATAAAATGTAGGCATAAGTGTCTAAATAGGTGCTGTTGGTAGGTTCTAATCTTACCGTTTCTGCACTCAAGCGTTCAGCTTTTGTTAAATCCATTTTTTCTAACGACAAATAATAGGCATAGTTGTTCATCGCAAGTACATTCATAGGATTTTCTTTCAAAGCAAGTTCATAGTTTTCAAAGGCTTTTTCTTTTTGGTCTAAACTGTAATAAATATCACCATTTAGACTATGGAATATACTTTTTGCAATATTATCATCTTTTGTCTCAGTAAAATGCAAATATTTTTGATTGTTGCTTAATGCCTCTTTATATTTCTTCTTCTGTATGAGCGATATAGAATGGTAAAAGTAGAAATCTGGAATTTTCACATTCGCCTTTATCGCTTTGTTGGTTAGTTTGCGAATAGCTGTTGTGTCTTGCTTTTCTGAAATGATTTTTAGGGAGGTTTTCCAAGCAGTTTTGTTGTTGGGATTAATATGTAATAAACTTTCCAGTGTTTTTAATGCTTCGTCATTTCTTTTCTGTTTTTGAAGAAAAATAGAGTAAAAAGCATAAGGCATTTCTTCCAACGGATAGGTGTTGATTAGTTGCTTAAAAAGAGCTTCCGTTTCGTTTGTTTTCTCTTCGTCAAGTATTTTCTCTGCATATTCCACCAAAAGTTTTATCTTTGTATCGGCTGTTAAGTGAGAATTTGTTAATGCTTTTTTTACAAAAAGAAGTTCCTTTTCGGGTTGGTTTTCTCTCTTATAATATTCTGCTAATGATATGTAAATATGAGGATTATCAGGGTCTGCTTGTAATATTTTTGTATATAGATTGAGACCCTTTTCTTTTTCTCCAAGTTCAATGTACAGACGGGCTAAAAAAATAGGATATTTTTGATTGTTGGGATATTCTTTTATTAGCTTTTTTATCTCTTTAATCGCTTTTCTTTTTTTTCCTAATTTGAGGTAATGTTGAGATTTATTGATAGATATTTCTTTGGTTATCCCTGTATAAACTTCTAATTGGTTAAGGACTTTAATCGCTTTTTTATAACGTTTTGTTCGGCTGTATAAAGAGGCTAAAATATTGTATATTTCATTTTTCTGTTTGAAAATCTTTTTTGTCTTTTCTGCCTCTATAATCGCCTGTTCGTATTTGTTGATTATAATTAAAAATTTAATGTATTGGCTTCTGTACCACCAATTTTTAGGTTGTTGTATTGCAGCTCTTCTTAAACTTTTTTCGGCACTATCAATCATTTGCATTTGAGCATACAAAAATCCTATTTCACTATTGGCGGCTGCATTCAAAGAATCAATATGCAAACATATTTTTAACGCATCAAATTGAGCATCAAATTGTTTCAGGTCTTTTTGTTTTTGAGCTTCAAAGAAATAATAATCAAATAAGTTTTGTTTTTTTAAGCACAAAGGTGTCTCTTCTTTTTGGGCAAAAAGAGTTGCGTTTTTCCCTATCATAAAAAGGCTTATTATGACTATTTTCAGTATTTTCACTTTTCTGTGTTCCTTGAATTATTCTTTTCCTGTGTGTCCAAATCCACCTGTTCCACGCTCGGTTTCTTCCAATTTTTCTACTAATTTCCACTCAACGGTTTCGTGTCTTGCAATTACCATTTGACAAATACGCTCTGCATTTTGTATAACAAATGGCTCATTCGATAAATTAACCAAAATAACTTTTATTTCCCCACGATAATCAGCATCTATTGTTCCCGGCGTATTCAAAACGGTAATTCCGTGTTTTATGGCAAGTCCACTTCGGGGTCTTATCTGGGCTTCTGTTCCTTTGGGCAATTCAATGTGTAAACCTGTTGGAATTAATTTTCTTTCCAAAGGCTTTAATTCTATTGGCTTTTCAAGATTAGCACGAATGTCCATTCCAGCAGAAAATGGTGTTGAATATTTAGGTAAATCGTTTTTTGATTTGTTTATGATTTTTACTTTCATAATCACTTTTTTAATGCTTCTTTGCAAAAATACGATTTTAATTTCTATTTTCTTTATGAACTCATTTAATTTCTTACAAAAAGTAGAAATGTTTTTTTTCTTTCGTCTTAAAAGGTTAGTTGTTTTTTCAAGAAAGGATATTTCTCAATAAGATATTGTTTTTTGGTTTCAATATTGTTCTTAAAAATTTTGTACTCTTCTGTTTGGTTATTTCTGGGCTTGTGTTGAAGCATCTTTTGTAATTTTTCAAGTTCTTTTTTGAGATTATTTGTTGATTGGGAAAAATATAACTCTGAAAAACGTTGCCACAAATAATCAATGGCTACTTGGTTAAGATGAATCATATCAGCACTATAAAAACGATAATCTCTTAATTCATCTAACATAATTTCGTATGCAGGAAAGTAGTGAACAAATGAAAATCTGTCTTGTAACTCGCTGATTGCAAGTTGAAGTGTGCTTTTGCTCAATGTGTTTTCGTGAGCTCCGTCTTTCCAATGTCTAATAGGACTTACGGTAAAAACGATTTTTAAATTGGGGTAATCGGTGTGAATATTTTGAAGTAATGTTTTGTATGTTTTTACAATTTCGGTAACACTTAGACGGTAGCGATTAAAATCAGAAATGGGCAATTTATGGCAGTTGGATACTATTTGTTGATTTTTCTTGTGTTCAAAAACCCAAGCTGTTCCAAAGGTAATGAATAGAAAGTCTGTTTCTTGAAAAAATGTTCGTGCTTTTATTAGTTCTGAATTAATGTTGGTAAGGCATTGTTTTTGGTTGCTATTAGAAAAATGTGAACTGTGATAAAAACTATTCCATAAGGAATGATGCTGAAACAAATCTTTTTCATCAAAAAGAGCGTTGCTGGTCAGTAGTTGAAGGGCATTTTTTATTGAAATAGGATTGTAAAGAACACCAAAAGGGTTGGTTAAAATAGAGAAGAAAGCATTTTGTAACTTTTCTCCCATATTGTTAGAAAAGCAAGAACCTAACGTGAGAATTTTATTTTTGTAAGTAATATCAATATTGCTTTTGGGTAATTTTACAACGGTAAAAAACATAATTTATTTAAAATAAAAGTCCAACACCTAAAAGAATAGTAAATAAAATAGTTGATAAGGCAATCAGTTTCATCTGATTGTCAAGCTCTTTTCCGCTATCAACAAAGATACGATAAAGATGATAAATAAAAAGAGGCAAGGTGATAAGAAATAGAAAATTGAAAGGCGATTGTTTCCAAATAGTTGCGTATAATATAGAAAAAAGAAAAGCAAATAGAATTAAGAGAAGATGATAGATTTTGGCATTTTTACCTCCCATTCTCACTGCCATTGTTTTTTTAGAAAAATGTTTGTCATTTTCTATATCTCTCATATTATTTACATTAAGCATTGATACGCTTAATAGTCCTATTGTTGAAGCTGGTAATAACAGATAAAAGGAAAATTGTTGAGTTAACAGATAAAAAGTGCCGATAACACTAACCCAACCAAAAAAGATAAAAACAAATAAATCTCCCAATCCAGCATATCCGTAGGCATTTTTTCCAACAGTATATTTGATTGAGGCTATTATTGCTAAAATTCCAATAAGCATTAGAGAAAGTGCCGATACTGATGTGAACGTACTAAAAGCAAACCACACCAAAAGACCACCCAAAATAAGAGATAAAACAATGAAAATCACTATCGCATTGAAAATGTTTTTAGAAGAAAGATGTCCACTTTGAATACTTCTTTTAGGGCCTACCCTTAAATCATTATCTGTTCCTTTTTGCATATCGCCATATTCGTTAGCATAGTTCGATAAAATTTGTAAAGAAAGTGCCGTTAGTAGTGCAAAAATAGAAACCCACACATCAACAAAATGATAAGTGGAAGCAAGAAAAATTCCTGTAACAATACCAGCAACCGATAGGGGTAAAGTTCGTAAACGAGCACTTTGGATATAATATTTTAGCTTATTTTTCATTGTTTTTTGTTTTTATAATACGAACTCATTTAAAATTTTTTATTAAAAATAATTTATTTTACTTACAACTCTTTTACCTTTTTAGGGGTTGTTGAATTTGTGATTTCAGTAAAATGCTAAAAGTTTAAATGAAGTTGCCAAAAATACGATTTTATTCTTATAACTCATCTAAACTTTTTTTATTTCTTAAAAAATGTTTGAAATTTATGTTCATAAATAAACATAAAAACCGTTCAAATAAGGAATAAAGTAGTCTTTCAACTTTAATTATAAAAGATTGAAATGAGTTCTCTTTTTAAGATTTTTCTATGAAATTATTTTGTTTGAGTAGATTGCTAAAAAAGAAACGATGATATTTTTTCTGTTTTAGAATAAAATATTACCTTTGCATCACTTTTTTATAAAATAGAGAAAGTGTGATGGGAAAACAAGCGACTAATCACTTAATAAAAAACGCTTGAATTTTGAGTAACACATAATTATTTAACAAAAAAATGAAATCATTTAGTTTGTCAGGTGAAGTTCGTAGCGAACTTGGAAAAAAAGCAACCAAAGCTGTAAGAGTAGCCAACAATGTACCTTGTGTACTTTACGGAGGCGATGAAATTGTTCACTTTACAGCAACCAACAGCAGTATTAGAAAGATTATTTACACGCCTAATGTGTATCTTATCGACCTTAATGTAGGTGGAAAATCAGTTAAAGCCATAATGAAAGAAATCCAATTTCATCCCGTAACTGACAATGTACTACATATTGACTTTTTGGAAGTGTTTGAAGATAAACCAGTAGTCGTTGAAATTCCTGTAAAATTAACAGGACTTGCAGAAGGTGTGAAAGCGGGTGGTAAATTAAGTCTTGAAATGAGAAAACTTCGTGTAAAAGGACTTTATGCTAATATTCCTGAACATATTGAAATAGACGTAACAAGTCTTCAACTTGGAAAATCAGTACAAGTAGGAAGTATGTCAAGAGAGAATTTGGAGTTTTTAAATGCTAAAAATGCTGTTATCGCACAAGTGAAATTAACAAGAGCTGCTCGTGGTGCTGCTGCTAGTGCAACAAGTGAAGAAACAGAAGAAGAGACTACAAGCGAGGAGTAATCAACTTTATAGATAATTGATGAAATACTTAATTGTAGGATTGGGTAATATTGGTACAGAATACCATAATACTCGGCACAATATAGGATTTACAATATTGGATGCTTTTGCTGAAGCATCCAATGTTTTTTTTACCAACAATCGATATGGAAGTACCGTAGAAGTTAAGGTAAAAAATAAGAATTTGCTGTTGTTAAAGCCTTCTACTTATATGAATTTAAGCGGTAAGGCAGTTCGCTATTGGATGCAAAAAGAGAATATTAAATTAGAAAATATTTTAATCGTGGTGGACGATTTGGCACTGCCTTTTGGAACATTAAGATTGAAAACAAAAGGTTCAGATGCAGGGCATAATGGTTTGAAAAATATACAAGAATTGTTGGGAACGACAAAATACAATCGTTTGCGATTTGGGATTGGTAATAATTTTCCTCGTGGCTCACAAGTAGAATTTGTTTTGAGTCAATGGACTGACGAAGAACAAAATCAATTAAAAGAGCGTTGTAAAAAATCGATTGAAATAATTTGTAGTTTTTGTCTTGCAGGTGCTCAAATCACGATGAACCAATTTAATAATAAATAGATTTTTGAGTTTACAATGGAATTAAGAATTGATAAATGGTTGTGGACAATGCGGATTTTTAAAACCCGTTCGTTGGCAAACGAATCCGTAAAAAAAGGTCGTATTTTGATGGACAACAAGCCTCTAAAACCCTCAAAAACAGTAAAAATCGGAGATGTTATTGAGGTGAGAAAACCACCAATTATTTACACATATCGAATTCTTAAAATATCCAATAATCGTCTTGGGGCAAAGCTTGTAGCCGACTTTATGGAAGATATTACTACCCCCGAACAGTTAGAAATGATAGAGTTGGGAAAGATAGCCAGCAAAATGAATCGTGCCAAAGGTACAGGAAGACCCACTAAACGAGATAGACGAAAATTGGAGGATTTTTTTGAGCCATATTTTATAGATGAAGATTAACAGATAACAGAACAAAATATGTTTATAGCCCAAGAGTTACGAAAAACAAATATTGCTGAATATATACTTTATATGTGGCAAATAGAAGAACTTATTCGTGCTTATTCGTTGGATATTGATAAGATAGAACGATACATTATTGCTCCCTATTCCATTGATGAAGAACAGAAAAGAACGCTTTTTGGCTGGTACGAAAGTTTGATTGAAATGATGAAAAGAGAGAATATTGTCTCCAAAGGACATTTGCAACTGAATAAAAATACGATGGCACAGTTGGAAGAATTTCATTTGGAAATGTATAACGATACAAGCAACAAAACATCTGCATACAAAAAGGCTTATTTACAAATAAAACCTCATCTGCTTGATATTAGAAAAAAAATATCCAATTCAGAAATAGGTGATATAGAAGTTTGTTTTACTTTTTTATTTGGGATAATGGTGTTGAATATGCAGAAAAAAACAATCTCAAAAACCACTCGTCAAGCCCAACAGAGCGTAACACATTTCTTAAAATCTCTTTCAGACTATTTTAAGAAGTATGAAGAGGGAGAATTGCAAATTTAATAATAGAGGTAATTTTCTTTTGGTATAGAACAATAAAAATGAGTATATTTGCACTATATTTATAAGAGAATTACTTATGTTCATAAACAAGGATTTTTTTAACAACACTTATTTGGGATTAGCAGTAAAAAATGTTTTTATTGCAATAGTAATTATTGTTGTTTTGGTTATTGGTTCTTTAACTTTTATTCATTTTTACACACAACACGGAAACATACGCACCGTTCCTAAAATTAAAGGAAAAAGCATTGATGAAGGAATTGCTTTGTTGCAAAAAAGTGATTTGAAAGTGGAAATTATAGATTCACTTTATTTGAAAGAACGTCAATTGGGAGAAATAATAGAACAAAATCCAGCACCAAGCACCATTGTTAAACCTGGAAGATGCGTCTATTTAATTGTCAATCGCTCAACAGTAAAAAAGGTAAAAGTGCCTAATGTGATTGATATGTCATTACGACAAGCAAAAGCATATTTGAAATCGTTAGGCTTTGAAATAGAACGTGTTGATTATGGAAAGTCAGCATATAGAAATCTTATCATCGGATTAAAATACAATAACAAAACATTAGAACCTGAAACAAAAATTCCTAATGCAAGTAAAATTGTACTTGTGGCAGGAAATGGATTGAACAATGAAAAAGATGGATTTCCTTATGTTGTTGGTTTAGATTATCATACAGCAACACTTATTATTCACTCTTCTGATTATACATTGGGCGATGTTCATTTTGATACACCGCCTGTGGGTGGCAAACATAAATATACCGTTTATAAACAACATCCCGAAGTTTCTGATACTATTCAAAGAGGTAAACCTATTGATCTTTGGCTTACGAAAGCAACAGAACTTTCTGATTCAGAATCGGATATGAAATATGGAAATGGTTTTGATGTAGATGATGATTTGAAAGAAGAAAACGAAGATATTGAGGAATTCTTTTAATGGAAATTGATAAAAATAGCATATTACATTCTTCGTCAGAAGAAGAAAATAACGAAAATGAATTGTTTGAGCATTATCGTTTTGTGGTAGATAAAGGTCAATCGTCTCTTCGTATTGATAAATTTTTGAATAATATTATGCCTCATACTTCTCGTAATAGAATTCAAGAGGCAGCCAATCAAAAGGCTATTTTGGTAAATGGTAAACCAGTAAAATCCAATTACAAAGTAAAGCCCAAAGATGTTATTTCCATTGTATTAGAATATCCTCCAACAGATTATGAAATTACTCCTCAAAATATTCCGCTTGACGTGGTGTATGAAGATGAAGAATTGTTGGTTGTGAATAAGCAACCAAGAATTGTGGTGCATCCAGGTGTTGGAAATTACGATGGAACATTGTTAAATGCCATAGCTTATCATTTGAAAGATGATAAAAAATTTGACATCAACGACCCCAATATAGGACTTGTTCATAGAATAGATAAAGATACAACGGGATTGTTGGTGATTGCAAAAACTTACAATGCAAAGACGAAACTTTCTCAGCAGTTTTTTGATAAAACAACCCATCGGATTTATCAAGCTGTTGTGTGGGGACGTGTAGTGGAAGATGAAGGAACGATTATAGGAAGTTTGGCGAGAGACCCCAAAGATAGAATGTTATTCAAAGTTTTTAAGGAAGGTGAAAATCCCAATGCAAAACATGCGATAACTCATTACAAAGTGCTTAACAGAATGACTTTTGTGAGTTTGGTAGAGTGTCAGTTGGAAACAGGAAGAACGCATCAGATAAGAGTACATATGAAACATCTTGGACATACTTTGTTTAATGATGAAAGATATGGAGGAAATCAAGTCTTGAAAGGAAACAGAACAACGAAATACAAACAGTTTATCAAAAATTGCTTTGAAGTATGTCCTCGTCAAGCATTACACGCCAAAACATTGGGTTTTGTACACCCTACAACAGGAGAAAAAATGATGTTTGAAAGTGAACTTCCAGAAGATATGAAAAGTTTAATAAAAAAGTGGGAAAACTATACAAATAGTGTTAAATAAAAATTGAAGATGCAAAAAAGAAAAATAGCCATAATAGCTGGTGGAAATAGTTCTGAAAAGGAAGTTTCTTTTAAGAGTGCTTGGGGAATAAAATCCTTTATTAGCAAAGCAAAATATGAAACTTATCTTGTGTCTGTTGTGGGAAAAGAATGGCTGGTTCAAATTTCTGATAATAAGTACATTGAAATAGATAAGAATGATTTTAGTTTTGTGCTAAATGGTGAAAAAATTGTATTTGATTTTGCATTTATAACTATTCACGGTACACCTGGGGAGAATGGAATTTTGCAAGGTTATTTTGAATTGTTGGAAATTCCTTATTCTACTTGCGATGTTTTGACTTCAGCATTGACTTTTAATAAATATTTTTGCAATAATTATTTAAGAGAATTTGGAGTAAAAGTTCCTAATTCGTTATTGATAACCGATAAAAGCAAAATTCAAGTAGAGCAGATGGTTGAAAAAATGGGTTTGCCCTGTTTTGTAAAACCCAACGGAGGTGGAAGTAGTTTTGGAACGACAAAGGTGAAGCAAAAAGAGAACTTGTTATCAGCAATTCAAGTGGCACAACAAGAGGGTGATCAAGTAATTGTGGAAGAATTGATAGAAGGTAATGAGTTTACTTGTGGTATTTATAAAACCAAAAAGAAGACTGTTATTTTTCCTGTAACTGAGATTATTAGCCAAAATGAATTTTTTGATTATGGAGCAAAATACAACCACGAATCGGAGGAAATAACACCTGCTCGAATTTCAGAAGAATTAACAGAACGAATAAAAACATTGACCGAAAGGATTTATGATATATTGAATTGTAAGGGAATTGTGAGGGCTGATTATATTATTTCTGAGAAAGAAGAGATAACTTTGTTAGAAGTAAATACAACACCTGGAATGACTTCTACCAGCTTTATTCCTCAACAAATAAAATCGGCTGGTTTGAATATCAATGAGGTAATGTCGGATATTATTGAAAATTATTTTTAGTAAGTAATCGATGAGAACATTTAAGGAAACATTAGAACTAATTAATACGCATATCAATCAGATAAATTGGGACAAACACCCCAAAGAACTGTATAGACCGATTGGTTATATTTTGTCGTTGGGTGGAAAACGTATTCGTCCTGCGTTGGCTTTGATGAGTGCCAATTTGTACCAAAAGGAGATAAAATCAGTTATCAATATGGCGTTGGGATTAGAGATTTTTCACAATTTTACGTTGTTGCACGATGATATTATGGATAGAGCCGATATTAGGAGAGGAAACCCAACTGTGCATAAAAAATGGTCGGATAATACAGCTATTTTATCAGGCGATGTGATGCAGATAGAAGCCTATAAATGGATTAGTGAAGTGCCAGAAGATAAATTAAAACAGGTGCTTTTTCTGTTCTCAAAAATGGCATCAGAAGTGTGTGAAGGTCAGCAGTTTGATATGGAGTTTGAAACAAAAGAAACTGTTCAGATTGACCAATATCTTGAAATGATAAAATTAAAAACAGCCGTTTTGCTAGCTACTTCTTGTCAGCTGGGTGGATATATTGCAGGAGCAAATGAAAAAGATGAAAAATTGTTGTATGATTTTGGATTAAATCTTGGAATGGCGTTTCAGTTAAAAGATGATTTACTTGATATTTATGGAAATGAAAATTCTTTTGGGAAAAAAATAGGTGGAGATATTTTATGCAATAAGAAAACATTTTTTCTTATAAATGCATTTAAACTTTCAGATAAAACGACGAAAGAAGAACTTATTCAATGGATAGAAAATAACGAAGAAGAACAACAAAAAATAAAATCTGTTACCGCCATTTATAATCGATTGAATTTAAGAGAACTTTGTGAGAAAAAAATAGATGATTATGTGCAGAAAGCAAAGAAGAGTTTAATCGAAATAGAGGTTGTTGAAGAAAAAAAAATAGAATTAAACCATTTAATCAATCAATTATCGAAAAGAATAGATTAATATGCCTTATAGACGATTACCCAATACTGATCAAGCACGAATAAGAGCGATGAAAGAGGCTGTAAAAACCTTGTCGAAAGAAGCTTTTAATGAAAATGTCGTTTCGTTTAAAACAAAAAATGAAGTGCAGTCATTTTTATTTCGTTTTGAACAGAGAAAAATGTTTTTCAAACAATCTTGGGATAATCAGGTAGAATCTAATAAACTTTATCAACAAGTTCTTAATAATGCAAGAATGCATATCTCTCATTTTATTCAAGTGCTTAATTTGGCTGTAATTAGAGGGGAAATAAAGAAAGAACATAAGGAATATTATCAACTTGATTTAGATACGCACAATGTTCCTGATTTAACAACGGAAAACAATATTCTCATATGGGGAAAAAATGTTATTGAAGGAGAAAATAATCGTTTAAGAAAGGAGGGCGGAACTCCTATTTATAATCCAACAATAGCCAAATTACAAGTTCACTATGAAAAATTTAAAGAGCATAGGAACAATCAAAAATTATACAAATCAACAACAGAACGCAATAGAGAAGAATTGATAAAACTAAGAGAACAGGCTGATGCTCTTATACTTGATATTTGGAATCAAGTAGAAAATCATTTTAAAAAGGTTGAAACTAATGTTGAAGAACAAATTAAAAAGTGTTCTGAATATGGTGTGAAATATTATTATAGAAAAAATGAAGTGAAACCTCAAAATTAAAGTTTTTGAGGTATCAAAATCGTAAAAAAAAGATTTTATCTTATCCGAATATATAAGGAAAATAGATGATTGTAGCGATAATTAAAGCAGTAAAAACAGCAAAAGAAACTGCTCCTGCTGAAATATCTTTTACATAACCAATTTTTTCGTGATAATCGGGATGAATGAAATCACAAATTTTTTCTATGGCAGTATTAGCTCCTTCAATAGCCAAAATAAATCCAATTAACAATGTTTGAACAATCCATTCAAAACGTGTAATCCCAAAATAAAATCCCAAAGGAACGAAAAGTAAACCCATAGAAAGTTGAGAAATAATAGAATGTTCTGTTTTTAATAGTATAAACATTCCTTTTATTGCGTACTTTAAGCTCTTGATACGACCAATGATAAAATCTTTCATATTTTTCTTTTTAGTAATTCATTTGATGTTGTAATCTAAATTTTACTCATAATTTATTGTAAAATAATAAGTGTAAAATATTTGTTAATCAGTGTTTTAGTTGTTGGATTAAGGCTTGTATGATTTTATAAGGGCAAAAGTAAGAAAACTAATGATAAACACAAAATAATATTATTTTTATTTATTTTTGGTCTTTTGGCTGAGATGAAATAAAAGTTTAGATAAAAAGTTTGGTTCAAGATAACTTTATAAAACAATTATCTTTGTAAGTTATTTTGTATCAATGAAAAACAAGTATATAAAAAATACGCATATTTCGGAGCGTAA
>PDWI01004260.1_pt1 | contig 19347 bp, 13 predicted proteins | sample 1430891 | NCBI WGS metagenome assembly PDWI01 (sample SAMN01162508, study PRJNA174530) | Oral metagenome, whole genome shotgun sequencing project. | biome: Marine environment; feature: Marine mammal; material: Swab sample of the gingival sulcus; isolation source: swab sample of gingival sulcus...
AGCATCATTGGCGCTTGTTCGTACTCAAAAAACGGATTTATAATTAATTCTTATATTTCCTTTTTTCCTATTGACTTTTGATAGTTAGTCTTTCTACTTTCTACTTTCCGCTTATTATTACAAAATTTAGCATAGTATTACACTTATATTACATATGGCAACTGGTACTTGCTCAATTATATTTTGGGTGGTATACTTGGCCTAGCGTAAGAGTGTGGTGCTTTACCCCACTCTGCTAAGGCCAGGCTCCTAATCGGGGGGGAGAATGGTAAAATCCTAAACCCCAACTTAAATTCCAGAAGGAGGAAGTATTACTATGAGAAAGATTCTTTCCCTAGTACTCGTCTTGGCATTAGTCCTTGGTGCATTCCCGGCATTTGCAGCTACTGATCAGCTCGAAATCGCCAACATGCTCAAAGAGTACAAAGTTTTGATCGGTGATGAAACCGGCGACTTGATGTTAGACGAATACTTAACAAGAGAACAGGCACTCGTCGTCTTAGCAAGATTGATGGGTATGGAGAACGAAGCTAAGAACACAACGTTCGAATCTTCTTTCACCGATGTTGATCATCCTTATTATGAGCCGTTCATCGCATTTGCTGAGAGCAAAGGCTGGACAAACGGTATTGGTAATGGCCTCTTTGGTTATGGCCAATTCTTAACAGCTCAACAAGCTGCTGCTTACATGTTAAGAGCACTTGGTTATGACGTCGCTTATGAAGACGTTATGGCAAAAGCTGAAGAAATGGGCATCTTAAAAGACGTTGGTGCTGAAGCAAGTGCTAGCATCTTACGCGGTCAAGTGGCTGTTATGATGTACAACACATTGATGACAAAGCCGAACAACAGCGATGTTACATTACTTGAGCAATTAGGTTTAACTCCGCTTGCTCCGGCTGTTGCAACAATTCAAAAAGTTGAAGCAAACAACCTTAAGCAATTAAAAGTTTACTTCACAGCACCGGTTGACAAAGCTGGTAACCAGGATAACTGGAGTGTTAACAAAAAAGCTAACTTCAAGATCACTAAAGATGCTAAATTTGAACTGTCAGAAGACAAAATGATGGTTACAATTACTTTTGCTGATGGCGAAGTTGCTAAGCAACAAGAAGTTGTTACATTAACTTGCAAAGGCATTCTTGACAACGAAACTGTCGTCGAAGATATTCAATTCTTAGACAATACAATTCCGGAAGTTGAAAGTGTTGAAGTTATCGGCATCAACATGCTTAAAGTTACTTTCTCTGAGCCGATGAACGCTGATGCTGCTGGTGGTAGCGACTATGATCACTCAATGCTCAACAAGTCAAACTACTCAGTTAAAGAAGCTGATGGTGGCAAACTGTACATCGACAAAGTTGAGTCAGCAAACAATGGTTTAGTTGCTTTTGTTAAACTTTATTCTGAATTAAAAGAAGGCGAAATTGTCGTTAAAATCGAAGACATCGAAGATTTCCAAGACTTTAACGTTAAAGAGCCGGCTACCTTTACAGTAAAAGTCGTTAAAGACGTTGAAAAGCCTTACATCGTTGGTTTCAAAGACGCTACACCATATGAAATCACTTTAGTATGGAACGAAGATATCCGCTTTGTTGACACAGACAATAAAGAAACTACAGCTTCAGATATTTTGAAGATGTTCTATCACACAAACAAAGAAGATACACCGGAAAAAGTTAAAATCGACGGTAAAGAAATGACATTAACATTTGAAGAGGCAAAATTATTGCCACGTGGTACTGCTTATCTATATGTCAAAGACGAAGCTGTCCAAGACTACTGGATGAACAAAAACGACGATCAAATGTTTGTTGCCGAAGTTACAATCGATAACGATGCTCCGGAAATCGTTGGCTACAAGCAAAAAACTCAGAACAAGATGGAAATCAAGTTCAACGAAGAAGTTTATGAAACAGATGACTATAAGATCACTGTCTTAAAAGAGAACGGTGAAAAGTGTAAAGCAACTGTAACAAACATCGCTTACAAGCCTGATGGCACAAGCTATGACAGAAAAGTTATCGTTCTTACTTTCAGCAAAGACTTAACCGGTAACTACACCTTAGTCTTTGAAAAAGTAGAAGACCGTTCTGGTAACAGAATGCCGAAGACTAACTATGATGTCGTATTTGAAGACAAAGTTCGTCCGAATGCAAACGACTTTAAAGTCACTGCTTTTGGCGCTGGCGAAAAAGAACAAAAAATCTTGATCGACTTTGATGAGAAGATGGATGTTGACAGCATTACAGATCCACAAAACTACTCATTAACAGGTACAACTTCTGGCGCTGCTGCCGTCTTTAACTTAGACGATGATGCTATCGACTACGAAGTTTTAGAAGAAGGTCAAAAACTGTTAATTACAGTTCCGTGGAATGCAACTACTAATGAAGTTGTTAAGCTTTTGACAGCTAATACTGATCACTTAAGAATTGGTCAATTAAAAGATGCTGCTGGCAACAAGATGACAACTTATACGGCTACATTACCAATTGCAAATGGTGATAACACGCCGATTAACTCTTCAGCTAAGTTGACAGACCAAAAAACATTAGTTGTTACTTTCAAAGATGACATCCGCTCTAAGTTAGACCTCAATAAGGTAACGGTTGGTAATACGACTTCAACTGGTTCTGCTATCGAGATCGCTAAGACGAATGTTGAATTAAAAGATGGTAAAACTGTTGTTACCTTCACCTTCAAAGACAAGCAAGGTACAGTTACTACTAATATGTGGTACAAAGTTATGAACGGTGCTGGCGAAAACAGATTTGGTCAAAAAGTTGCAACTGGTACATGGGGCGTAACTGACAAGGCTGCTCCGGAAGTTAAAGATGTTTACTTCTATGGTGCATCTAAGATCGTTGTTGAGTTCACTGAAGATATTAAAGCTACATCAGTTGCTGGTGTTGGCCGCAATGGCTTCAAAGACAGCGACAACTTGATTCCTAATGATGTTCCTGGCGCAGTATATCTTGAAGCTGGCCACATGAACTGTGTTGTTCTTACAGAGAACGATGCTGATGAAAACTTTGATGTTAATACAGATGTATCTTATGACGGCGTAAACAACCTTCAAGATGCAGCTGGTAACACAGTTAAGCAGTTCGATCGCACTAAGAAATTAATTGATGATGCTAGTAAGTTTCCTTTCTAGGAAATAACGATCAGTTAATTAATAAGAGAAGAAATCTTCGGATTTCTTCTCTTTTCTTTTTGATAACAACTTGATGACAACTTGACTAATGCTGTTTTATTTAATTATGAATATGGTATAATATGAGCAGTAATTAAGTGAAGGAGGATTTAATGAAAAAAAGTCTTGCATTACTACTCATTTTAACGATGCTGCTTTCTGTATTTTCATTTGCTGATAATGAGCAAAGCAGTGTTGGTGAAAAACTAAAAGAACTCGGGGTCATCAAGGGTGATACCGACGGCAGTTTGCGACCGGCCGATAAGTTAACGCGTGAAGAGGCCATTGTTACGATTACACGTTTGATGGGCAAAGAAAAAGAGGCATTAGCTACTAAAGTTGACCCGTCTTTTAAGGATGTGCCGACAGACCATTGGGCCAAGCCTTATATTGCCTTTGCCGAAATAAAGGGTTGGACCAACGGTATTGGCGAAGGTAAGTTCGGTTTGGGCGATAACGTAACAACACAGCAATACGCTACTTATATGCTGCGCGTTTTAGGTTATGGTGATACGCCCTACGACCAATCGATGGTAGAGGCGGCTAAGCGCGGTTTGTTAGATGATGTCGTTGCGACTAAAGGATCTGCTAAAATTACGCGCGGTGATGTCTTTGTGATGATGTATAACACGCTTTATGTCAAACCAAAAGACGCCGATAAAGCGCTGGTTTATGTTTTAGATCTAAAAGCCGAGCCTAAGCCGGAGCCACAGCCTGAACCGCAACCGCAACCGACTGAGCCGCAGGGTGATGTCGCCATTAAAGAGGTTGTTGCCGATTCGCTCAAGCAGTTTAAATTGGTGCTGACGGCGCCGTTTGATACGGCCGGTGAAGCCAGAAATTACGATTTTGATAGTGAGGGCAAGGCGGTACTCGATCAAAATTCGTCATTTGAGTTGTCAGAAGACAAAAAGACCATTATCGTCACATTAACCAAGCCGGCTGAACAGCAGGAAAAAGCAGATTTGGAAGTCAATGGCTTATTCAACAAAAATGCTGAGTTTGAAGACATTCAATTCTTGGATCAGACCATTCCTGAAGTAGTTAGTGCTGAATTGGTTGGCAAAGATAAAATTAAGGTTGTTTTTTCAGAACCGATGCAAGAAGATACAAGCGATGAGCGCAATATGCTCAATAAAGATAATTACAAAATTGCTGACAAAGCCGGTGATAGCTTGCATATCGAAAAAATAACTGTTGCCAACAAGCAGGGGACGGCAGCGCTCATTCAGCTTTATAGCAACCTAAAAGACGATATTAAGCTAACTGTTAAAAACGTCGACGATTATGCCGGCTACGCTGTTATCAACAAGACGATCGATGTCGAGTTTGTCGTCGATGAACAGGCGCCAAAGTTGCTTGGTTACAAGACGCCATCTTTGAACAAGGTCATATTGGTATTCGATGAGGATATCGCACTTGTTAAAGATGAAAAAGCCTTTTATCACACCAATAGCGGCAATGTTGCCAAGACGGTTTCGGTTAACGGCAACGAGTTGACGATGACTTTTGCTAAAGGCAATGAAATGCCGGCCGGCACGACCTATATTTACATTGCCGACGAAGCGGTAAAAGATCTTTGGGGCAATTTGTTAGATGGTAAGCAGGTGTTTGAGATAACGGTTAAATCCGATAAAAAGGCACCGCAAGTCGTCGGTAAAGTTATTGTTAAAACACAGCGCAAATTGGAAATTAAGTTTGACGAAGTAATTGAAAAAAATGATGATTTTGATATTACGCTGTTAAAAGATGGCGATATCGTCAAAAATGGTTTTTCGGCAACGGTTTCAAAAGATGTTTTAACCGTCACCTTTGATAAAGAGCTATATGGCACACATAAGTTGATTATTGAGGGCTTACAAGACGAAATGGGCAATGAAATCGACAAGACCGCATTGACCTTTGAAGCCGATGATGCGACGGCGCCACAGGCAACTAACTTTAAGGCAGTTGCTTATCAAGTTGACAGTAAAGAACAGCTGTTGATTGTTCAATTCTCTGATAAAATGAACAAATCTGATATTGTCGATCTCGATAACTATCAACTAGATGGCAAATTCTTAAGTGATTTAGATGTTTCAATTAAGGCCATCGACGATGACGAGGCGGTGCAAATTGAGATTCCGGAAGATCAGTTCGATTTTACAGCATCTAATTTGAGCAAAAATAACAATTTGTTGGTGATTGGTAAAATAGCCGACGCCGCCGGCAACAAAATGAACCAGTTTTCGGTGACGATCGATATTAAAAACGGCGACACCAGTGGCATAGCAGTAGAAAAGGTACGCCTTGTTGCCGATAAAAAGGTCGAATTTGAAATCGCCGACAAATTAAGTGATGTTACCGTTGAACAATTTGTCGTATTAGTCGATGGTAAAACAGCTAAATTTGCCAGCTATGCCGTTGAAGATGACAAAAATGGCCATACTGTGGTTACCTTTAAGCTTGCAGAAGACATCGGTACCGATCCGGCAGCTGATAAAATCAAATATATCATTCGCAATAAGGCTGAACTGAAAGATGATGATTTAAAGCCGAGCAGCAATAGCTATGGCCAAATGTTGATGGGTACAGACGGCGATGTGGTCGACGCCTGCCCGCCGGCACTTAAAAAAATTGTCTTAGTTGACGAATCGACAATTTACGTATATTTGACAGAAGAGCTCGATGCCGGTTATATTGCCGCAAAGGGTAAAAATGGTTTTTCGGTTAGTGAGGGCACATTAGAAAAAGCGACGCTTAATGGTGCTAAAAATAATGTCATCGTATTAATAGGTGAAGATTTTACTGAGGACAGCGATGTCAAATATGAAGATAGCAATATCTACGATTTGCATGGCAATGAGATGGCAGATTTCAACTTTACAGAAAAATTAGCGACTGTACAATAATACAATCTAACATTAAAAATATGTGATAATTAGCAAATTAATTATCACATATTTTCTTTTTTTGGTATACTGTCATTAGAGGTGATAAAATGAAAAGAAAACTAATGCTATTGCTTGCAGTATTGCTAATTGTCAGTCAATTTTCATTTGCCGAGCCGTTAAAATTTTATGCGGCAGCCGACGGTCTGGATGTCTATCAAGTAACCGAACTAAAAAGTGAAGTTGATTTTTTGTCTTTACAAGCAACGATTGCACAACGCGATGACTTAATGACCATGCGCCGATTGGTTAACAAATACGATTCCGGGTTAGGCCTGGTCGAAGGATTTAGAACTGATTTAGCGATAGAGACGATGGTCGACAAAAACAAGTTGGCAAATCGCATTAAAAAAATTGGTTATAATGTTGAACAGAATGCTACATTTTTTGCAGCACGCCAACTTTATTTGGCAACCTTAAAAGCCAAGCTGGATGCCGAGCTGGCGCAGCTAAAATACGACAATGCTTTGTCTAAAAAGCAAGCTGATGAGATCAAATGGCAAAACGGTACGATTACTGAAAATGACTACTTAAAGTCAAGTCAGTTGAGTCAACAAGCCGCTAACGATTTGGCGTCGGCCAATATTAACTACGATACAGTATATGGTAAGTTGACACAGCTTATGCACAATGATGTGGTAGTTGAAGCTGAACAACCACGTTTGAGCGCCTTAGCGCCACTCGATTATTACTATGGGCAAGTCGATAATCGCTTTGAAATACGTCAGGCCGAGTTGCAAATTGAAATTATCGATTTGGATCTACCGCTTTATACAGAACGCTATTTGGCGGTTCCCGAGTTAAAACGCGAGTACGATGCCTTATTAATTGACAAAGAAGGTTATCAACTCGATATCGAACAGGCGCGTTACAAGGTTAAAAAAGAAGTGCAAGCGGCTTATATTGATATTGAACAGGCGATTGTCGAAGTTGAGGCGCTTTCACTGAAACTATCTGATATCAGAGCGCGCTTGGCACAAATGGAAACACTCTATCAACAAGGCGTTATTAGTCAGCAGCAACTTGCCGATTTTAGAATAAATGTCAAGCAGCTGGAAAACGGCTACTATTTGAAGTCGTGTCTACTCAATAACAAACGAATCGCTTTACAGATGGCAGTTTCGGCTGGACCGGCTTACCAGGAGGAATAATGAAAAGACTAATTACACTATTGATTATCGCGACGATGACGTTGCTCCCCGGTTTTGCCGAGCAACGCGTCCAGTCGTTTGAAGCGTTGCTCGAATTAGCACGCGCCAATGATTTACAACTTAAAATCGATACATTAAACATTGAAAAATTAGAAATTGATCAGTTTGAGGCCTATCGCAAGGCGAATAATATTAACTATGGTGGCGAGAAAGCTGCTGAAACAATAAAAGTTTATACGATTAAAACGGTTAACCCACAACGCGCAGATGATGCCTTGCGTCGTCAAAAGATCATGCTGCTTAAGCACAGTGATGAATTGGCGGTAAAACTTGAAAACAAGCTGGCCGATTATATGTTGGCGCAACAAAATTTAGAAGTTGCCCGCGGCTCGTTACAGCTTTTAGAAGAGCAGGCGGCAGCCGTTAAATTGAAACTGGATTTAGGGGCGGCCATTGCAATTGACTTGGTTGAGGCAAACAATGCGGTCAGTGAGGCCAAGCTTAATATCATCGATTTAGAAAATGAGGTGACGGCGGCTTTTCTTGAGTTGAAAAAGTTAGTTGGTAGCGATTTTGTACTCGATTTTAGCTATGATATTGTAATTGAAAAAGCGCATAGTGAAGATATCGCAGCTAACGTTGATGTCTATGTCGAACGCAATCTCGACGTTGCCAAGGCACAAGTTGAGTATGACATACAGCGCGGTTTAATGGATAAAATTGCCGAAAACTATCAACCCAATTTAAGAGAATACAAACAGGGCATGCTCGACTTGACGCTAGCTGAAAATGCGCGTGCCGATCTGGTCAATAATACCAAGCTTGATATTGTAGCAAATTATAATCAACTACAAGTTTATTATAATAATTATCAAGTTGCTCAATCATTGTCAGATTTAGCGGCGGCAGAATACGCCAATAACCAAACCAAACTAAATTTGGGTGTTATTTCAAAGCTCGATTTAGCAGCATCGGCGCAAGCCTTATTAGAGCGCCGCTTTGATTTGACCAAGGCGGTAAATGCCTACAATCAAGCCAAGCGCAATTACCTGTTAAACCTGCGCGTTTACGACGTCAATATCGACTTAAAAGATATTGATTTAAACGTTATTTATTAGTCTTTTGGTCAATCTGTTATTGCTTTCGAACGGTCGAGCTGACAGCGTGTTACGTTCGGCCGATTTTTAATCCGTTTGATTGAGATAGCGCAGCGCACCGCTAATTAGGCATTTAATGCCGCTTTTCATAACGTCTTCGTCGACGTTTAGATAAGGGCTGTGCAAAATGGTTTTACCGCGGTTTTTAGCAGAGTCGATACCGGCCCAGAAATAGACTGAAGGAACGCATTTGCTAAAAGCTGAAAAGTCTTCACCGCCGGCTGCCGGGCTGTCGGCTATAATGACGTTTTCCGAACCGATTGCATCGCCAAATGCTGCGGTCATCAATGCGGTTAAGTCCGGATCATTATTAGTGGTTTGGTAGCCCTTAACGTAATCGACTTCGATATCACAGCCAAAAGCTTGTGCCGTTCCGGCGCAAACTTCCTTAATGCGACGCGGTACGTATTCGTCTAAGCGATCGTCAAAGATGCGTACCGTACCTTCCATATCAACCTTTTCGGCGATGACATTATAGCGAATACCGCCGTTGATTTTTGATATCGTGACGACGGCGCTGTCGAGTGGACTGACGTTGCGGCTGACAATCGTCTGCAGACTGGTTATTAATTGACCGGCGCAGGCGATGGCGTCGACGCCCTCTTGTGGCGCAGAACCATGGGCTGCTTTGCCGCGAATTTTGATGTACAGTCGGTTGGATTGTGCCATCATCACACCCGGCTTAAGCGATACCTGGCCGACTGCTAGATTATTCCAGACATGCAGTGCCATGGCGGCGTCAACTGTTGGATTTTCCAACACGCCATCATCGATCATATATTGCGCACCGCCGGTCGGGTTACCCTCTTCGGCGGGTTGAAAGCACAGTTTTACGGTGCCGCAAAAATAGTTTTTTAACTTTACTAAAATCATGGCAACGGCTAATAATGTCGCTGTGTGCACATCGTGCCCACAGGCGTGCATAACGCCGTTGTTTTTTGATTTAAAAGCTAAATCGGTTTGCTCAAAAATCGGCAAGGCATCCATATCGGCGCGCAACAGAATAACCTTTCCCGGTTCGCTGCCATCAATCGTGGCGGTAACGCCGTAACCGCCGACGTTTTCCTGTGGTTTGAGGCCGAGCGCGCGCAATTTAGTAGCAACCAAATTCGCAGTGCGTTCTTCGTGATAACTCAGTTCGGGGTGGGCATGAATATCACGCCGAATTGCGACGATTTCTTGCCAGTATTGTTCAATTAGAGCATCGATATGCTTAATCATAATTGCCTCCTTATAGCAAAAACTTCGTTATAAACTATACCCCAAAACAAATAAATTACAAAGTTTTTTTGTGACTGTTCTGTCGAGATGACATACTACTCTGTCATCGACTGAATAGTTACGTTTTTTTATTGAGAATCTTCTCAAAAAAATATTGACTAATAGTCATAAATGGAGTATAATCATCAAAGAATGACTGATAGTCATAAATGTCTAATAGTCATTTTATGTTTTTTGTTTTAATCATTTGTTGATAGAATTGACTATGATGAAAGGGGATGAATGGATGGGCTCAAATCGTATGCAAGCAAAAAAACAACAAAAGAAAAACGCAATCGAAGAAATTGCCTTTGAGATTTTTTGTGAAAAGGGAGTTGCCAAAACATCGATTGATGAAATTGTTGAAAGGGCAGCAATTGCTAAAGGAACATTTTATTTATACTTTAAGAGCAAAAGCGACTTGATTGAAAAACTTGTATTAAGGGAAGCTTCAAGGGTTCTCAGCGATGCAATTGAAGAAATGAGCGGTACGACTTTCAGTAGTACGGACCGTGCCAGAAAAATTATTTTTGTAGTTGACTACATTATTGATTATTTTCAGAAAAACCCACAGTTTTTGGTTTTTATCCATAAAAACCTCTATAAAGGTTTGTTGAATCAGGATAATCGCATTATTGTCGAAAAAGCGATTCGTCAAATTACGCAAATCGGTGTTGATTCGGCTACATTTCAAAAAAAATTATATTTAATTTTAGAACTTGTCGGGTCAGTTGCCTATAATGCTATTTTATTAGAGGTCCCTTATAAGATTGATGAAATTAAGCCAATGCTTTATGATGCCGTTAGGCAGTTGATTGAACTTTAATGAAAGGTGGTTTAGAGTGAAATTTATTGCTAAAATACTGACCAGAAAACCATCCTTAGTATTGATTTTTGCCATAATTTTAGTTATACCGAGCATTTGGGGAGCGGTTAGCACAAAGGTAAATTATGATGTCTTGTCCTATTTGCCGGAGGAACAAGAATCGGTAATGGGAGAAACGATATTAGAGGAGCATTTCAAGAGCGCGGCCACGACTTTTTTAATGGTAGACGGCATGGCGCCAGGTGATGTTAAACTATTGGAAGAAGATATCAGGCAGATTCCCGCTGTACATGAGGTCACTTCAATTCACGATTTGGTCGGCATTGCCGTGCCGAAGGATTTTTTACCGGCAGAATTGCGCGAACAATTTTTTTCGGGCAAAGGACAGCTTTTGATGGTGAGCTATCAAGAGAAGGCAGCTGCGGAATCGACAATGGAAGCGATCGATCAAATCAACCAATTATTGGATGAACGGGCCAATTTAAGCGGTTTGTCAGTCTTTTTAAAAGACGTTAAGGCGCTTGTCTTAAGAGAAATGCCCAAATATGTTTTATTGGCGGCTCTGCTATCATTAATTGTATTATTTTTCTGTGTCGAATCTTGGATACTGCCGTTTATCTTTATGTTAACGATTGGCTTTGGCATCATCTATAACTTTGGTACCAATATAATAAAGGGCGAAATTTCCTATATTACTCAGGCGATTGCCGCTATTTTACAATTGGCCGTAACGATGGACTATGCCATCTTTATTTTGCATCGTTATGAAGAAGAAAAACAGAACCACAGTGATAGACGAGATGCAATGGCAGCGGCAATTGTTCAGGGCTTTAAGTCAATATCGGGCAGTTCTTTGACGACGATAGCAGGCTTTGGGGCGCTTTGTTTTATGAATTTTTCAATCGGCTTCGATTTGGGCGTCGTTATGATGAAAGGGGTTGCACTTGGCGTCGTTACTTGTCTGACGGTTTTACCGGCGCTTTTGTTGCTGTTTGATGGACCAATTCACAAATACAGCCACAAGTCGTTAATACCAACCTTTGACAAATTAACAGACATTATCTTAAAACACAAAAAAACAGCAGTTATAATCTTTTTATTGATGTTTATTCCCGCTTTTTATTGGCAGTCCAACACGGGCATTTACTACAATATTAACAAGTCGTTGCCCAGCACAATACAGGCTAATGTAGGACTAGACAAGCTAAAGGCTGAATATGGTATGGAGACGACCCATATTGTCATCTTAAAAGACGATATTCCGTTTAATACGATGAAACGATCGGTTGAACAACTTGAAGATGTTGTAGGTGTTAAAAATGTCGTCGCCTATCAAAAAATGATTGGTGCAGGCATTCCGGACAGTTATATTCCCGATGCCATTAAAGATGCCTTTAAAAAAGACGGTTTGCAGATGGTGATGATTAACTCGGAATTACCGGTTGCCACCGCTGCGTTGGATCGTCAGGTTGAACAAATCAATAATATCGTTAAACAGGTTGACAATGAAGCGATAGTTACCGGAGAAGGTGCGCTTACTAAGGATTTGGCAACAATAGTTGATAGAGACATTCGCATAACAACTATTATATCGGTAGCCGCCATATTTGTCATTATTGCCGTCGTGTTTAAATCGCTCATTATACCGGTATTATTGGTTAGTTGTATTGAATTGGCAATTTTCATAAATATGGGCATTCCATTTTTGCTGGGTCAGACAGTTCCCTTTGTGACGCCAATTGTAATTGGGGCCATTCAATTGGGTGCTACGGTTGATTATTCGATACTGATGAGCACGCGCTATCAAGAAGAGTTAAAATCGGGTAAGCCGAAAGAACAGGCGATTAGAATTGCTACTAAAACCTCGGCCAAGTCAATTATAACAAGTATGCTAGTGTTTATTGCAGCAAATTTAGGTGTCATAGCTATCTCGTCAATTGATATCATTAAGGGCATTTGTACAATGCTAGCACGCGGGGCTTTAATTTCGGGTCTAGTTATCCTCTTTATGTTACCACCAATATTGTTATTGATGACAAAATTTATCGATAAAAGCAAAATTGTTAAGAAAGAAGGTATTAGTTATGCGACAAACAATTAAAAAAGTATTTGCAATCACGCTGTGCATTACGTTACTCAGTGTCAACTTTGGTTTTGCTGCAGATAAACAGGACAATTTGTCAGACAACTGGCAAAAATTGCATCATAACTTGCGACGTCGACCAGTTAATAATACAACTGCGCTGACGTCGACGGTCGAGAAACAAGAAACGGTTTTTGTCAATCTCAATCCGGATGGTTCAACCAGACAGGTGATTGATTCTAACTGGTTGAAAAACAGTCAAAACACCCCTCAAGTTATCGACCAAACGTTGCTAACAGATATAGCGCCCATTTCAATAGCAGAATATCAAACAAATGACAGTGGGCAAATTGTCTGGCAAACTAATGGAGAAGATGTTTACTATCAAGGAGAAGTCGATAAAGCTTTGCCATTGGATGTCAAGATTGAATATCGCTTAGATGGCAAATTGATTTCACCCGAAGAATTAGCCGGTAAAAGTGGACACGTTAGCATTGCGATATCCTTTGAAAATAATAGTAAACAGCAACGCCTAATCGACGGTCAAGACGAACTGATTGCAACACCCTTTACGGCAGTTGCGATGGTTGGGCTACCCAATGATACATTTTCTAATATAACCTTGCAAAATGGCAAAATATTTTCAGATGGCAATAATCAGATTGCCACATTTATTGGCTTTCCGGCGTTAAGCGATACTTTGCGCTTAAAAGACTCAGCAATTAGCAGTATTGCCACAATTGATTTACCGGAACACTTTGTGATCGAAGCCGATGTAATCGATTTTAGCCTATCGACTATTGCCATTGCAATTACACCGGATATTCCCAATACAATTAAAGAGATTAGCAATCAAGAAGATATTGAGCGCGATTTGGCGGATATAGAGGTATTGTTAAATGCCAAAGATACATTGGAAAGGGTTGATCCGACTGATCGTTTAAAAGCTTTGCTTGTCAATCCTCAGCAAACCGCACAAGCCAGACTGTTGCTGGCTGACTTGTTTGAGTTTTATGACATGGAAACTTCACTTATTGAAGAGTTGCCCGCTTACATTACCGATGATAATATACAGTTATTTGATCGTCTTAAACAGCATTTAGAAGAATATCATTTCAAAGCGGTGCTAGATAATGAAGTCATTAAAGATTTGCCTAATCGATTAACCGCTGATGACATAGTTAAGGTTAAAAAACTACTAGATCGGTTCGATGAAATTCAAACCTTTGACATCAATCGCTTAAACAGCATGGATGGTCTGATAGACAATCGAGTTGAGTTGAGAAAAATATTTGATCAAGCAACCGATTTGCTTGAAACTGTCGATGACCATGAAGAAGATATTGAGACTTTGAAAACGCTGAGTACTTACAGCGACCAAATTTCACAATTTGCTGATAATGTACAAAATGGCAACTTAATCGGTCAACTTAGTCAAAGTGATATGGCCTGTATGCTAGAGGCATTGGCCGAGAAAAAAGCAGCCGAGGCAACACAGCAATTTATGGCGATGCTGCCGGAAAATGGTGATTTGTCGCCTGAGGCACAACAAACACTCACCAATATGGTCGATCAAGCGATTATGGCTGGTGAGATAAATGCCACATCAGGTGGCGCGATTAAAGCGGTTATTGGCAGCGGTAGATTGCCGGCGTCGCTTAGAGCATCGTTTGTTGATATGGCACAAAGCGGCATTAAAAAGCAAGTTCAGCAACAATTGGGAACACTAGCCGGAAGCGCAAGCGGTTTAGTAGCTGAAGCCGGTGCCATTAAGTCGGCGTTAAGGGCTGATTTAGGCGCAGACTATAGAGACAAAATAACTTCCGCTGTTTCTTTTGCACGTGACTTGCAAGACGAGATGTCAGAATTACAAGAAAATGAACGAGCTTCACATCGTCAATTACAGGCAGCGCGTGACGCAATGCATAATGAAGACGATATTGAATACTTTTTAGACTGGAAAGATAAGTTAACTGACATAAAAGAAGATCTTGACGCCAATGATGACAATGTTGCCGTGTTAAAAGATTTACTTGCTCAATACGATGATCCGCAAATAAAGAGCTTTTACGATAATATGAATATAATCATAGACGATATGGAAGAAGTTCGACCAATTGCTGAATCATTTAAGGCTTTGCTTGAAAAGCCGGACTACGTTCGACAATGGCATGCGATGCCAACGACGTTAGATACTTTGCTTGATACAAAGAGTCATCTTGAAAATAATAAATATCTGGCGAACACATTAGAGCTTAGCCTAAATGATGAAGTGGTAAATGCTATGCGTGAAGTGATAGCAACAGTTGATAATGAGCAGAATAAGAATCGGTTAGAAGACATGGCTTCAGATTTAGAGCAACTAAAACTATTAGATGAAAGAAAAACAGCGCTTATTGACTTGTCGGAAAATTATACTAATTTTACGGGCAAGTTATCTGATATGCCATCACAGGTGCGTTTCGTAATGAAGACAGATCCGATTGAAAAAGTGCAGGAAGAACAGACCTATCAAGCACCGCAAAAAGCCGAGCCATCATTTTTTGAATGGTTGGGTGGCTTATTTAGTTTTTAATTCTTAATGTGTTTGCTGTCTGAAAACAGAGGCAAAAGATCAAAATAGGGGAAAGTATTTGTTGTAAAATAGCAAATACTTTCCCCTTAAAAAAATCTGCTAAATCTGATATAATATCTCTACATTGATATAAGCAATCCAAAGCTAAAGAGTATAAAACCATTATACGAGGAGATAAAAATGAAACAACTAAACAAAATACTGAGTTTAATGTTAGCGGTGCTATTGATTACAATGTTGTCGGCCTGTTCTCCTAATCCGGGAGACAGCTACAACACAACGCAAAACGACAGTACCACGGCAACGACGACAACGACGACGACAAGTCAGCCGGATACAACGGTGAGTGAGCCAAACGAGCCGATTGAGGTCGCCAGTGGTCAACCGATTGTAACGATTAGCAGCAAAATTGGCGAACGTCAACTGAGTGATATGGTTCTTGCGCTCGATCCGGCGACAGCGCCCAACACGGTGGCAAATTTTGTGTCGCTGGCCCAAGAGGGCTATTATGACGGTCTTATTTTTCACCGTATTATTGCCGACTTTATGATTCAAGGCGGCGACCCAACCGGTAGCGGTACGGGTGGCCCGGGCTACAGCATCGCCGGCGAGTTTAAATCAAATGGCTTTGACAATACGCTTTCTCACCAACGCGGTACAATTTCGATGGCGCGCTCGCAAAATCCGGACAGTGCCGGTTCACAGTTTTTTATTTGCCACCAAGATGCCAGTTTTTTAGATGGTGATTATGCGGCATTTGGTCAGTTAATTAGTGGCGAAGCGGCGCTTGATGAATTGGCGCTAACCAAAACGGGTAAGGCTGATCGACCGGAAAGTGATTGTGTGATCGTTAAAATAACAGTCGATTTGAATGGCTATCAATTGCCGGAAGTTGACAAAATAGCAGAATAAAGGGGGCTGTAATGCGTCGCAAAGATCGTGAGATGGATAGACAGTTTGGTCTTTCAGTCATCGATCGCTCAGTTTACGGAGTGTTATCGATGGTCGATAGCGGGCAACTGGCCTATGGCGTTCCATTGTCGATTGTTAGAGTAGATGACAGCCTTTATTTTCACGCAGCCAAGGCGGGCAGAAAAGCAGAAATTTTAGCTGCCAATCCGGCTGTCAGCGTTGCCTTTATCGGTCAGGTGGCCGTGCCGGAAAAATATCAACTGGCCGATATTGCCCAAGCGGTCAAAGACAAAAAACAGGTCGGCCGCATTATGGGCGATGTTTTTACCACCGAGTTTGAGTCGGCAATCGTCTGCGGTAAGGTGACTTTGGTCGAAGATGATGACGAAAAGGTGTTGGCGTTAAGGGCGATATGCCAGAAATACACACCGACAAAAATGCAATATGCCGATTTGGCGATTGAGGCCAGCTTTAAGCAAGTTGCTATTTATCGCATTGACATCGAAAATTTGACTGCCAAACGTAAAAAAGTTTAGCAAGTAAAAAACGCAGGTTTTATCAGTGATAAAACCTGCGTTTTGTTGAGCTTTAGAATTTCTTTTCAATTGCTGCACTCGGCGAATTTTTGATAACGCTGTTAATGCCGTTGAGGCAGCTTTTTTTGCTCGTATAACCTTCTGAGCTAAGGATATTTCTGCCGTTTTTAGAGATCAATCTAAATCTAAATTCGCCGGCTTTATCGTGATAGATTTGAAACTTTGGATTTGCCAGCTTGCTAAAATCCGCTACCGTTTGGTCTTCATTTTTAGCTAGCGGTGCATTTTTTTGAACGCTGTACACGCCGTTTTTGCAGGCGTTTAATGATTTGTAGACCTGTGATGTGCCAATTTCTTGACCGTTATTGGCGATTAGCTTAAAGTTAAAGCCGGTTTTAGTTTTATTGAGTGTAAATTTTCCCATAAAGCCTCCTTGTTTTACGCACAATTCTTCTTAAATATTTATACCTAAAAAAAATGGTTCTATTCAAATTTTCTAAAATGAGCTTATTGAGACTATAGCTAAGGTTCTTGCATTTGATTTTTCTTTTACCATTATCGCATTTGAGGGTTATCGGTTTGTTAAGTCGAAAGCCAAGGCAATTTAATATAGCCACTTGTTTATAGTACCAGATAGTGATATGATTTGGTTGCGGTACAAACTATAAATTACAGCATTGTTTAGGAGCTCACCATGCCACAACGACACTTATATTTCGACGAAACCGATTATAGCCGCATAATTGCAATTAGCGATATTCATGGCGATATAGATCTGTTTGACCAACTGCTTGAGAAAATAACCCTAAAGCCAACCGACTTATTGGTTTTGGTCGGTGATTATATCAATCGCGGTAACAATAGTTTGGCTGTATTACATAGGGTAATCGAACTGGCTAAGCTGCCTAATTGCATCGTGCTCAGCGGCAACCATGAGCCATTCGCAACTTATCTGATAAAAAATCCACAACGCCGTGCTAGATTAGTCGATTTCTTGAAGACGTGGCATTATCCGACAATTTTACACGAAATGGCGGCTCAGTTAACAGCCCAAGGGGTTGCTTTGGCTGGCGATGGTGAAGCGTTGGCTGAGCAGTTGTATCAAGCCTACCGGGCAGAGTTTAGTTTTATCGAAAAGCTAGACATTTTATTGGAGGGCAAGTCACACATCTTTGTGCATGCCGGCTATGAAGAACACTATCAATTACCGAATGATTATAATAGCTATGTCAAATATGACGATTACGCCAATTTGACTACTCGTCAAGCAAAAACTGTGGTAGTGGGCCATTGGCCGGCCTCTAATCTGCTCGTTGACAAGCTGACAAATATCCCTTATTATCTGGCAGAAAAAAATATTTACTTTATCGATGGCGGGTTAAATATTAAAACTAGCGGTGAATTAAATGCCTTTTTTATTCGTCGCACTGCAGATGGTTTTGACTACGACTATTTACAGGTCAATCGTTTTAAGCCGGTCACAATTATAAAATCTTTTCAATATCCGCCTGAACCGCTTGTACATATTAAATATCCCGATTATGGCGTCGAATTATTAGAACGTGGGCAAATGCTCTCACGCTATAAACACTGCCAAAGCGGTGCTGAATTATCGGTTTTTAACTGTCTGGTAGAGCCCGATGCCAACGGTTTAAGGCTAAAAATGGACTATTTAAATGCTTTTTCAGAAATACCCGTCGGTACGACTGTTCAACTGGTTAAAACATTTGCCGACTGTTCAATGGTCAAATATGCCGATCATTTTTATTGGGTGGCTAATTGCCAATTGGAGGAAAATGATGAATAAAGATAGTAAACAACAGTTGTTTTCTAAAGAAATTTTTAACGGTGTTGACGCGACATTGCTTATTCCGCTGTCGGCCAGAAACTATGTTTCAAAGCACTTTGCCGATTATTTTTACGATCAAAAGGCAATTGAACTGGCAGCACAATTACCGCGCCAAGAAATTGTTGAAAACTCCAATCAATACTATTTTTTAGCATCGATTTCACGCTATTATTATATGGATAAAATTGCGCGTCGCTTTATTACAGAAAATCCCAATTGCAATATTGTCGATTTAGGGGGCGGCCTTGAAACGCAGTACCACAGGCTCGGCTTACCGGCCATTAATTACTACGTCGTCGATTTGCCGCATGTCATTGAATTGCGTGAAAAAATACTGCCGGCTACCGAGCGCGAATGCTTTATCGGTGGCGATATATTTAATTTAGAATGGACAAAGCAGACTGACAGTAAGTTGCCGACGCTATTTTTATCGTCCGGCGTACTTATTTACTTTGAAGAAAAACAAGTCATCAACTTATTAAATGGCTTGACGGAGACCTTTAGCAACGCGCAAATTGTGTTTGATGCGACCAATAGCAAGGGGCTCAAATTTGCCAATCGCTACGTTGAAAAAACGGGCAATAAAAATGCTAAAATGCACTTTGCAATCGACGACCCCAATGCTTTTGTCAAGCAATTAAACGGCGCCAGGCTTATTGAAGTGCTACCCTTTTTTAAGGACGCCCTCAAACAGTTAAAGGGCAGACTGAGTTTTAAAACAAAACTCTATATGTGGTTGGCGGACAGCTTAAAGCGCACTATCATACTACACTTAGTGTAAAATAAATGTAGGAAAAAAACAAAAAGAGAATAGCAACCTATGTTAAGATGTAGTTGAAGAAAAAACGTCAAAACAAAAGGAGCTATTC
>PDWI01020109.1_pt1 | contig 19343 bp, 23 predicted proteins | sample 1430891 | NCBI WGS metagenome assembly PDWI01 (sample SAMN01162508, study PRJNA174530) | Oral metagenome, whole genome shotgun sequencing project. | biome: Marine environment; feature: Marine mammal; material: Swab sample of the gingival sulcus; isolation source: swab sample of gingival sulcus...
ATTCCTGACGTCCAAGGGCGCTGACAATGCCGCGACGCTGGCCAGCCTGCGTGAGGCGGTGGGCGAGAGCAAGGTCGGGGCCGAGGGCGTGGCCGAGCTGGAGCAGATCGCCGGCCTGCTGGCCGCGCAGGGTTATGGGCCGGACCGCATCGTCATCGACCCGTCGGTCGTGCGGGGGCTGGGCTATTACACCGGCCCCGTCTTCGAGGCGGAGCTGACCTTCGAAATTCTCGACGAAAAGGGGCGTCCGCGCCAATTTGGCTCCGTCGCCGGGGGCGGGCGTTACGACGATCTCGTCAAGCGGTTCACCGGGCAGGCTGTCCCCGCCACCGGCGTTTCCATCGGGGTCGACCGGCTGCTGGCCGCGTTGCGCGCCAAGGGGCGGGCTGGCGGCAAGGCGGTCGGGCCTGTCGTCGTCACCGTGATGGACCGCGCCCGCATGGCCGATTACCAGGCGATGGCGGGCGAGCTGCGGGCGGCGGGCATCCGCGCCGAGGTCTACCTCGGCAACCCGAAGAACTTCGGCAACCAGCTCAAATATGCCGACAAGCGGCAGTCTCCTGTCGCCGTCATCGAGGGCACCGACGAGAAGGCGCGCGGGGTGGTGCAGGTGAAAGACCTCGTCCTTGGTGCCAGGATTGCCGAGAACGCGACGCTGGAAGAGTGGAAGGAGCGGCCTTCGCAATACGAGGTGGCGCGGGGCGACCTCGTGGCGGAGGTGCGCCGGATTCTCGAGGAAAACGATGCCTGAAAAAGCCGCCATCCGGGCCGAGGCCGCGCGGCTTCTCGCCTTCTTCGAGAGCAAGGGGGCGGGGCGCGTCGAGACCGCCGTCCTGCAACCGGCCGAGACCCTGCTTGACCTCTACGGCGAGGACATCCGCGCGCGGGCCTATGTGACGCACGACCCGGTGATCGGTGAGGCCATGCTGAGGCCCGACTTCACCGTGCCCGTCGTGCAGCGCCACATGGAAAGCGGCACGGAGTCGGCGCGCTACACCTACGAGGGCACGATCTTTCGCGCGCAGGAGGAAGAGGCGCACAGCGCGCCGGAATATGTGCAGGTGGGCTACGAGCTGTTCACCCCCGGTTCGGCGGAGGCGGATGCGGAGGTGTTCGCCACGATGGCCGAGGTGCTTTCGCCGCTGGGGCTGCGCGTGGCGACGGGCGACATCGGGCTGCTGATCGCCGCCGTCGAGGGGCTGTCGACCACCGAACGGCGCAAGAGCGCGCTGATGCGACACCTCTGGCGTCCGCGCCGCTTCCGCACGTTGCTGGACCGTTTCGCCGGACGCACACCGATGCCGGAGGGGCGCGCCGAATTGCTTGCCGCGCCAGACCCGATGGCGGTCGATGCCCCCTTCATCGGGTTGCGCTCGAAGGCAGAAGTTGCGGAACGCATAGAGACGTTGCGCGAAGACGCCGCCGCCCCGCCGCTGCCGGAGCGTGACGTCGCCCTCCTCAACGACCTGCTGGGGCTGCGCCAGTCGATGGCCAATGTCATCGGGCATCTGCGTGACCTGGCCGTCGACATGCCGTCGATCGCGGTGGCGGTGGAGCGGTTTGCCGAACGGGGCGCGGCGCTGGAACGCCGTGGCATCGACATCGGCAAGCTGGAATTCGAAGGTTCCTACGGGCGCACGTCGATGGAATATTATGACGGTTTCGTCTTCGGCTTCTACGCCGACGGGCGGCCCGACCTGCCTCCCGTCGCCACGGGCGGGCGCTACGACGCGCTGACCCGCGTGCTCGGACAGGGCCGCGTGGCCCCGGCGGTTGGCGGCGTGATCCGCCCGGAACTGACCCTGCAACTCGCGAAAGGCCGGCCATGAGCATCAAGCTGGGGGTGCCCTCCAAGGGGCGGCTGATGGAAAAGACCTTCGACTGGTTTGCCGCGCGGGGGGTGATGCTGGAGCGCACCGGATCTGACCGCGAATATGCGGGCGCGGTGCGGGGGATCGACGGGATCGAGCTGGTGTTGCTGTCGGCGGGGGAGATTCCGCGCGAGTTGGCGGCGGGGCGCATTCATCTTGGCGTCACGGGCACCGATCTCGTGCGCGAGAAGCTGGGGATGTGGGAGAAGAAGGTGGGCGAGCTGGCGTCGATGGGCTTTGGCCACGCCGACCTGATCATCGCCGTGCCGCGCGCCTGGGTCGACGTGTCGACGCTCGACGATCTCGACGCGGCGGCGGCGGCGTTTCGGCGGGTGCACGGGTTCCGGCTGCGGATCGCCACGAAGTATCACCGGCTGGTGCGCGATTATCTGCGCGACTACGGGGTTGCCGATTACCAGTTGGTCGACAGTCAGGGGGCGACGGAGGGGACGGTCAAGAACGAGACCGCCGAGGCGATTGCCGACATCACCTCGACGGGCGAGACCCTGCGCGCCAACCACCTGAAGATCCTGTCTGGCGGCCCGGTGCATCGGTCGCAGGCGACGTTGTTCAAGTCGCGCAAGGCGGATTGGTCGGCGGAGCATCGGGCGACGCTGGCCGCGCTGGAGGCGCGGCTCGGGATTTCTGGCTGACGTTGGTAAATTGTGCGGCTGCGCCGCGCTCGATTTGTTTGTTGGGGGGCACCTGAACGGCTCGTAAGAACCGGTAACCGGAGGCTCAAACCCCGGAGGTTTTTACCAGGATGAAAGGAATCGGGTTTAGAATTCCATCCAGATGGTCACGGGGCCATCGTTAAGGAGGGAGACTTTCATATCGGCGCCGAACTGGCCGCGTTCGGTGGGGATGCCGAGGGCGGCGAGTTGGTCGGCGAAATGGTTGTAGAGGCGTTCGGCTCCTGTGTCTTGCAGCGAGCGGTTCATCTTGCCGGCGTCGTCCTTGAAGATGCGCAGCTTCGAGACCTTGGCGGCGAGCGTGTCGGCGTTGGCTTCGGTGTCGCCCTGCATGGCGCAGACGAGGATCAGCAAGCCGGGGCCGGTCTGGCCGATGCGTTTGCCGTCGACGTGGACGGCGGCTTCGCTGACGCGTTGGACCAAGGCTCTCACAGTTCGTGCTCCCAGGGCGGATTGGCGCCGGGGCGCGAAACGGTGATGGCAGCGGCGGCGGTGCCGAGTTCGAGGGCCGGGCGCAGCTTGTCGGGGCTGATTCCCGCGAGGGCCGGCTTGGTGAGCAGGCCAGCGCGGTGCAGGCCGGCGAGGAGGCCGGCATTGAACGTGTCGCCCGCGCCGACGGTGTCGACGACCTCGGTCTTGTGCGCCGGGACGGACAAGTTGCCGCCGGCCCAATGGGCGGTGACGCCCTTGGCGCCCTCGGTGAGGCAGACGAGTTTCGTGCCGCTGGCGAGGAGGGCGGAGATGTCTGTGCCGAGCCAGACGAGGTCTTCGTCGGAGAGTTTCACGATGTCGGCGGCGGCGAGCATGGCGGCGAGGCGGGTGCGGTAGGCGGGTTCGTCCTGGATGAAGCCGGGGCGGATGTTGGGGTCGATCATCGTCACGCGCGTCGGGGCCTCGCGCAGCATCAGGGCGGCGTATGTGCTGGCGCAGGGATCGGACACCAGCGAGATGCCGCCGAAGAACAGGGCTTCGACCTCGTGCGGGATGGTGGGGAGATCCTGCGGGGTGAGCATGCGCCCGGCGGTGTTTTCGTCGTGGAAGGCGTATTGTGCCTGGCCGTCGGTGAGGGTGACGAAGGCGAGCGTCGTGGGGCGGCTGGAGCGGACGGCGAGGGTGTGGCTGACGTGCGCGGCGTCGAGGGCGTCGATGAGGATCTGGCCGAAAAGGTCGGTCGAGAGGCCGGAGAAGAAGCCGCTGGGGGCGCCGAGGCGGCCCAGTGCGATGGCGGTATTGAAGACGGAGCCGCCGGGGTAGGGGGCGAAGGCGGCCTCATTGTCGGCGGTCTTGCGCGGCAACATGTCGATCAGGGCTTCTCCGCAGCACAGGATCATGTCTGTCTCCTCGGATCGGTTCGGGGAAGGCGTAACGCGGGGGCGCGGCGAGGGCAATCAGGCGAGATCGTAGCGTTTGCCGATGGTGTCGCCGGTCTCGCGCCAGGTGTGGAAACCCATCGCCTCATAATAGGCGAGCGCGCCCGGGTTGGCCGCGCCGATCGTGGCGTCGATCACTGCAAGCCCTGCGGCCTTTGCCGCCTTGAGACTTTCGGCAAACAGGGCACGCCCGATGCCGCGCCGTCCGGCTTCCAGCGCGATATGGGTGCCGATGATGCCCCAGCCTTCGGGCAGGCCATAGGCGTTGCCCGGCGCTGCCCGTTGCAGAGACTGAAACCCCAACACCTTACCCCGTTCTTCAGCCACATTGCAGGCGAGCGCAGCCGGGGCGTCGATGTAGCGGGCGCGGGTCCAGGCGGTGTCGCCATGAGGTCCGAAGCCGCGCGCGGCGAAAATCTCCGCCTGCACCCGGGCCATGGCGCCAGCGTCTTCGGAGGTGGCGGGGCGGATCAGGATCATTGGTTCTGGGCCACGAAGTAAGCGATGCCGCCCGCCACGATCAGGGCAAGCGTCACGGCGAAGGCGATCTTCCACACCGAATACGGCCGTTCGCCCTGCACCTTGCCGGAACGGCCGTTCACCACGAAGCGGTAGGTCTTTCCGCGATACTTGTATGGATGCGCTGGCGGTCGCCGCCGATGTCGCGTTCCACGTCGTGCCGGATCACCCGGTCCATCTGCTCGCGCGCCTCCTCGTAGCCTTCGGGCAGTTCGACGACATAGCCCTCGGCGCGGTATCCGGCGAGGTATTCGGGGCGGTACGGTTCGAGGGCCTCCAAGTCCCACGGGGCGAGGTTGTCGGTGTATTTTTTCGGTAGGGAGCGCGAGGCCAGCACCAGAACGTCGTCGAAGAACCGCGCGACATGGCCCGAGGCGGGGCGCCAGCGGATCTTTTGTTCGCGGACCTGAGTGGGCTTTCCGTCGCGCATGACGGTGCGGGTGACGTAGTAGACCGTGCCACGCTCGCCGCGATAATCCGATTCGGTGTCGGCGTCGAAAGTCCAGTAGGGGACGTAGACGCCGGTCATCTTGCGGCCCTTGCGGGCGTATTCCCGAAGGCCGTTGGGGGCGAACCAGAGCCGCCCGAGCCAGTCGGTCATCGACTTGTGGGCGTCGCGTTCCTCAACCCCGAAGGGCAGCAGGCCCCTGGGCTTGATCTGGCGGTGGGTACCGGTGTCGGCGACGACGGGGGTGGCACAGAAGGGACATTCGGCGGCGTGGATCGTGTCGTCGAACTCCACTTTCGCACCGCAGTTCGGACAGGAGGCGACGCGGGTTTCTTCGGTTTCTGCGGAGTCGCTCAGCGTTGCGAGGGCGGCGCGGAAATCAAGTTCGTGGACGGTGGAAACCTGCTCTCTTTCGCCTTCGATCTCCTCGCTGTAGCCGCAGTGAACGCAAGACATCTGCCCGGCGTCGGCGTCGAAACGGAGGTCGGAGCCGCATTGGGGGCAGGGGAAGCGATGCTCCTCTTCCGGCGGGGGCGGGGGCGATTGTTCGAATCCGTCGTGTCGGTTGCCCTGAGACATTTTGCTTGCCTTCGAAATGTTCGAAAAAGACAGCCCGGCCCCGGAGACACATCCGGGGCCGGGAATGGAAATCAGCCTGCGGGCGGCGGCGGGGGCGGCGGCAGGATGGTGAAGAGGGTGGCCAGTTCGGCGATGTCTCCGGCGGCTTTCCAGCCGTCCTGTCCGGCGGTCCACACGAGGCTCTTGCGGGTCAGCGTGCCGGCGGTGGCCATCTGACCCATCGTGGCGCGGGAGAAGGGGCCTTTCGTGGCGCCGTTCTCGGCGATGTGCCAGACCTTCTCGACAGGGGGCGGCGGCGGCGCCATGGCGGCGGGGGCGGCCTGCGGCGCGGCCTGTGCGGGGGCGGCGCCCCACGGACCCATCCCGGCCATGCCGAAGCCCATCGCGGCGCCCATGCCCGTGCCCATGCTCTGGGCCATGGCGGAGCCTTCGGCCCCCATCGCCTCGGCAGCCTGGAACTTCATGTAATTGTCGAGGTTGCCGGCGATGCCCATCGAGGTGCGCTTGTCCATGACCTCTTCGACGGCGGGCGGCAGCGAGATGTTCTCGATGTAGAACTCGGGGATCTCCAGCCCGTATTCGGCCACCACCTTCGAGATCTCGCTGGCGACAAGCTTGCCCATATCGTCGGTGTTGGCGGCCATGTCGAGCACCGGCATGCCGGAGCCGGCGACGATGCGGCTGAACGCCTGCACGATGATGTTGCGTACCTGGAAGCCGATCTCGTCCATGGTGAACTCGCCGTCCGTCCCGACGATCTCGACGAGGAAGCGGCCCGGGTCGGTGACGCGGACGGAGTAGGTGCCGTAGGCGCGGATGCGCACCGGGCCGAACTCGGGGTCGCGGCACATGATCGGGTTCTTCGTGCCCCACTTGAGGTCGGTGAAGCGGGTGGTGTTGACGAAGTAGACTTCGCTCTTGAAGGGCGATTCGAAGCCGTGGCTCCAGTGTTGGAGCGTGGTGAGGATCGGCATGTTGTTGGTCTCGAGTATATAGAGACCGGGGGTGAACACGTCGGCCAGTTGGCCCTCGTGGACGAAGACCGCCGATTGCCCTTCGCGCACCGTCAGCTTGGCACCGTACTTGATCTCGTGCCCCTCGCGCTCGAAGCGCCAGACCATCGTGTCGCGGGTGTCGTCGGTCCAGTGGATGACGTCGATGAATTCACCGGTCAGGAAGTCGAAAATGCCCATGTGGAAACCTCTCGGGATTGGCTTTGGGCGAACGATAGCACCGGGAACGGGAAGCGCCAACAATGTTCGGCGGAAGATGCGTCCACGCGGACGCATCAGGCGCGCGCTACTCGGCCAGGGCCAGACGGTCTTCGCCAAGCAGTTCCGCAGCGATCTTTTCGGCGATCGGGCGGGCCTCGGCTTCCGACATGCCGGGGCGCAGGCGGCGGTCATACAACATGCCCAGCAGCAGTTCGTCGTGGTGGGTGAGCAGGCCGAATTCCTCGTCGTCGTTGAAGATCGACGGGCGGGCGAGGGCGTAGTCGTTCGACAGGCCCAGCCCCTGCGCGATCTCTTCCTGGATGCAGGAGGCGCGCAGCAGGTCGGGGTGTTCGGCGCGCACGATGGCGATGGCCTGGCTGTAGGTGCCGTCGCGCTCCGGGTCTGTCGCGAAGGCGAGGCAGTAGGTGGAGCGGGGCAGGTCGCGCACCGTGTTGAGCGCGGTGGTCGAGATGGTGGGCATGGCGGCACGCAACACCGGCCCGAGCGTCCGGCGTTCGTCCTCCGAGACGATGAAGACGTGGAAATTGCCCGACCCGGCGGGCACCTTGCGGATACTGTGCCCCGTCACACGGGCGAGGCGCGACACGAATCGGGCGACTTCCTTCTCGTCGCGCTCGCGCGCCGCTTTTGGGACAGAATCGCCGAAGGTGACCGAGATGGTCACCGGGACGTCGAAACGGTGCATCCGCGAGGCGCTTTCACGCGCGATGAGCCGTCCGCCGGTGTCGGAATATTCCTCGTAAAAGGCGATCTTGAGGAAGTTGCGCACGAGGTCGCGCTGGCCGAACGGTACGTCTGGCCCGCCGCCATCGGTGCGCAAGAGGCCCTGTGTCAGCAGGCCGTTCTGGACGCGGGAATAGTAGTCGGCCAACTCGGCGCTGACGCCGGTCGACGGTGCGGAGATGGCGAATTCTTCCGCGCCGGGCAGGGCGGCCAGTTCGGGGCGCGGCGCCTCGGCGGTATTCAGCACGCAACCGCCCAGCGCGAGTGCGCCGGCCAGCAACAGGGCTGAGCGGTTGCGTGTCATCGGATCAACCCTCGCTGGCGCCGGTCTTGCGCGCCTTGGCGGCGGCGAGGGTGGTTTTCAACTCGAATTCCATCTTCCGCAGTTCCTCCTCGGCAGCGATGCGGCGTGCCTTGCCCTCGTCGGCAATCTGGAGGCTCTCCTCGATCGTGGCGATCAGGTTCGTGTTGGCCGCCTTGATGGCCTCGATGTCGAACACGCCGCGCTCCATCTCTTCGCGCACCACGCGGTTGGCCTCGCGCAGGTTCTCGGCATTGGCGGTGAGCAACTCGTTGGTGAGGTCGGACGCACTCTTGACGGCAGCCGCGGCCTCGCCGGAACGCTGGATCGTCACGGCCTGCGCAAGTTGGGTCTCCCAAAGGGGCACGGTGTTGACCAGCGTCGAGTTGATCTTCGTCACCAGCGACTTGTCGTTTTCCTGCACCAGCCGGATCGACGGCAACGACTGCATCGTCACCTGCCGGGTCAGCCTGAGATCGTGGACGCGGCGCTCAAGGTCGTCACGGGCGGCGCGCAGGTCGCGCAGCTCCTGCGCCCTGAGCACACCGTCTTCCTCCGGCGCGGCGGCGACTTCCGCTTCCTTGGCGGGGATCGTCTCGGTGTCGAGCAGTTCCAGCTTGGCCTCACCGGCGGCGATGTAGAGCGCCAGTTCCTTGTAGAAGTCGAGGGTCTTCTCGTAGAGCATGTCGAGCGAGCGGATGTCTTTCAGCAGGATGTGCTCGTGGCTGAGCAGGTTGTCGGTGATCTTGTCGATCTGGCCCTGCACATCCTCGTAACGCGCGGCAAACTTTGCCGCCGGCGCGACACGCCCCAGCAGCTTCTCCCACCAGCTGCGTTTGCGCCGCATGTCGAGTTCCGAAACGGAGAAGCCGCGGATCGTGGTGACGATGTTGCGCAGCGAATCGCCCGCGGGGCCGACATCCTTGTTGCGCACGCCCTGGAGCATTTCCTGGCTGATGCTCTGAAGCTCGGCCTGCGCCGCGGAGCCGAACTCGATGATCGACTGCGAGTTGGACATGTCGATCTCGGCCATCCGCTTCTCGATCTCGGCACTCTGCGCCGCGTCGGCCTCGGCGAGCGGCACCAGTTCCCCGGCCGGCTCGGGCAGGACGAGCGCCGTCACCTGCTCGGCTTCCTTCAGCGCGGCCTCGGCCTTCTGGCGAATATCTTCGGTCATGGTCTGTTCCTTCAGTCTTGCCGCATGGCCACGCCCTCGCGGGCGAGGCGTTCGCGCAGCACGTCGATTTCGATCGTCAGATCGCTGCGATCCTCGATCAGCATGGTTTGTGTCTTGCCGGTGAAATTGGCTTCGAGGTCGTCGAGCAACTGGACGTAATCGGCCCGCGCTCCGGCATCGCGCGAGCGGGCGTAGATGTCGGCGAACTTCGCCGTCGCGTCACGCGCGCCCATCAGGTAAACGGTGAGATACTTGCGCGCGCCGGTGAGGTCGCCCGGGTCGTCCTCCAGCGTGCGGAACATGTCGCGGGCGGTGGCCTGAAAGGCCTCGACGCGGCGCTCCAGTTCGCGGTCCTTCGCGCGCAAAATCGCCTCGCGCATCTCCGAAAGCCGCTTTTCGGCCTCCCCAACCGCGCGCGCCACACGGTCGGTCTGGAAGGTGTCGACCCCCTCCATCCCCTTGTCTTTCAGCGGGTCTGCCCCGAAGGCGAAAAAATGCAATACCACGCCCAACACGCCGAAAATGGCGGCATTGAGCAGGCTCCCCCCGGCGATGCCGGTCAGCGCCAGCCCGCTCCCTGTCAGCACGGAGGCAAAGATCTTGCGCGGAATGGCGGGGCGGCGGGCGATCTTGCGCGCGTCATAGGCTTCCTGCGCGATAACCCCCTCGCGGGTCAGCCAGGCGGCGAGAATGAGCAGCCCGAAAGCCCCCAGCCGCATCGCCATCCCGGCCGGCTCAAGGAAGAAGGCCGAGACCGCCAGCGGCAGCGGCGCGAGAAACAGGAAGTTCACCCGTCCGCCCGCGCGCGACGCCACCTTCCCCTCGTAAGGGCTTTTCTGCCCATCCGGGCTGAACTTCCCGCCATAACGCTGTGCCATCACGCGCCTCCCGTGAGCGAGACGTAGAGGATCAGCGCGACCAGCAGGAAGAAGGCAGTTTTCTGCAAACCGTTGTCAGACAAATCACACCCCTTCTTGCGCAACCCCGCGCATTCCCCCAGATATAGGCCGTGCCTGCAAGACGCGCAATCTCCGCCTCCCCAACAAACGCCCTGCTTCTTTGGTCCCGAAATACCTCGGGGGGTCCGGGGGGCTGGCCCCCCGGCCAACAATCATGCGCGCCGCAGGCGCTTAATTCACGGACGTTTCGCCTTGAATCCCCGTTCCGGTTTCCCCGCACGACTCTGCTTGCGCGTCCGCACCGGCTTCTTCTTTGCCGTCCCGGTCTTCTCCTCGCCGTCCAGCCCCAACTGGTCGCGCACCACGCGGGCACGCAACTCCTCCACAGCGCCCGGCTTCAGATCGCCCAGCTTGAACGGCCCGTAACTGATACGGATCAAGCGGTTCACCCGGAACCCCACCGCCTCCATCGCCCGGCGAATCTCCCGGTTCTTGCCCTCACGCAGCCCGATGGTGATCCACGCATTCGCTCCCTGCTGCCGGTCGAGCGTCACGCTCATCGGCTGGAACCGTTCCCCATCAACGGTAATCCCCTCGCGCAGCGGCGCGAAATCCTCGTCCTTCGGCTTGCCGTTGATGCGCACGCGATACCGCCGCATCCACCCCGTCGACGGCAACTCCAGCTTGCGCTTGATCCCGCCGTCATTGGTCAGCAGCAACAGCCCCTCGGAGTTGATGTCCAGCCGCCCGACGCTCATCACGCGCGGCATATCCTCGGGCAACGTGTCGAACACCGTCTCACGCCCCTTCTCGTCACGCGCGGTGGTCACAAGGCCAGCCGGCTTGTGATACAGCCACAACCGTGACGCCTCGGCCGGCGCGACATCCTTGCCGTCAACTGCCACCGTATCGGCCTCGCTGACATTCAGCGCCGGGCTTTCGATCAGCTTGCCATTCACGGCAACACGCCCTGCGGCGATCATGCGTTCAGCGTCGCGTCGCGAAGCGACACCGGCGCGGGAGAGGAACTTGGCGATGCGCTCGCCCTTGAAGGTCTCGTTTGTCATGCTTCTCCCTAGGCGCGCGCCGGGGGCTTGTCCAGCGCGGGCGGGCAGGGCATGAAAGCGCATGGGCTTCACGTCACACATGACCCTCGCGCTGCAAGAACGTGGCGAAATTCCCGTGGGCGCGGTGGTGGTCGGCCCCACGGGCGCGGTGGTCGCCCGTGCCGGCAACCGGACCCGCGAACTCAAAGACCCGACCGCCCACGCCGAACTCCTCGCCATCCGCGAAGCCTGCGCCGCGCTCGGCACCGAGCGCCTGACCGGGCACGACCTCTACGTCACCCTCGAACCCTGCCCGATGTGCGCCGCGGCGATCTCCTTCGCCCGCATTCGCCGCCTATACTACGGCGCCTCGGATCCGAAATCCGGCGGCACGGCCCACGGCGCGCGCGTCTTCACCCACGCCCAATGCCACCACGCCCCCGAGGTCTACGACGGCATCGCCGCCCCCGAATCCGAAGCGCTCCTGAAAGATTTCTTCGCCAGGCGCCGCTAGATCTCGACCGGCACCATCACCTCCGGCTCGATCACCGCCACCCTCCGCAGCACTTCCCGCATCAGCGCCGCCGATTGCTCCATCATCGGGTAGGTGCGGTAATGACTGGGGATCACGGTGTGGAAGTCGAAGTAACGCCGCGCCGCCCACGCGGCCCGCGCCATGTCCATGGTGAAATGTCCGCCCGCGCACAGCAGCCCGATGTCGGGCTGGTGGACTTCGCCCATCCACTCCATGTCGGCCATGATGTCGGTCGCTCCGCTGGCGTAGATCACATGCCCCTCCCCGGCGATCATGTAGCCGACCGCCGCCCCGGCATAGACCGGCCCGTTGGCCGAGAGCACCGAGGAAGAATGGCTGGCGTTGACCATCGTCACGTAAGCCTCCCCCAGCATCACCGTGCCCCCCTTGTTGAAGCCGATGGTGGGAAAATCGTAACGCGACGCCCACCACCGGGTGAGGTCGTGAATGCCCGCCGCCGGGATGCCGAGCCGCTCACAAATCAGCGGCGCATCCCCCGCGCAATCCGAATGCCCGTTGCTGACCAGCACATGCGTTGCCCCCGCGATGGCCGCGCCATGCAACTCTTCGGGCAACATCGGGTTCCCCTCCAGCCACGGATCCAACAGGATCACCACGTCTTCGATCTCGATGCGAAACCCCGCATGCCCAAGCCATGTGATCCTCATGCCGCCCTCCCTTTCTCCCGAGCCTAGCCGCCCCGCACCCTGCCGCAAACCCTTTTCATCTTGGTAAAAATACTCCGGGGGTCTGGGGGCAGCGCCCCCAGCCTCACGCCTGGTTGAACACCACCGTCCGCCTACCATTCAGCAACACCCGCCCCTGCAGATGCAGCCGCACCGCGCGGGCCAACACGCGCGCCTCGATGTCGCGCCCCACGGCGACGTAATCTTCCGCCGTCAACGCATGGCTGACCCGCTCCGTCTCCTGCTCGATGATCGGCCCCTCGTCGAGATCGGCGGTCACGAAATGCGCCGTCGCCCCGATCAGCTTCACGCCACGGGCATGGGCCTGGTGATACGGCTTTGCCCCCTTGAACGACGGCAGGAAGGAATGGTGAATGTTGATGACCCGCCCCGACAGCGCCGCGGACAGTTCGTTCGACAACACCTGCATGTAGCGCGCCAACACCACCAGCTCCGCCCCGGTCTCCTCGACCAGCGCCAACAGCTTCGCCTCCTGTTCGGGCTTGGTCTCCTTCGTCACCGGCCAGCAGTGGTAGGGAATCCCCTCGCGCTCGGCGGCCTCCCGCGAATCCTCGTGGTTCGACACCACCGCGACGACCTCCGCCCGCAGCCAGCCGACCTTGATCTGGTAGAGCAGGTGCAGCAGCGCGTGGTCGAATTTCGACACCATCAGGATGATCTTCGGGCGCCGGTCGGCCTCGACCACCTGCGCGTCCATCGCGTAGGCGGTCAACACCGGGGCGAGACGCGCACGCACCGCCCCGGCATCGGCAAAGCCCCCGGCGCCGAACGCGACGCGCATGAAGAAGCGGTCGGTCTGCGGGTCGCGATACTGGTTCGATTCGAGAATGTTGCCGCCAAGCGCCGCGATGGCTGCCGAAACGGCGGCAACGATGCCGGGCTGGTCTGCGCAGGTGATGGTGAGGATATAGCTTTGGCTGGTCATGGTTCCGGTCCGAATGCGGTTTCGCGTCTTGGTAGGCGCAGCGGACTGCAAGCGCCAGAGGCCCGGCGCGGGTTTCTGCCGCGCAGGCGGAAACCTTGTTTCTCATGCGCAACAGCGGTTCGCTTTGCGCGCCACGCCCGGGCCGGTTGCCAATTCGCAGCGCGCGCCCGCGCTTGCACCCTCGCGCGCCCGACGCTAAACCCGTCGCGACCTATCTCGGAGACCGCCCATGTCGATCGACAAAGAAACCGCCCGCAAGGTGATGTCGACGATGTCGAGCCGATGGTTTCGGTCACGCCGATGCGGCTGAAGCGCCGCGAAGACGTGGTGACGGACGGCGGCTACCCCGAGAAGATCCTGTCCAACGCCCCCGACGCCCGCGAGGGCTTCTTTGCCGTTCCGAAGGTGGTTGAGTGATGACCGATCTGAACAAGCTGACCATTGCCGAGGCCCGCGACGCGCTGGCTGCCGGTGAAACCACCTCCGTCGAGCTGACCGAGGCCTGCCTGGGCGCGATCGACGGCGCCGACGCGCTGAACGCCTTTGTCCACAAGACCCCGGAACTCGCGCTGGAGCGTGCCCGGGCCGCCGACGCGCGCCTGAAGGCAGGCGACGCCCCCGCGATGTGTGGCGTGCCGGTCGGGATCAAGGATCTCTTCTGCACGAAGGGTGTCGGCAGTCAGGCCGCGTCGAAGATCCTCGACGGCTTCACCCCGGAATACGAGTCGACCGTCACGACCAACCTCGCCGACGCTGGCGCCGTCATGCTCGGCAAGCTCAACATGGACGAATTCGCCATGGGCTCGTCCAACGAGACGTCCGTCTATGGCGACGTGGTGAACCCGTGGAAGGTTGACGAGCGCAAGCTCACGCCGGGCGGTTCGTCGGGCGGTTCCGCCGCCGCCGTCGCCGCCGACCTCTGCCTCGCCGCGACCGGCACCGACACCGGCGGCTCGATCCGACAGCCCGCCGCCTTCGCCGGCATCACCGGCCTCAAGCCCACCTACGGCCGCTGCTCGCGCTGGGGCATCATCGCCTTCGCCTCGTCGCTCGATCAGGCCGGGCCGATGACCAAATCGGTGCGCGACGCCGCGATTATGCTTGGCGCCATGGCCGGGCACGACCCGAAGGACTCGACCTCGCGCGACATCCCCGTGCCGGATTTTGAAGCCGCCCTGACGGGTGACATCCGCGGCAAGACCATCGGCATCCCGAAGGAATACCACCAGGACGGCATGCCCGCCGAGATCGACAAGCTCTGGGCCGACGGCAAGGCGATGCTCGCCGACGCCGGGGCGAAGCTGGTCGACATCTCGCTGCCCCACACGAAATACGCGCTGCCCGCCTATTATGTGATCGCCCCCGCCGAGGCCTCGTCCAACCTCGCCCGCTACGACGGTGTCCGCTACGGCCGCCGCGCCAGGCTGGCCGCCGGGGATGGCATCACCGAGATGTATGAGAAAACCCGCGCCGAAGGCTTTGGCGACGAGGTTCAGCGCCGCATCATGGTCGGCACCTACGTGCTTTCCGCCGGTTTCTACGATGCCTATTACAACCGTGCCCGCCGGGTTCGCACCCTCATCAAGCGCGACTTCGACGAGGTTTTCGCCGCCGGGGTCGACGCGATCCTGACGCCCACGACGCCCTCCGCCGCCTTTGGCCTTGGCGAAATGGCCGATGCCGACCCGGTGCAGATGTATCTCAACGACGTCTTTACCGTGACGGTGAACCTCGCCGGCCTGCCGGGCATCTCGGTCCCCGCCGGTCTGGACGCCGCCGGCCTGCCGCTGGGGCTGCAACTGATCGGACGCCCGTGGGAAGAGGCCGACCTGCTGAATGTTGCCTACGCGCTGGAGCACGCCGCCGGGTTTGTTTCCAAGCCGGAGAAATGGTGGTAACCCCGGGGCCGACACGACCCCGGAGCCGCCCCATGATGCGTATTGCCCTCGCCCCCAGCCTCGCGCTGCTCACGCTCACAGCGTGTGTTTCGCCGCAGATCCCCGACAGCGCCGCCGGGGTAGGCGGCGCGCCCTCCGGCGTATCGACCCTGCCGCCCGCCTCCGCCGTGACGACAGCCCCGCTCGGCGCCAACAGCCCCGAGGCGCTGGCGGCCGACACCGCCGCTGCGCTGGGTCCGCCGCAAACCACCGGCGCCCCGCTGTCGGCCATGGGCGCGAACGCCGCCACGTCGCAGGTGCCGTCCACCGATCCGTCCGGGCTGTCCGACGAGCAGGATTTCTCTGCCGTGAGCGGGCGGGAAACGATCGAAAGCGACGCCGCCCGCATCGCTGCCAACCGCGCACAGTACCAGGTGATCGAGCCATCGGCCCTGCCCGAGCGCCCCGATGGTTCCGGCGCTTCCATCGTGGCCTATGCGCTTGCCACGACGAACGTGCCGGGCCAGCCGCTCTACAAACGCCTGTTCGCCTCGCAATCGCGGATGAAGAATGCCTGTGGGAAATATGGCTCCGCCGACCGCGCGCAGGAAGCCTTCCTCGATTCCGGCGGCCCCAGGCGCGACCGCTACGGGATGGACCCGGACGGTGACGGTTTCGCCTGCTACTGGGATCCGCGCCCGTTTCGCGCCGCGCGTGGTGGTGCGCCCGACGTGATCGAAACCTACGAGGTCATCGAGACCCCGGGCGAAAGCTGATGACGGGCCACGGTGCGGTGATCGCCCACCCTTCCCCGAATTTCGGGGAACGCCGCGGCGGGCTGCGCCCCGAGCTGGTCGTGCTGCACTACACCGCGATGCCCAACGCCCCCGCCGCGCTCGACCGCCTCTGTGCGCCGGAACACGAGGTCTCCGCGCATTACCTCATCACGCGCCACGGCACCCTCTACCAGCTTGTCGACGAAGCCGCCCGCGCCTGGCACGCGGGTGTCGGAAGCTGGCAGGGGCGGGGCGATGTGAACTCCCGCTCCATTGGCATCGAGTTGGACAATTCCGGCTTTTACCCCTTCCCGGAGCCGCAAATCTCCCGGCTCGAATTGCTTCTTTCCGACATCCTCACGCGTCACAGCCTCCCGCCGGAAGCCGTCATCGGCCACTCCGACCTCGCTCCGACCCGCAAGGCAGACCCGGGTCCACGGTTCGACTGGCGCCGCCTCGCGCGTCAGGGCCTGTCGGTCTGGCCAGACCCCGACGCCGGCCTCCCCCCAAACCCGGCCCGCTTCCTCGCCGACGCCGCCCGCTTCGGCTACCCGGAAGAAGACGGCTTTGCCCCGATCCTCACCGCCTTCCGTCGGCGCTTCCGTCCATACGCGCGCGGCCCCCTCTCCCCCGCCGACATGGCCGCTGCCGCAAACCTCGCCCGCCGCTTTGGCGTTGACCGCCCCGCCGACACCGCCTAAGCACAGCGGGCGCGGATGGCCGGATGGCCGCGGCGGTGCGGGCAACCGCTCCGACGAGGAAAGTCCGGACTCCACAAGGCAACGGTGCCGGGTAACGCCCGGCCGGGGCAACCCGAGGGAAAGCGCCACAGAAATCAGACCGCCGCCGCGCGGGTCGGGCAACCGATACCACTGGCGGCAAGGGTGAAACGGTGGGGTAAGAGCCCACCGCGCCGCTGGCAACAGCGACGGCACGGCAAGCCCCACCGGGAGCAATGCCAAATAGGGACCGCGAGGGCTTCGGCCCGGGGCCGCCCTGGCCCCAGCAGGTCCGGGTTGGCAGCTTGAGCGGCGGAGCGATCCGCCGCCCAGAGGAATGGCCATCGCGGGGGCAACCCCAGACAGAATCCGGCTTACAGGCCATCCGCGCCCAAAATGCAGCCTCCAATACCTCCCCCTTTCAGCTTGGTAAAAATACTCCGGGGGAGCTTGAGGGGGCAGCGCCCCCTCATCCCGAACGATAAAGCGCGCCGCAGGCGCTCGATCGGACAGCACACCATCCCCACCCGGCGTTTTTGTGAATTGCGGTTGACTCGTGGCGGGGGGGCGTTAAAAGGCGGTCTTCAAGGATATCACCGGGCGCGCAGTCGCCTGACGAGGAGCATGAGACAATGGCGAAACCGACGACCATCAAGATCCGCCTGAACTCGACCGAGGGCACCGGCCACTTCTACGTGACCAAGAAGAACGCCCGCACGATGACCGAGAAGATGGTGGTGCGCAAGTACGACCCCGTTGCCCGCAAGCACGTGGAATACAAGGAAGGCAAGATCAAGTAATCTTGCCCTTTCCACGCAGGACACCGCCGCGCCTCCGGGCGCGGTTTTTGTCGTTTGAGAAAGCGGTTCTACATGGTGCCGCCAGCGTATCAAGACTGCAAATCGTGCTGAACATCCCCGGCTTCGGGATGCAGCTCTGACGGGGTGCGGACGTTGCCGGGGGTTCCCGGCGAAAGCTCCTCACGCAGCCGGTCGGCGAGCGTCTGGCCCCAGAGCGCATAGGCCTTCGGGCCGGGGTGAAAGCCGTCCTCGGCCATGTATTCCGGTGTGAGCGACATCTCGAAGGGCAGGTAGCGGGTGCCCGCCTCCTGCGCGACATCCTCCTGAATGGCCTTGGAGAATCGCGTTGCGGTCATGCCCATGAGGCCGCGCAGCGGACGGGGCAGGGCGGGGAAGTCGCCCATCGGCGGGAGACCGGAGAGCAGGATCGTTCCGGTGCCGTAGCGCTCGCGCAGGACGGCACGCAGGGCGCGCTGCTGGGCAAGCCAGCGTTTCAGCGGGACACCGGAGGTCAGGTCATTGACGCCGAGGGCGACGACGGCGGCGTCGTAGCTGCTCGGCAGGGTATCGGACAGGCGCGCGAGCGTGCTGGCGGTGGTGGCGCCGGTCTTGGCGGTGAGTTGCCACGAGACACGGTGGGTCTCTGCCAGCGCGGCCACCAGTTGCCCGCTGAGGGCTTCGGCCTGCGTCGGCGCGCCGACACCGGCCGCAGAGCTGTCGCCGAGAATCAGCAGCCGCAGAGCGGGGCCTTCACCAGACGTCCCGCTGCGGGGGCCGGGCGGCTCGGGAAGCCGCAGCGCGCGGCGGCGCAGATCGAGTGCCTGTCCGAGCAGGAGCGGCGCGAGGGCAATCTTTGCGAATGTGTCGGGCGCAATCGGCATCTGGACACCAGAAAACTCAAGTAATGGTTGAGAAGTATCCGATGCGGGGCGGGGCGCGCAAGCGTCGCTGTGCGTTCCTCTGCGGCAAGTGGGATCGGGCAAAAAAAGACCGCCCCGAAGGGCGGCCCCGATCTTGTATCCGGCCCGGCTTACTCGCGGTTGCCGAGGAACTGGAGCAGGAACATGAAGAGGTTCACGAGATGGCCGACTTGGCGAGCCATTCGCCGTCCATCGCGTGGGCGTGGGCGATGTAGTCGGTCTTGAGCTTCTGCGTGTCGTAGGCGGTGAGGCCCGCGAAGATCAGCACACCGATCACCGAGATGGCGAAATGCACCATCGGCGAACCGAGGAAGATGTTGACCAGCGAGGCCACGATCAGGCCGATCAGGCCCATGACAAGGAACGAACCCCAGCCGGAGATGTCACGCTTCGTCGTGTAGCCCCAGAGGCTGAGGCCGGCGAAGGAGATCGCCGTGACGAGGAAGGTCTGCGCGATGGAAATGCCGGTGAAGGCCATGAAGATCCAGCTCAGCGACAGGCCCATGACGGCGGCGTAGATATAGAAGTAAAGCTGCGCGCCGGCGGCCGAGAGCCGGTTGATGGCGGCGCCGAAGGCAAACACCATGATCAGCGGCAGGAACATCACGATCCAGCCGAGGATGTTGGGTTGCAGCGTTGCCGGGTCGCGCAGGATCTGCATGAGCATCGGCGAGGAGCCGAAGGCCCAAGCCACGGCGCCGGTCACGGCGAGGCCGACGGACATCGTGCCGTAGACCTTGTTCATATGGGCGCGCAGGCCCTCGTCGATCTGGGCGCTGCGGGCACCTGCCCGAACCTGCGCCGACCTGAATTCAGCCATTTCTGTCTCCCGAATAGCCCAAATACCGTTGCGGCGCCCGATTGGCGCCGCTCAGCGTTTTCAAGATGCGGCAGCCCGAAAGGGGCAAAGGGACGATCAGGGCAGATCCCAGAAGGGGCGCGTGGTTTCGCGGTGGGCCATTGCGCGGTCAAGCCCGATGTCGTCGAGCATACGTGCGTCCAACTCGTCGAGCTTGATGCGCTGACGATGTGTGGCAAAGGCGTTGACGATCCATTTCAGCGGGTTGAAGCCGTGGTGGGCAGTGTGAATGCGGCCATGCGTGGCGGTCATCGTCGTCATTGTCGTCTCCTTACCTCAAACCGATGAATCGCTGGGTTGTTGTCCCCATCTGACTCTCATATAGAAATGAGGCATTCATAAGAAAAATGAGTGTTCGTTAGGTG